>QGNH01000670.1_pt1 | contig 32679 bp, 51 predicted proteins | sample 1735481 | NCBI WGS metagenome assembly QGNH01 (sample SAMN09239004, study PRJNA386568) | Viral metagenome, whole genome shotgun sequencing project. | reverse complement strand
TCGACTCCCACTAGCTTCCGCCACGTATCTTGTTTAGTTTCATCATATTGCGGACATCCGCAAAAAGGTGCGCTGGAGAGTGTGCGATAATCGGGCATGCTCATCCTTTGGCGACGGCACAAATCCACCTGTCCCCATAAGGAAGACCGCTACTTCAGGAAGTGCCGGTGCGCGGTCCATTGCGAAGGAACGGTTGAGGGACAGTACATCCGGCGCAGTTTGAAAACGCGGAGCTGGACCCGCGGCGAAATCTTAAAGCGCCAGATCGAGGACGGTGAAGCGCCGGCCGAGCCGTCAGTCACGGTAGCCGAAGCCAAGAGACTTTTCATCGAACATCTCAAGAAGAAAAACGTCTCGTCTGCCACGGTGCGAAAGTTCGAAATCATCTTAGACAAACTCGCAGCGTTCACCGATCTCCCGCTGAACGGAATCAACACGCCCCTCATCGAGAAGTTTAGGAACGAATGGACCTGGTCCGCGCTCACGAGCGCAAAGTACATCGAACGCCTGCGGAGTTTCTGGAAGCACGCTATGCGGCAGGAGTGGGTAAAAAAGAATCCGGCGCTCGATCTTGCGATGCCGAAAGTCCCTCCGAAACAGGTTTCGCCTTTCGAGCCCGAGGAACTCTTAGCCATCGAAGCCGAAGCATCCAAGCATCCGAGGCACTATGCGATGGTTCTCTTGCTCCGTCATAGTGGTTTGAGAATCGCCGACGCAGTCATGCTCCAGCGCCGAAAGCTGAAAGACGGAAACCTATTTTTATATACTGCAAAAACAGGTGCGCCTGTTTGGCTTCCGCTGCCTGAGCACGTCGTTGAAGCCCTCGAAAAATGTCCCAACAAGAGCAATGACTTTTTCTTCGCGACCGGGGAAGGGAAGAAGCAGACCGCCGTCAACAATTGGCGCGATGACCTTTCAAAGCTCTTTACCCGCGCCGAAGTGGAAGGCGCGCATCCCCATCGCTATCGCCACACACTCGCGGCATCGCTTTTGGAGCAGGGAGTTACCGTTACGGAAGTTGCGATGATCCTTGGTAATAGCCCTCAATTGGTTGCCACCGTATACGCGGGATGGGATCGTGCGCGGCAAAAGAAGCTCTCCGAAAACATCCGTACGACCTGGAAACCAGCTCTGGTACAAGCAAAATAACTCATCCTGCAAAACGTGCTAAACCACGTTTTTGTCTGGCTGATTTTGCTTGTAATACCGTTGGTTGTTCGGATAAAATGGAGCCACTGTAGCTGATCGGGATGCTACTCCCGCACGGAGCCGCTTGGCTTATCGGCGAATGCTCATAAAGTTGTTTACACAGGACTGAAATAAGTCCTTAGCCCTGTTGCTGATGCTTGGACGCGCGTGCAATAGGCTTCTGATTAACAGGAGCTTAGTGTGCTTACTTCCGAGCGCCATTACTCTCTCGACGAACTGTGCGAACTCTGGTTCGGGCCGAGACGACCTTTCACCCCCAGTGGCAAGCCAACCACTTGCCATCCGAAATATCACACAGTCCGACGATGGTTCATCGGCCACGATGGCAAACCGAAGCCGGGCGTGCTGAACTCTGGCAACGGCAAACACAACTTTTTGGAAGTCCCGGAATCAGTTGCTTTCGCTGAGTACGAGCGGCGGACAACCAGAAGGAGGGCGGCATGAGCGTCCTATTGGTTGTCCTCGTCATCGCTGTAGCGTTGATCGTGCTCGGCAACATCCTTCGCTCCGTGCATCCCAAGGAGAGCCATCGGCATGACTTCCATTCCAGGATGCAGCGCGGTCAAATGGACGTCACCACGGAGTTCCACTACCGCGACCGTGATTGTGAGATTCATGGCAAAGCCCAGAAGATCACCAACGAGTGGGCTATCGAACTCGACGATCCGCAAGAAGGCCGGCAACTCTACCGGCAGCTCGAATCCGAGCTACTAAAAAACGGGCTGGGCGATTACAACCCGAGGGTCATCGTAATCGCCTTGAAGCTCGACCCCGTTCCGCCAACACCAGAAGTAAAGCTCTCTCCCGCCGAAAAGATTATTACTGATCTCAAGGCGAAAACGGCGTGCGCTACCCAGATCGCTGAGATCGCCGGAGTGGATGTCTCCAACGTTAAGGGGGCATCCCTCCATTCCCACATCAAAGACTTCGCCGAAACGCGTATCCGCAACCTGTTCCGGCACCCCGACGAAGTTTAAAGCATGTATATAATCGAGTCCCGAAAAAAAATCGGCCGGACTACCGCCCAAAACCTTGTTATCACGGCGGTTATGCCTGTTCGCCCGTGCCGCTTCCCTAGCGAGGTACCCTCCCTAATTTCTCTATCGTTCATTTGCCTATTGGCAGCGGTCGGATACCTCGCTACGTCGCTACCGCTAAGCGGCGCTATCGCTTCCACGGGCGGTGCCTCATGAACCCGCAGTGGGCTCATTACGCTACGCATTGTGAATTGATTGGCGCGCCGCAGGTAGGCAAGACTTCGTGCCTTACTTACTGGAACCAGAGGAATATTCTTGCCGGTAATCGCTTGATCAAAATTGTGGGCGGTAAGGACGACTCGTTCGATTCCTTGGTCGCTTTTATCGCCCATGCCTGCCCGGACTACCCTGCCAAATTTATCAACGTCTCGGACGGTTGGGGCGCTGGGTGGAATCCGTTTCTGGTTCCACCTGGCCGCTCCCTTTCCGCCCACGTCTCCGCGCTCGCTACGTACGTCACTCCCGAAGGGGAGCGGTTCGAATCCCGCTTCCCGGAAGAAGAAACCGCGGAATGTTTCTTCGCCCATCTTGCGCTCTCCCAAGAACCCGTTTGGGAGGCGATGCGGCTCCTTCGATACGAGAACCGGAAATCCTGGATCGGCCTCGTGCCGGAAGAGTACGATTACCAAGCGCGCGCGATCGCTGGGACGGACGCGAAAGGCTGGGAATACAAGACGGGAGCCTTGCGCAGGTTTTTACGCCCGTTCGTCACGTCCGATGCGATCCGCCGCATGCTTACGACCGAACCTGTTTTCCTTTCCGATCTCTACCGCGACGGAATTTCTCTCTTCATCAAAGCCTCCCCATCGGGGATACTGTCCGCTCCCGCCGGCAAAGCTGCACTCTCCTTTTTCCTCGCCGAGCTTTTCCAAGTCGGAACGGAAAACGCGGGGAAGCACAAAACCTATTTCGTGGATCTCGACGAACCACACCTCTTTGTCCCGCCGACTATCGGGGATATGTTGACCACGATCACCTCGGCCGGTTTCCTCATGACCGTGGCTCACCACCATTCAGAGCAGTTCGACGAGAAAGTACGCGAAGCGATTTCCGTCGCCTGCGGGATCAAGGTCATTATGGGCGGACTGCCCCCGAAAGCCCGCTTGGAACTCGTGGATATCGCTTACGGGGCCGAGATGGCGCAAGACCACCACCGCCAGCCGCGCATCTCCCACATCACCGAATACGAGGACGATATTGGAACCAGCGAAACCGAATCCGAATATGGAAAGTCGCAAACTGTCGCCGACCGGCTTCGACCCTATGCGGTGGAGGTGCAGACCGGATGGGAGGACTACACCCCGGAACAGATTCGGCTCAAATTGGCCGAAACCCTGAAACTTCCGAAGCGGCACGCGCTTGCCATTCTTCCGGACAAAACCCAGAAATTCGAAATCCCCGATCTTGACGAGTACTTGCCTGATTCCCCTGAATACGTAAAATTCATAGCATCACACCGACATGCCCCTAGCGATCCACCAAAAGGAGGAGAAGTTGCAAGCGACCGACAAAGAGCTCGCCCGCGTATCTTCGATGCCGAAGGATGATTTGTTCTGGGAAGCGTTTTCCAAATACGTCTACCTCACGCCCACCCAAGTCCAGCTCGTTACCGGCAGGAAACAGATAACCGTCTATGTCCGGCTGGAGCGTTTTTACGACGCCGGGCTTTTGGGCAAGGCGCGGCAGAACGACTTTTCCCCGTGGTTGTACTTCCTTACCGAAAAAGGTGCGTTGAAGTGCATCGAGCGGGGATACCTCACGCGCAAGTGGTACATCGGCCGCAAGGCCACGAACCAAATCCCTCACGAAATCGGGATCACGAACTGCCAGATGATTTTCGCCGCCAACTTTCCGGGTGAAATCCGGCGCTGGCGGGCGGATTTACAAAAGGACTTTCACGGCGAAGTCCCCGACCTCTTTTTCAACCTCGATGGCACATGGACGCCGTTCGAGTATGTCCTGCAGAATCCCCTTACGATCGACAAACTCCGCGACTACAATGCAACGTTCCCCCGTTCCTATTTCATCTTGCCCACCGAAAAACGCGTGGAAAATGTCTTGGCGCAGTGCGTCCACGAAAATCTCGACACCACCAAGCTCTGGTTCACTACCGAAACCCTGTTCAAGCAAAATCCCACCGGCAAGATTTGGGCAACGCCGCATAACTACGAAGACCGCGCGTATTCCATTTTGAAACCAGAAAGTTAAACTGAATATAATCGCCGCCGTAAGGCGCGGGGCAAGGACATTGGTTCTTGCATATGCCCACGTCCCGAACCCCGCTGGGCGTTCTCCCTATGGGGTTCGGAGCTGGGATGAATATAACCATTGGCACAAAGTCTATCGGCGGCGCATCTTACCGCATCGACCCCGCGCGGCATATTAATATCATCGGTGGTTCTGGCGCGGGCAAATCTTCGCTTCTCGAAAACATCTTCGTTGATTTCGTATCCCAAGGATACGGTGGCTTGTTTTGCGATCCGCACGGCGATACGGCCAACCGGCTTCCCCTCCTGATCCCCAAGAACCGCCGCGAGGACATTATCTTCATTGATCCCGATGCCGACAGCAATCCGCAATTTAATCCGCTTTACTTCACCGACCCAGAAGAATTGGAGCTTGCGAAGGAAACCTGCCTCACGATCTTAAAAGCCCTGGCTGGCAGCGATAGCGCGTGGGGCAACGCCACGCCCTACAACGTCCGCAACGACCTCGACGCGGTATGCGAGAAGGTAAAAGACCCGACGCTCGTGCATGTGTTCCGATTCCTCTTGGACGAATCCTACCGGGATGGCCTACTCGATGCCTCCGTAAACCCCTTCGTGAAACTGTTCCAAAAGCTCATCAGCTCGATGCGAAACCAAGATACCTTCATGCCCGCGGTCAACAAAGTGGCGAAGCTCATGCGTCCCAACATCCTTTCGATCGTCGGCTGGCACGAATCGCTTGATCTCTTGCACGCGATGAACTCTGGAAAGATTATCATCTGTCGCCTCTCAAAAGGGGCATTGGGCGAGGAGACGGCTGGCATTCTCTACTCCCTCATAATTTCCATGTTCAGCATCGCTGCCTTAAAGCGCGAGGGACAGGCAACCCGTCCGCCTTTCCTTATCGTGGCTGACGAAGCCCAGAATGCAGTACACGGCGGCAGGTTTGGAACCCTGCTAGCCGAGGCGAGGAAGTACGGCATATCCCTCTGTACGGCCTTCCAGGGCTTCTACCAAGTGAATTTCATGCACGACATCCTGACGAACGCGGCCACGCAGATCGTTTTCAACTGTTCGGGCGACGATGCAGAGACGATGATAAAAAACTGGAACGACGAAAAGCTATATTTCCCCTCACAGATCACGGAGCTTCCGCGCTATCAGTTCTACTGCCGGACGTTCAACGAATCCGACCGCCCCGAAGTCGATCTGCTCAAAGCTCCGCCGCAGCTCAAAGTCAACGTGAAAGGCAGGAAGGCGCAGAAACGGGCGTTTGAAAAAGCTCTCCACGAATCCCGCACCCGCTACAGCGTCTCTCGCAAGCAGGTGATGGATAGCGTGGCTACTTTTCTAGTCGATCCATAAGCTCATCTCTCTTTTTCCTAAGCTCCGCGACTGTATTTTCCAAGTCCTTGATGTGACTCGCTTGTATTTCAATGCTGCGGTTTTCCATGCGGTGTTTGACGAAATGGAATACGACCAGCGTAATCACGGCCCCGATCAACGCTCCTCCGATGAGCCACAAGAGGTGCTGCCATGACATAAGCGGGATGTGAAAGTGGAAGTCCAAGGAAAGATTCTACACCATCTACAATTATTTCGAGCCGCAGGGGAATGTTTCCGTGAGGCCCATCATCAGCATTAACCCTACGTACTCATCTTCCAGCTTGGATTCGGTCTCTTTTTTAGCGAACTTCGCGATCTGGCGGTTGATGATATCTATGTAGTTCTCGACGGCCAAGGCCAGCTGCGGAGGCTGGCAATACAGTTTCTCTTCGCTCGCAGTGTTGGCCCATGCGATTCCAGCGCCGAGGCCGTTGACAAATGTCCTCATCACAAAGACCACATTTTTGTCCGTCGAAGCCATCATGAACTTATAGTCCTTCACCTTGTAATCGGCCCTTGCCTCGAACGCACCGAGAGCCAGAAAGCACGCCATCACCACGAGTGTCCGCATGCGGGGCATTCTATCAAAGGTGCTCGGCTCCGCGTTCCGCAGCCCCGCCTTCGCTATTTGTGTTTACAAGGAAACACTCTCTGCAATCCGTCCATCAGTAGTAAACCTATAAACGTTTCCTCAAGCTCCGCTGCCGTTTCTAGAGGTGACATCCTTTTGATTTCCTGGTTGAGGATATCTATGAAATTCTCCGTGCCAAGAGCCATGTCAGGTGCACAAAACAGAGGCGTTTTCCTATTCGTGGCCTCTCCATTGGCCCATTCCATTCCTTCTCCGAGACCCCTGATATATCGTTTCGTCAGTTCTACCAGTGCTTTGTTGTCTGAAGCCATCCTCTCTCGATACGTCTTCACGCTGATCTCAGCTTTTACCTCAATCGCACTGATAATCAAAAAGCATAAGACTGCTCGTCGGGTCCGCATGTCCGGGCATTCTATCAGATTTGCTCCGGCTCCGCGCTCCGCACTTTCGTGCTCCGCAGCTCCGCCTCCGCCTACTTTCCCTTCGGGCAGGGGAACGTGTCCACTAGTCCTTTCAACAGGAAAAAACCTATTGGGGCTTTTTCAAGTTCGGCCTCGGTGAAAAGAGTTTTCGAATATTCTATCTGGCGATCAAGGATGTTCAGATAATTGGACTGCGTCAAGGCGAGCTTGGTTGGTTGACAGAAGAGATGTTTCGACATCTGCGTTTCGACTTCTGAGTTAGCCCAAATAATTCCGTCGCCAAGGCCTTGCACATATAGCTTTACAAATGTAAGCACGGCGGCGTCGGTGGATTTGATCTGTTCTCGGTATTGTTTCACCAATAATTCAGCGCTCAGTTGAAATCCAGAAAGCAGCAGAAAACACAAAGTGAGGAATCTGATCCGCATGCTTGAGATGTTATCAGAATCGGTAGCTAATACGTTTCGCTCACGTCCCGCAATTATATCCTCCGCCCTCGCGCGTCAACGTCGCCGACTCGGTTGACCCGCTTCCGGGCTTCGGATGCGTGACTTGTAAGAGCGAAAACGGAAACCCTCGCTCGCCAAAGGTCGAAACAAATTAATCAATCAAAGCCAATGAAAAAGTTTAGCCTTGGGGCTATCTTCACCACCGCGGGTGCCGCTAAGATTCTTACGACGGGACAAGTCAACGAGTTGTTAGGCAGGCACGCTAGCGGGGATTGGGGCGAAGTTCCCTCAGAGGACGCTCAAGAAAACGAGCTGTCACTGAAGAACGGTTGGCGGATTATGTCAGTCTATCCCGTTGGTGCCGGGAAAGTATGGGTTATCACTGAAGCTGACCGCGCAACCACCACGGTATTGCTTCCCGAAGAATACTGAGATCTACACTCCATCCCCGCTGGCTTCTGGACTGCGGGGGTTGACTCTTTCTATCAGCGTGCTTTCATTAACCTATTAGGTCGAAAACTAATTCAACAACAATGAGACCAGCACTTCGTTACCATGGCGGCAAATGGATACTTGCCCCGTGGATTATCTTCCACTTTCCAGAGCATCGAATCTACACGGAATCATTTGGCGGTGCGGCGAGCGTGCTTTTGCGAAAGCCAAAAAGCTACGCCGAGATCTACAACGATTTGGACGGCGAAGTCGTAAATGTATTTAGGGTCATGCGTGATGACGGCGAATCTCTTAGAGACGCTCTAACGCTGACGCCCTTCGCCAGAGAGGAGTTTCTTGGAGCATATGATGAGTCATCGAATCCACTCGAACGTGCACGAAGGACCATCATCAAAAGCTACATTGGGTTCGGTTCAGATTCGATTCGACGCAAGAGCGGCTTTCGGGCCAACAGCAACCGAAGCGGGACCACGCCGGCACACGATTGGAAGAATTATGCCGACGTGCTGCCCGAACTGGTCGAACGCCTGCGTGGCGTAGTGATTGAAAATCGTCCAGCCATCCAGGTTATCAAGGCGCACGATACCGCCAAGACATTGCATTACGTCGATCCGCCGTATGTTCATTCGACTCGCGTCGGCATCAAGAACAAGGCGTATCGCTTCGAAATGACCGACCGTCAGCACGTCCAACTCTCCAAGGAATTGCGCGGGGTTCAGGGCAACGTTCTCCTTAGCGGCTACCCGTCCTCACTCTATAACTCTCTATACAAGGGATGGAAGCGTATCGAGCGTTCAAGTCTAGCAGATGGCGCGCGAAAGCGAACCGAAGTCCTCTGGATTAAGCCGGTGAAGACGTGAAATAACGAATCCCCGCTTCACCTTGTGACTGGAGCGGGGATAAATCATTCTGCAACAAAGGCTGTACAGTGGGCGTCTATCTGTTGGGGGTTCCAATGAGCATTACCGACAACGATCGCAAGGACTACAAGCAGGGGCAAGATGACGCTAAGAAGGGTGTCGTCGAGACTGCTGCTTTGGTCGACATTCCCGTCAATCATCCTGACACCGCTCCGTACTATAAGGGCCGGGAAGGCGAGCAGCTTGACGCAGACAAGAAGGAAGACGACGACAAAAGCACTGAGAAGAAGTAACTTTTCGTGGAAACACGAAGGGCGCGCGGTACAATGGCTGTATGAGTGCCACACTAGATGCTTTTATCTCTGCGTTGGATAACCACATTCGGCGGGTTCAAAAATCCAATGAACTTGTAACCGATACATTGGAACAGCGCCGCGAATTGAGGGACTTAATTGACAGGTACATCGACGAGCGCATAGATGCAAAACTGAAGCATCAGGACTTCGGAAAGTTACCGTAACAAAGCCCCCGTCGCGGTTTTCCGCAATCGGGGGCTTGAATCTTCAGAAGAACCATCCTCTCGGCCTTTTGTCCGCCGGACGCGGGTTTTTGGCATCCCACGTTGGCTTGGGTTTGTCTTTTTCCGGCCGCTCCCCGTGCTGAAGGTTCCACCGCGCCGGATGCGCCCTCGGTCGACTGCCCCACCTACGCTTTCGGTATCCCATCCGCCTTCTCCTTTCTCGGCCGTCCGATCTTCGTCTTGCCGTTCTCTGCCAAGTGGTAGTCGAATCCGATCACCCGCAACTCCGCGAGCGTGGCTTCGGCTTTCGCCACCAGCTCATCCTTCACTTTTTGCCGCGCGTCTTTGACAGCGGCCTCCATCTTCAAGAGTTCCTTCGTGTCCATCTTTTCCTTTCAAAAAAACGAACCCCCGCGAGTGTGCGGGGGTTAAATCTATTCGTTCAGGAACGCTTTCCTGACCTGGTGCTTGGGTTTCAGTCGGGCAACTATCTTTTCGGCCGCCTCCCTTCCGGCGGAATCGTTGTCCATCGCCACGGTAATGGCATGGAACGGCTCCAACCTCTTTTCCTGCGCTTCAGTCATCACGCAGGCGATGAGGGCCGCGGCTTGGATCTGGTATTGGGAGAGCCAGAGAACGGCCCACGGGCTTTCAACGAGCGTGAGCGGCTTTGCGGGTTCGCACCGATCAATCCCGTAGAGGAACGAACGGACAAGGCCTTTCGGGAGCATCCATTTCGGGTTCGCTTCCGAAACGGGCAAAATAGTCCGTCCGGCATAGCCGATGAGCTTGCCGTCTTCATGGATGGGGAAGCAGACGCGGTTCGCCATGCTCCCTTTGCCGGGGAAAAATCCCACTCCGAAGGCCATTGCAGTCTCAAGTGAGATCCCCCGTTCACGGATGAACGGATGATCGGGGTCTAATCCCTTCAGTTGGAAGGCGAGGGGAGGATTTCCCTTTGAAGGGGGGTGGGGGGTGTCCCCGTTCACGTTGTTTAGTTTTGCCGGTTGCGGATTTCCGCCAAACAGCTCCGCCAACTTCTTCGCCGCATCCAAGGGGGTCAGATTCTCCATCATGGCGACGACATCAATGCAGTCCCCGCCTTTGGGTTTGTTCGATGCCGCCCGGCAAGAATCCGAATGGCAGTACCATCGGTTCTTTTCGAGTGAGATCGCCAAGGTGTCTTTCTGGTGCGCCGAATCCTTATGCGAAGGGAAGGGGCAGGATGCCACGAGTTCCGTCTGGTTGCGCTTGCGGACTTCGACCCCGTAATGGGTCAAAACCGAAGCGATGGGAATGTTCCGCAGTTCGGCGAAGTTCACATGCGCCATAGTTGAAAGGCGGATTACTCCGCCTCCTCCTTCGGGGGAACGAGCACTAACTTCGCGCCGGGTTGAAGCGTCATAGCCACCCCGACATCGAGCACGACGTTGATCGTGCCCCCTTCATTTTTCCAGGCGGCTCCGAGTTTGTGCCAAATGCCATCAACCGGAAACTTCACCGCGAAGTCCGGCTTCTGATTCTTTGCCATATAAGCTCCCTCCTTTTCAGTGAGCTACCTACAAGCGTAAAGTAAGTGGGAATTAAATCAAGGCGAAACGAATTGGCTACTTACTCAGACTTATCCCGATTTGCACAATTATCTATTCGGGTTATTATTTCGGTAATGGCATCCCTCGCGTGGTATCAAAACAAGTTCGGCAAGCGGCAGGGCCGCAAGCGGTATAACGCCTACCACCTGGCTTACCGCATGACGCATCGAAACCGGCAGCGGGAATATTGGAAAGCTTATCGCTCCGGAACGCCGAAGAGCGGGGAGTCCGTCGAAGTCGCTAAAACACGGCGGATGAAGCACCTATTTGCTGTTCGTGGCCGCCGCATTAAGCAACGGGGCTTAGGCGGTTCCCATACGCCCCAGCAGTGGCAGGACTTATTAAAACAGTTCGAGTTCGCATGTGCGCGGTGCGGACGGAAACAACCTGAGGTTCAACTGGTACGCGATCACATTATCCCCATCTCGATTTGGGTCAAGTTTTGGGGGCCTTGGATCGTAAACGGATGGCTCCCATTTCAGTGCAACGACATTGATAATATCCAGCCACTTTGTAGCTCATGTAATAACGAGAAAAGCGATAAGCTCACGACTGGAGAGACTTTCACCGCACTCCGAGCTCTTTTATAGCCTGTGCATAACTAGGTTATTGCATTTACCTGCCGGAAGCGTATTATTAGAGGGTAGTCAGGTCGAGCTACACAAATTAATTATTGCGGAAATCCGCAAAACCAAGCCAATGAAACAAGAAGACGCATATTACATGATTATTGCTATGAAGCGGTACGGTGGCTCTTTCGTCGTCCAGTTAGCGAATTTGCTTCAGGTAGCTGATAGCAACAACTTCGCAAAGTTGGAAGATGCGTTCCGTGAATACTTTGCCCAGTATGCGGAAATGGCTAAGAAGATAGAAGCGGAGGGTAAAGAGGAACTACCATGAAACCGAAATCCAAATCAGAATTGCCGCTCGTCTCTCAGATTGAACATGAGGACTGGCGGCGCAGGACAAGTCGGCGCGCGGAGAAATTGACCTACCTGACCTTCTTCCTCGCAGGATCGGAGTTCGTCTGGGCCGTCGGAGCGCACGACACCCCATCGCTCATCGTCAGTTTCCTTATCCTCTTTGTGAGCGGTTTCGCAGTCCTAGACTTCTAAGTCCGTCATCCCGCGCTCGCGTCAGTAGCGCAAACCAGAACATTAAAGTAACGGGAACATTCGGGAGGGAGGCCGCAGAGGATTCTAGGCACTCATTGACCCCCACCAGGCCGGTGTGAGCATTCCGTTCCGGTTCGCTCGCACCCTCCCGAATCCAAAAACATGAAATCAAACTCTTTAGAAGGCATCTTGCATACTACCGACATCATCTTTCAGGAAGTGGCGCATACCTACACCAAGCCAGATGGAACGCTCTACACCGGATGCACCACGATCAGCGATGCGTGGGACAAAAGTTTCTTCCTCGGTCCGTGGTACGCGAAAGAGATGGCGTCAGACCTGCTCTCTAAGCCGTTCGAGGTGATGACGGAAAACCCCAAGATGTTCGAGCTCGCGGTCATGGCGGCTAAGGGCGCGGCGAAGCGCAAGTCAGAGCAGGCGAAGTCGGATGGCACGGCGGCTCATGACTGGATCAGCGCAGTCGTTCAGTCAAAGATGGGTTCGGACAAGCCCCTGCCTCCTACTCCTCAAAGCAAGGAGGCCGATAACGCCGTAACCGCTTTCGTTGGTTGGATGAAGGACAAAGACATCACATGGCTCGCATCCGAAGAAGTAGTCGCGTCGGACGAACATCGGGTCGCCGGCAAGTTGGATGGCATTGCAGTCATCGACGGCATTACGTATCTTGTGGACTTCAAGACGAGCGGCCAGCTTTCAGCAAGCTACTTGCTCCAATGCGCCGGGTACGATCTGATGCTCCGCGAAATGGGCTTGCAGGTGATGGGCTACCTCATCATCCGTATCCCGAAGGATGGCAAGGAGGCGGAGACCCTCACGATCACGAACCAGACCGACATGCAGTTCTTCCGTGAGACGTTTTTACACCAGCGTGTCGCCCACAAGTTCTATTCCTATATGGAATCCAAGTTCAAGGATATGGGTAGCCGCAAGATGAAGGTCGATGCTAAGCCCATCGTTCAGCCAATCAAGGCAGTCAAACCAAAGTCAGTAACAAACGCGGCGACGTCGAAAGCCGCATAACCAATAACACTAACTATGAGCGATTTAACAAAGCGGTTGATGGATTCAGCGCGAGAGAAAGGCGCGGTGCGGGAGCAGTCAGGGTTCTTTTCAGTGACGGACAAAAGGGTTGTCGATGTGGGCGGCGGACAGACGGAGGAGATCCGCGTGCCGAACGGCCAGCACCGCGTCAAAATCATCTCGGAGAAGATCGGGCGCGGCAAGGGCTATGACGGCAAGGAGCAGGAGGAATTGCAGATGGTTGTTTCCGACAATGGCGAGAAGAAGTTTTGGAACGTCGCCATCAAGAACCAGCAGACGGGCAAAGTGAATTATATCGTCGAAGCGTTGGAAAACATCGCCGTGGGTGAGGAGTTCATCGCAGAGGCCTTCAAGATGAAGACAGGGAAGTACGGCACGAAAATCTCAAAGGTCGCGGGCAACCATGTGCCAACCATCCAACTCGATGACGATGCTAGCGAAGAAGATATGCCAGACATATCGGGCGCAGAAGACATTTCGGTCGAAGACATTCCCTTCTAAGTCCAATCCCGACCTCACCTATCGTGCCGCCATCCTTTACGGCGGCACGATGGATCGGCCGAACTGGGATTGCACCTGCCCCAAGTTCACCTTCTCCCGGACGTGCCGCCACGTTCAGGAGTTGTGGAATGAGATCGGCGGATTCAATCAGGCCTCGGTGGTTCATCACGATGAGTTAGTCGGTAAGCCGTGGTACAAATCATCAACATAATCATTCGCGGCGGACGGAGTTACTAAGTCCGCCACACTAACCATGAAAGTCAAACTATTTATTTTCGAATCAGTCACGGATGCGCTTGCGTTCGAACGTAGGGAAGAAACGACGCCCCAACACGGCGATGTCAAAGTCGAAACCGCCCGTTCAGCTGATCCTGAAACGGTTGTACGGGCAGATACCGAACCAGATGGCGTCCCGGTCCGGCGCTATAAGAAACCGGCGAAGGTCCATAAAACCAAAGCCGCGAAATCTGGAAGCAGGTCCAGCAAGCAAGCCAAGTACGATCCGGACGAAGTTGTGAAGCTCGCGCAGAAGATCGCGGACGGGAAAATGACGACAACCGAAGCCGCAGCGAAACTCGGCGTACCAATGTCGTCGTGGTATCAGGCCAAGGCCACTTACGCCAAGCACATCAAGAAGGGCGCGCAGCGCGCCGAGGAACCAAAGGCCGACGCTCCACCGTCGCTAACGCTTACCGACGACGAGCTTCATGCGGCGATCCAGGGCCTCAAAGAAGACGGCCTTGATTCGGTTCGAATCGCGCAGAAGCTAAAGATTTCGCTGAAAACGGTTAATGAGAATTGGTAAAGCATGACCACCCTGCCCGCCAACCGCTTCCAAGACCAAGTTCAGAGTTTGCTCGACGACTGGCGCGGGCAGGATGAAATGTTCTTCCACGATCGATGCCGTTGAAAGACCCCCTCAAAAAGAAGGAATATGACAGGCATTACTGGAAGCGATGGCAGGCCAACAACGCCAAGAACTGTAAGGTATGCGGAAAAGTCATCCGACCACATTCCACATACTGCTACGCTCATGCAAAAACAGGCCGAGTCAGAAAGCAGGCATACCAAAAGCGTATGCGAACCGCGGCTCTAAATCTCCTAGCGAGAGGCAAGCCCATCGTCTGTGAAAGTTGTGGTTGCGACGTATTCGAGTTCCTTCAGATCAATCATGTAAACGGCGGCGGTAGTGCAGAGTACCGAGCGAGGCGCGGTAGACGAATAACTACAGAGATTGTTCGCGGCAGGCGTGCAATAGATGACTTGAACATTCTTTGCGCGCTATGCAATTGGGCATATTTCTTTCAGCTTAAGTACGGTACGTCCAGTTACACAATCACATGGAACAAAGACTAACCAAATCAAACTTCACCGACCGCGTTCAGGAATTGATTGACGACTGGAAAGGTCAAGATGAGATGTTTTTTCATGATAGAAGCATGCGAACCATCGTCTGGTACGTCGGGCGGGTGAAATCGCTGGAGAACGCGTTACGGGACATCAAGAAACCCGACCGGCGCAAGTTCATCCAAGCGGTTTGTAACGAGTACGGCGAGCGCGGCATGACGGAGCGGCGGGCTTATGAGGCAATTGAAATTTATAAACGCTTTTCCAAACCCTCCGATTCCCTAAAGGAAACCTGCGAGCGAATCTTCCAAGAAACAGGTAGCTGGAGTAAAGCGCTGCCAGGTAAGAAAGAAACGGCGGAAGTCGAACCGCCGTCATGTCAACATCACTGTTCAATACATCCATGAAATCCCCATCACAAACCGAACGCCTCTACAACCTATTGAGCGACAACTCCCCACACCGCACGGATGAGATAGTCCGCGTAGTCTATCCATCGTCGAACTACTGCTCCCATTGCGGGCGCGGGGATATGAAGAGTCTCGCTCGCGTCGGAGCAAGAGTGGCGGATCTCAAAGACGGCAAGTGGCGTGGCAAGACCGAGTGCCTGATTCGCGGCTGGCACGACCCAAAGAACCAAGCACTCTATTGGTATCAGATGTCATTCCCGTTGCGGATTTCCGCAATCTCGGCGCGGCGAGAGGAAGAACTATTCGAACTAGAGCAGCAGCTCGATATCCCGATGAAAGACAGGTTCTTCAATTCCGAGGCAAAGGTCGAAGCCACGCAAACCCTGTTCTGATCTATTCCTCTTTCGGCTTGTTCTTGCTTCCCGGCGGACGGCCCCGGCGCTTCACCGAGATCCCCTTCATCCAGAGCGGTGGACGTCCCCGCCGTTTCCCCTGTCCTAAGCTCAGCCGTGCTAGCACCGCGATCGCTTCATCAATGCCAGCGCGCTCCGTACGAAGTTCTTCAAGCATCTTCAAAATATCCATTTGCACAGTGTAGCAACTAACCAATCTCTACTTACATGAAGAAACCAAAAGTCATCAAAGCGTGGGCGGTGGTAAACGATTGCAATCCGTTAGACGACCCATCTTTTGCGCCGACTTCAACTTTCGCCCACATGAAAGTTGGCGAGGAAATCGAAACGGCATATCACTTCGAGTTGTATTGGCGAGAAGAAGAAGCGCGGAAACGAAAAGCGTGGATAAATAAGCCAGACCAAAAGTATTACAAGATTCTTCCCGTTGAAATCCGTATCCTTCCTTCGCGGAAATCCGCAAAGCCGCGCCGCAAACCAAAAGCATGACCATCTTCACTCGCATCCTCATACGGCTCGGTCTCCGTTCAAAGTGCCACGGGGCTAAGATTTGGAGCTGGTCGTACAGCAAACATTACTGCACGGCGTGCAATGCCAGAGTTGATTGATATGAAATCGCTCGCTTGCCAAGACGACGATCACATGGACTGCGACGGCGTCGCGCCGAAGAAGGAATGGCTTGAGCACGATGTTCCGTGTGCCTGCAAATGTCATAAGCCGAAGGAGGACGACCTTGAAACATGATCGAGATCCAAAAAGCACGCGCCAACTGCCAGAAGGCCGTGAACAAGATGATCCGCGAACATGACGCCGCATTGCCCTGTATCTCATGCGGACGCTTTGTACCACTCGACGCAGGCCATTTTGTGAGCGTAGGTGAAGCGCCAGGCCTCCGTTTCCATCCATTCAATATCAACGGACAGTGCCGCTCAGAAAATGGCTACAAGGGCGGCAGGACTTGGGAATACGGCAGAGGACTCGACCTGAAGTATGGTGCCGGGACCTCAGAATGGCTCAAAGCCCTTCCAAAAACGGCGAACTTCACCCTGGATGACATTCTCTATCTGACCGACGCCGCCCGCCACGGCTGGCCAGTCTACCTTCAGGCATATCGAGAACGGTTCCCGCAGCATTTTCAATTGCGGAAATCCGCCACGAAAGCAGCGTGAAATCACGAACGAGCGATAACGTCTCCTAGCGATTCTTCCCAATCATCTTCAACTCGAATCCAGTTGTACGTGAGGTGCTGGCTCGGGTCGCCAGCTTGCTCAACCTGAAACTGCGTTGGTTTGGGCTTTACCTTTCCGCTTGCCTCCAGCTTCTTCACGTATGCAATGACTTCCTCACGGCTGCGTTTGACCAATTGTGCGACATTGTCGATTGGCTTGCCATAGGGGTCGTCTGCGGTTCCGGCCCCAACCAATAACGTTATTACATCTTCCTCGTTATCCATTTTCTTCCCTTCCTGAAAATTACCTGCTCCACGCCCACTTCACGAACCTCACGAGCGCGTATAATCCCACGAGTACGATGGGAATCGCGATGCATCCCAGCCACCACGGGTCTTCGTTTTTCTCTTGAGCCATCTATGAAGTTCACCACAGCCTAGGAACCACAGAGTTGATCCATTTCCAAGCTGTCTCAGGCATTACGCCAGTTGCTGGGCCAACGACTGGCAAAATCAAAAGACGATCACCGTTATAGATCTTCGTAGTTAAGATGTGACTCAGTTCAATCATGGTTTCATATCGCGTGATAATCCATACATTCGGTAGTTCGTTCATCCAGTGAATCGACCGCCTCAATTCATCAAAAAACAACGAGTACTGTTTCAGATCGTTTTTCAGTTGAACGCAAACGATATACGGAAACGGTTCGGAGAGCCGAGCTACCTGGGGAGGGACCGGGGTCATCAATGACATTTGCGTGCCCTATTCTTTTTGTCCTTCCACCCCGGTCATTTGGGGGATTTGAAGGCGTTCTGGCTGCTTTGAAATCGCAGGTGCTTGAACGATCTCAACCGAAGGATCGCTCGCAGTCTTATCCGTTCCATAGACCATTTCCGCATATGCAAGGTGGGACAGATCGGAAAACACCAAACTCCTCGGCTTCTTGATGACGAGGTACGTGACGACCCAAATAACACCCACGAACAGGGCGATCCCGACTCCGACCAAAATGATGCGGGCGAGATCCGGCAGGTTAAATAGACGTCCGGCTGAGATCAGAAAACCCTCAACAATCAAAAGCGCCAGCGCATAGAACGACAGCGGCGAAACGATACTGCTGATAATTTTGTCGCGCGTTTCCACTCGCTGAGTATGCCTCATGCTGAGGTTTCAATTTGACAGAATTAAGATTCTACCATTTCATAGTACCTGCTTGACGAAAGAGGAAGACATTTTTGGCAGAACCTAATGGCGGAGCAGGTTCATATTTCCGGCGCGGTTTGCCGCCTTCTCTACGCGGTCCAACCCTTGCACCACCCGATCCATTATCTTCGCCTGCTCCTTGCTTTCCTTCGTGGCGGCAACGATCCCCCAGATTCCCATGACCAGTTCCAGCCCGATGAGAAAGATAACGATAAGTTCCATGCGGAAGTCCCTCGTTGCGATCCTCCGGCTCTCAGCGCGTTCGAGGGCGGCTTCCCTCCGATCCAGTTCCGCCATGTAAAACTGTGCTTCAAGGACTAACGGCGCTCTTCCTGCCCAGGGTGCGGGAAAGTTCTTCGATGTATCAAAGCAAGTCTTCGCCTCAGCAAGCAGTGTTTCTGCCGCCGCATTCTGAAACTCCTCGAAGGTCATCGTATACGCTCCTGTGAATTGACAAATGTTGCCCGAATATTATCATTAAACCATCCCCCAATGTTTCAGATTCCTAGCCAAAGTGTATTCGAAAATCGCGTATCGGTGGCGGCATGAGCGCGAAGCGGCGCTGAACGATTTGAACGGCCGCCTTGCGGACCGCACTGCCAGCGAAAAGCGGACTCTCGTAGAGCGGTTGAACAAAGAAGCTGACACGATAGATGCCCGCATCAAAGAAGTGGCCGCGATGGAAGAGAAGGGCTTTTGGCTCTGCGAGAACGACCATGAGGAACCCATAAGCACCGCTTTCGCAGGCATCGAGCTGGAGATTTCTAGGGATTGCTCAACCTGCCATAAGCCGATGAAGCTAGTCCGCCGCGACCTCATGTCCGGCCAGGAGAAGTACGAATCCGACAAAGAGCGCGGCGAGGCCGAAAAGATAGTGGCATCGAAGCGCGAGCAAGCGAAGGGCGAGACGGAGAACGCCGAGGGAAGCGATCAAACCGCGAAGTTCTTCCGAGATCAGGCGGCAAAAGCCCGCAGCACAGCCGAGAAAATCCGTTCACTCTAAAAGGTCGTCAAATTACTAAATCACATGGAAGATAACCATTTTGTAGCTCATCCGAACGGCGGCATAGCCTTCAAGGGGCAGGCCGACGTAGCCAAGCCGGAAACGGTATCGCCCGCAGACCAAGCGGCCGCCGAGCGGTTGAAACTGGCAGTGCAGGCGCAAGCCGATGCAGATGCCGCAGCCAACGTCGCAACGGAAGCGCGTAAGACCGCCGATCAGCTTAAGGCCGCCCTTACCGACGCATCGACAGACGAAGAAGTCGCGGCAACGAACACCGCCGAGCAGAACGCCGTCGAAGCAGAAACTATCGCAGCCGAACTCAAGGCAAACGCCGGAGTTGGCGATGGTGGAAGCGGAACCGAAACCAACCAGCCAGCAGCGTAGTTTTGAAGCCGCGACCGCTCAATACGTCGGGCAAAGGGGCTTCCCGGAATTACTTTGTTTCTTGCCAATTCACAATGCGTGGTTCGTTCGGTATAACCCCGTATTCCGTCTTTAGGGCAAGAGCCTCCGCCTCTGCTTTGGCGCTTTGCAAACTGTTTGTTTCATGGAAAGCCCCGCCAATCAAGCCATCGTTCCCCCTCACGGTATACGTCCAGAGTCCGTTACCACAATCAGTAATCACGAGTTCATACTTCTCAACGAGCGCTTTATATTTCACGATGATCCATTTTCACACAGCAAGACAATCTAAGCGGTACGTTCAAAGTTACGATCCAATGCGGCCGAGTTTCAGGGCACCAGGGTTCTACGGTCAAGAGCTTGCACCGACGCTCGATCTCCACACCCACGATGAGGGTGCGATTCGTCGTGTGCTCAAAAACATCGAGTACCCCGACAGGGGCAGGATCAATTTGCATATCTACAATCTGCCGTACAACATGTCTGAGTTCTATAACGGCATCGCAAGCAGCCAGCTTAACGACAAGATGCAGGGTCCGACGGGTTTCATTCTCCTCGGCCGGTGTACTTCAATTCCCCTCGCAATGACAGAATTCGTCTTGCCGCACGAAATGGGACATTGCTACCAGTACCGCTATATGCCTGATTGGGGGAAAGACGGCAAAGACAAAGCATGGAAAACGTGGCTCAAGATGATGGGCATAGTCGAAAAAAGCAGGAACGACAGTCACGTGCGTCATCATGAGAGTCCGCGCGAGATGTTCGCGAACACGTTCCGCATTATGTTCTCGCCGTATCAGCACGAGTTTTGGCCGCACAAGGCAAAGCATCCGCTCAAAGTGAAAGGCCTCAAGGCGTATCTGAGCAAAGTTTTGAAATGATCGAACACTACACCATAAAATTCGGTCCGGCAGTGAGCCAGAAGGAGCTGGAGAAGGCGTTGCATGAGGACGGCGACCTTTCGAAAGCTCACCACCTCAAGGCGAGGATCGAGCTGATCGGCGAGGCGGAGGATATCAAGAAGGTCGCGGAGCTTTTGAAAGAACTCAAGAACCCGAGCGCATGACCCGATCTACCTTTTGATCGGCTGGGAAAAGGCCCGATGAATGCTTTTCACGAAGAGGTACAGTCCGGGCCAACAAAACATCACACTGAAGATAATTCCCGGAGCCTGACTTTGCAGGCGCATGGGGTGAGGCCCGGTCAAATCATTGACCACAGTCGCCGCCAGGCCTATTCCTGGGACCAGCAACACGACCGCCCAGAGCAACAGCCAGCCTGCGCCTAGCGGGTCGTAGTGTCTCTCCAAAACGCTATAGTCGAAATCATCTTTTTCATGTGTCGCGCTGGATCGTTGAAGTTTATAGGCGAGGTCTTCGTTTTTAAGGTGATCGCGATACCCCGCTGCTTGTGCCTTGTGAGCCTTTTCATCCACGTAGAACATGCCTGGTTTCTTTCCTTCCAGGCCTTCTTTGTACCGCTTTGTTCTATAGTCCATTACGCCACTCCTTCCCGATGGGCTTTTCAATTCTATACCAACGATATAGAGTAAAAGCAAACCCCCCTATTCGCCTCAATGCCCAAGATTTCCACCGAACAGCGCCAGTACTACAAGTCCCGCATCCGCAGCGTCATTGCCCAGCATCCGCAGATCAGCCAGGTAGCCCTCGCCGCACGGCTGGAGTCTGACGGGTTGAAGCTCGACCGCAAGTACCTCGGCTCCCTTTTGAATGACATCTATGTCGAGCGTTCGAAGCGTGCCAACACCTGGATGCTGAATCAAGCGCTTTCCGCCTTCCAGGACGTGATGATGGAAATCTCGGCCGTCGCATGGTCCATTGCTAACGACGAGTTTGCCCGCAAGCAGGACCGGGTAGCAGCGTTGCGCGAGATCCGCGAGGCGCACAAGGACATGTTTGAAAAACTCTTTGACGCCGGCGTTTTTGAACGCAAGCTCGGAACGCTCGATGCGGTGATCCGCAACACCCCGCTACCCGAGGAACGCAAGCAGGCCATCCGTTCCGTTTTCCAAAACTGGGGACTGTTAGAAGCCCCGAAGGAGGATGTCCAGCCAAGCACCACTCCAGCTTCTTGATTCCCCGTTCGATTCGTACGACGGCCGCCGCGAGAGTGCCAAAACGCTCTTGGGCTTTTCGCTGGTTTACCTCACCGGGTATTTCACCGATCCGCCTGCTTCGTTCCACTCCGAACTCATCCATGCGTTAGAAAGCGACGACGACCGCCGGTTACTCATCATCGGCTTTCGCGGCTCGGGCAAAAGCACGCTCGGTTCTCTTGCTTTGCCTCTTTGGGCCGCGCTTGAACATCCGGAGCAGTATCCCTTCATCATCTTGGTAGCTGATTCCAGCCGCCAGGCGACGTTAAACATCTCCGCCATCAAGCACGAGCTCGAAACCAACGCGCTTATAAAGCAGGACTACGGAGAGATCAAAGGCAATGTCATCGAAGACTTTGCTTTGAAGGGCGAAGGAGAAGAATGGCAGAAGCAGAACATCGTCCTTTCGAATGGCGTCCGCATCTTGGCCCGGAGCCGGGGCCAGAAGGTCCGCGGGCTCCGTCATCTCCAACACCGGCCCAAGCTGGTTGTGATCGACGACCCGGAAGACGGGGAATGGATTCGCACAAAAGAGAACAGAGATAAAACCGACCGTTGGCTCCATTCGGAAATCATGCCGGGCATGGATGCGCGCAAGGGAAAGCTGGTTGTCATCGGCAACCTCTTGCACATGGACGCGCTGCTTTCCCGGTTAAAAGCGCCGGGAACCGGGTTCAAAGTCTTGGAATTTCCTCTCATCGACGCTAAGGGCGTTTGCACCTGGCCCGCGATGTACCCGACGAAGCAATCGCTACTCGATAAAGAGCGGGACATGGGCGCCATCGCGTGGCAGCGGGAAATGCTTTTGAAGATCGTGGCGGACGATGAAGCCATCATCAAGCCGGAGGACATCCACTACTACGACGAACGGCCAACGGGCATCGCAGCGATGAAAGGCCACGGCATAGACCTTGCCATCAGCCAGAAGGAAGGCGCGGACTACACCGCCATCGTTTCAGGCGAAGTGTTTTACGTGGACGACGCGCCCAAAATCTTCATCCGGCCAAATCCGTACAACGAGCACGTAACCTTCCATGATTTCCTGAAGCGCGTGAGGGCAATCCCAGGCGAGATGGGCGGGGCGAATATTTTCTTTGTTGAAGACGTTGCGTATCAGAAAGCGGCGATACAAGAGATGGAGCGCATGATGCTTCCCGTGGTTCCCATGAAAGTTACGACCGACAAGCGGAGCCGATTGCAGGTTGTCGCGCCGTACATCAGGAACGGCACCGTGCTATTTCCACGAACAGGATGCGAGCAACTTTTGGGTCAGATATTCAACCTTGGGGTTGAGTCGCACGACGATGAAGTAGACGGATGCGTGCATCTCATTCAAGGCTTTGTCAATCAGGGCTTGGAGCTGCCGAAGATCCATTGGATTGATGCGTGAGTTACTTGGCCACCCTCCAAACGCCATTCTCTTTAATCAACTCAGTTTGATCTCCTTCGTTTGTGCTGTTGTCCTTAAAATGAATGTTCGCAACAACTATTGCCCCTTCTCCCCTCTTTTCTTCGCTCTTGATTTCAATGCTCGTCATAGTTCCGTTTCTCGTGGAACTGTCGCAGAGACCCTTCATACCGCCAGCCATAGCACCGAGTTCCCCATCTATGGTTTTTTGGAGGCTTGTCGTATACAGATCCTTAGCTTTAGAGTACTCACCAGCATTACACGTTTCGAAGAGCTTTTTAACGACGCTAGACGGGCTGGAGAAGTCAAACGCATTGCTTACAGAGTTCCCGCCCGCAGAACATCCGTCGAGCAAAAAACACAAACACGCTCCGATTAAACCGATGTATCGTCCCATAGCTTGGTTCCTTCCTTGGATCGCAACATTCTACCGGATTTCTTTCCCTGTGTATAGGTCTGGATTGCCAAAACCGGCCAAACCTTTAGAATTCAAAGCACATGGAAGCCACCGCAACTCTCCAAGTCCACCGCGTCCCCTTTTCCGCCGACCTCCTTCAGCCGGGGGATTACTGCTTCATCGCCAAGCGTGAGCCGATCCGCACGTTCGACACGCAGCGCCTGGAGCCGCCGCAGGGATTCTTTCGCCTCCTCTTATGGGGCATGTTCGGCAAGAAAACAGACACCAAGGAAACCATTGAAATTGTTTGGCCCGACTACGATGCGATCGTGATGAACTGCCCGCATTGCAGCCAGCCGATAGCGACAACGAAGGACCACAAGATTCTAAGCATCGAGCCGCTCACGATTGAAAAACCTCTGGCGTGCGCCTACTCGCGCGGGGTTGGCCGGTACGATACCCCGACAGTCGCTTTCGAAATAAAGGACGGAAACATCATGCCCGCGTAATGGCATCGCCCACCCTCAACGCAAAGCAAAAGCCAAGCTGGTCAATCCGCAGCGCCTTCAAGCGTCTGAATCCGTTCGCATCCCGCATTGAGCCGGAGTTGTATTCCCAGGAGCAGGGCGGCGTGAAAATGACCCGCTACGGAGTGGTGAAGGGCGTTGGCGGAAAGTTCAGTGAAATCGAGACAAGCAATCAGTTCGTCATCGAACGGCCGGGAGCGAACCACATCGACCCGGAACGGGCGATGGCGAACAACAAAGGGTATGTCTACGCAGCGGTGAATGCCATTGGCCGCGAGGTGCAGAACACCGATTTCCGTTTGTTTCAAGAGACCGGCAAAGACCGGGAGGAACAGACCGAGCATGAAGCGCTCGATCTTTTGGACAGCGTGAACTCGGACATGATCGGTTCGGAGCTGAAATACCTAACGTCGGCTCACCTGAACCTGGTCGGCAATTGCTACTGGCTTCTGACGGACAAGGCGGGCAATCCGGTTAAGGACGAGCTCACAAAACCGGACGCTATTTACATGCTCGACCCCACCCGAACGAACGTCGTGGTTGACCGTACTCAGTTCCCGCACAAGATCACCGGCTACAAGCTGCGCTTGGAAACGCGGACGATCATTTTTAGCCCTGCGTGCATCATTCACTTCCGCTTGCCCGATCCTGCCAATCCCTACGAAGGCAAGGGCATCGTCCAATCCGGCGCGGAGTACATCGACAACGACAACTACGCGATGGAGTTCAATCGTAAGTTCTTCATGAACGGAGCGCGGCCGGCCGGCTTCCTTGAGAGCGAAGCAGTTGCTGAAACCCAGATTGAATCTCTGAAGATCAGCTTCATGGATATGCACGGCGGCATCGAGAATATGAACCGCATCGCCGTCTTGCCCAAGGGAGTGAAGTGGGTCGGAGCTGGAGCAACGCCGAAGGATATGGACTTCAAGAATCTGTCGCTCGTCATGCGCGACCGAATTCTTATGCTATTCGGTATTTCGAAAACTATTTTAGGCACCGCCGAATCAGACACCAACAGGGCAACCGCGGAGACAGCAGACTACGTATTTTCAAAGCGTGTTGTCAAGCCGCACATGCAGCTCATCTGTGGATATTTGAACGAGAAATTGATTCCGCGCTACGGGGATGATTTATACATCACGTTCATCGACCCCGTGGCAGAGGACCGCGCCGCACGCACGACCGAGATGCAACTATCCGTCGGCAGCCAGCCGGTGCTTACGATCAACGAAGCTCGCGAAAACTTCATGGGCTTGGGTCCGGTGGAGGGCGGAGACAAACTGATGGCTCCCACCACAATGCAGCCGGTAGGTGAACCGGCAGAGGGAGGCGACGTTGACCCCGAAGCGGACGGACCTGCCCAGAACGATTCGAATAAAACTATGAAAGCCGCGAACGGAATGCGCGTTGCCTTCCGGCCCATCAGGACCAAGCTGCGCACCCGCGCCAAACAACGGCAGGAGTTGGGCGGCAACCTGGCAAAGAAAATCGCCGACGCGTTAAAGGAAAAGCTCGCGACCAAGGCTTTCGAATCCACGAAAGAAAAGGATGAAGCCGTTTGGAAGGAGTTCAGCGAGTATACCCACGCGGCGGAAAAGGAGATTACTGAAACCATCCAGAAGCTCAACGCCGAGCAGAAGAAAGAAGTCCTTGCCAATCTGCCGAACGTGACGAAAGGTATCGATCCTTCCAAGCTCTTCAACCTCGACAACTGGATTTCAATTACCACGAGCGCGCTCACGCCCACGATGGAAACTTTGTTCGAGCATCAAGCCCTCGCAGCGGCAGCGGAGATAGGCAAGCCAGATCTCAATCCGTTTAACGAAACCACTCGCGCGGCGGTGAAGCAGTCCGTCCAGATGATGTCGGAGAGCTACAACCAAACCACCCTAGAAGCTCTTGAGACCCACATCAACGAAGGCATCCAGGCTGGGGAATCTCTTGCGGACATTACAAAACGTGTCGAGCAGATTTACGAATGGAGCGACACCTCCCGCGCGGCGAGCGTGGCAAAGACGGAAACCTTCCGCACCGCCAACAGTGCCTTGAAGGAAGCATGGAAGCAGTCCGGCGTGGTGAAGACGGTCCGTTGGTATACCGCAACCGATCCATGCCCGTTTTGCCAAACGATGGAAGGCAAGACCATTCCGATTGATGACGTGTTCTTCAAAAACGGCGATTCGATAACGGCGGGAGATGGCGAGAACGCAAAGACGATGTCTTTGGATTACGGGGATGTTGGCTTTCCTCCTTTACACGTCAATTGCATGTGCTTCATCCGCCCGCAAGACATCGCAATCTAAGTTATCAACATGGCGCAATTAACCAATCATCCTTACTGTTAAAGCAAATGACACTTGATGGCGTGGCCAACTTCATAAATCTGACGGTAAGCGAGGGCTACGATGAGAACGCGTACGTGATCGGTGTCGAGTCTGGCGGCGCATTGCTGCCCGCGGCTCCGTTCAATGTCATCTGGTGGAACTCGACCGACTACTCAAGCCCCGACAAGGACCCGGATGTAGAGATTGACCGCGTTATCTCGGTTGTGGGGAACGTCATTACCTTGGCGAACAACGGCACGCAGCGCACTGCGCAAGAAGGCACGACGGCGTCGGCCAAAAACACGCCGAGCAAGACCTACTCTCTCATGCTCGGCATCACGGCGAAGATGATTGCGGATATCAGCAATAATCTTCAGAAGCCGTGGCGCTTGGTTACGGTGAACGGCACGATCGACGGCAACAACGTAACCTTCACGCTCAACGGTTCGATTGCGCCCTTCGACCAGAACTCGCTTCAGCTATCGCTTGCCCGCCAGCCACAGCTTCAGGGTATTGACTACACGTTCTCAGGCACTACCATTACCTATGTAACCCCGCCCGTTGCAGAACTCGCCGGAAATCTCCATATCGCCCAGTACCAATGAAATTCTTTCGAACCATCGCCATCCTTTTCGGAATTGCAATCGCAGCGCAGCTCGCCGGCGTTTCGTTTGCGGCTCCGTATCCTACGGGGTTGGGCGGAACGGGAACAGTCATCACTCCGAGTTCAGGGCAAACCCTGATCGGCAACGGTTCGGGGAGCTATACGCCAGCGCTTCTTGCGCCCGGCACCGACATCGTCATAACGAATGCATCGGGAAGCGTTACGCTCGCGGTTGATAGCACTGAATTTCTACCTTCAAGCACCGTGTATGTCGCAACGGTCAACGGACAGAGCGGGGCGATAACGATCACCTCAACTACCCTCGGCGTAGCGACGAACACGCTTTCGCTTTTCAACGGCAACGGGTTTACGACGACAACCATTTCATCCGTCCTGCATGCGCTATCGGCGGTCGGCCTGGCGACCTATAGCTCTTCCACTGGTGTCTTCACCGTCTCCTCGTCTTCACTCAACCTCGGCACAGCCGCGTCGCATCCTTCAACAGACTTCCTTGCTTCAAGCACTGTGTATGTTGCGTCTGTGAACGGGCAGTCGGGAGCGGTTACGCTCGGCATCCCCGCAACGACCACCATTAACGGAGTCCAATCCGCTTTGTTCCGTCTCATTGGCGACGGCACGACGGTAACCACCACTCTCTCAGGTTCGACCACGACCTTTTCCATCATCAACACGGGCAACTGGGCGGGAACGTGGCAAAACGTAAACTCAAGCACTTTCTATTTGGCGAGCAACCCGAATGGGTACATCATCCACGCTCCGGCAACGACGACCATCAACGGAACACAAGCCGCTTCATTTTTCCTCACGGCAACGGGCGGGATTACTTCTACGATTTCAGGCGCAACGACCACCTTTTCGCTGGCTACAACCTCGATTTCCCAATTCGTGAACGACAAAGGCTATCTCACGGGTACGACGGCGACGACCACGATTAACGGCACCGCCGGAAACGCTTTTACCTTCACCGCGTCTTCGACGGGCAATGCGCTTTCAATAACGACCTCAACGAACGGCTTCGTTAATTTCCTTTTGCAACTTTCCTCCTTCCTAACTAACGCTCTCACATCACTCAATGGCGCGACGTCATCGCAGCAGACCGTTGTCGCAGGAAACGGCGTTTCTGTTTCCACTACCCCAGGCGTTTCAAACAGCACCACGACCGTAACGAACACCGGCGTGCTTTCAGTCCAGTCCTCAACTCAAATCAGCGTATCAGCCCCCACGGGATCGAACATCCAGCTTTCGCTCATTTCGAACTACCTTACGACAGCCTTAACCACCCTCAACGGGTTTACGAACGCCACACAGACCATCACCGCTTCGGGCGTCGGGCTTTCTGTCGCGACAACCTCTCCGAATGTGACGACGATAACGCTTGCCTCCTCATCGTACCTCCAGCCCACCAATAACCTTTCGGACGTTCAAAGCTCATCTTCTGCCCTTATGAACATCGGCGCGGCAGGCACGGCTGCCAGCAACACCTTAACTGGTTCTAATACGTTCAATGCAACGACGACGGTGAACGGAGAAATAGACCTGTTTGCCATCGTTGGTAATTTCGGTGGTTCAACCGTCTTCGCGAATTCAACCTCATCGGGCGATTATGGTGCTTATATGAATACGCTCTGCAGTAATGCCACGCAAGTGGCCAGTTCAGCGCTCATCTACGTCCCTGGAGAAAACGTTACGTTCAGCACGGGCATCGTGGAGAATACCCGATGCACCGATAAGGGCATTGGCGGCAATGGTACGATTTGGAACTGGAACGGAGCGACCGGAACGGTGATGGCGCAGATGGCGTTCTCTCCCACCCCTCACGTCACGGGCGGCGGTTTTGAAGGTATTACGTTCAACAATATCGGGAGTAATGCGGCAACCTCCACGACGGGAACCATAGGTCTTCTCATGGCAAGCAGTTCACAGGCGGGTGGAGCGCACAGTATCGTTCAGTACAACACCTTCATCGGATTCTCGAAGGGATTGGTTGTCGGTTCGGGAACGTATGATGCGTACATCAATGAGAATGCTTTTGTCGGCAACGGCAACAGCCTCGTTTTCAACCACGCTAATAACTCTGGCGAGTCGATCCGTGTGGAGAACAACTGGGTGGTGAATCAATACCAGACCAGTCCTTTTGACTGTGTATTGATAAATCAGGGAGCACTCGACAGCGGCGAATTTTCCGAGAACGTTTTTGACGCTTGCCAAGTGCATGAGATGGACGGGAACACGGCCAACTTTTCCATGAACAAGGCGGAGAATTCCGGCGTAGGGGTGAGCTATGCTCCCTTCCTCCAAGACAGCAGCACGGCGAGCACATTGAATGTTTTCGGCGAAAAGATATTCAACGATGGCACGACCACATCGACCAGTTTCTCTGCGGTCTATAACCTTGGCGGCACTGCCAACATTAATGGAACGATCGTGCAAATAGGCACGAACGCCTCGTCAGTACCCTTGCTCTTTACCAATGCCGCTGGGTCAGGAACGGCGGACATCACGATCTGCGGAACACAAAATAATAACAACAATACGGCGTTTACGGCGTACGGACCGAATACCGCTGGTCTTGCCCAAACAAGTTCAACTTCCATCGGTTGCGTCTATCAGGAATGGAATGGCTACCTATACGCAACGACGATTTCAAAGACCAATGTTGTCTCATTCTGGTACGGCGGCGGCGTGTACTCTACCGTAGCCCACGTCAGCAATGTAGGTGATAACACCGATTCTATCTTCACTTATTTCGGTGGGACATCATTGCCGAGTTCAACCGTGGATGTCGGCGGTTCATTCGGACGCAAGGTGATCTCATTTAGCGCGACCACAACCATCTTGCAGGTGAACACGCAACAGGCAGGTGTCTATATCGGGAGCGCAGCGACTACGCTCTTCCTGCCCGTTGCCACTTCCACGCCGAATCGCGACATCATCGTCAAAAGTATCAATGGCACGCTCGCGGTTACGGCCACCTCGACGGATTGCTTCCGGCTCACGGACGCATCTGCGACAAGCACCGGACCGATAAACCTCACGCCTGCGGCTGGTTCAAGCACTATTGAAATAGTGGATAGTGGTGCATTGTGCGGCGGTGCAAACAGTGGAGGGGTTTGGGAAGAGATAAGCAAACAATAACGACCAAGCCGAGCTTCTGCCAGTAGGTCTCAGCCGATTCGAGTTGCGTACACTTTCATTCGATTCGCGGTATCCTATTGGTCAATGTTGCCCGACAACTTTAAAGAGGATCTCCTCGAAATCATTGCGATTACGAAACAATGCCCCGACGCTCTTCAAGAAAAGTGTTTTGGGATGTTGCTGGAACACTATTTACGGAGTGCTCCAGCTTCGCCCAAAAAGCCAAAGGCGTCTGAAACGGTTCAAACACCACCACCTGCGGAAAAGGAATCTGAGGACGACGACCAGACCGGCAACAGTGGGGGCGGCGACGAGAAATCGCAGCGGGACCTCGTAATGGCAGACCTTCATCTCAAAGTTAGAAAGTTCCTTGATAAGTATGGCCGCACCGTCGATGATCTCAATCAGATTTTCTTCAAAGATGGCGATACGATCGGTTCTCTTTACGACGATCTCAAGACCACGAAGGCTTCTGAGACCCAGATCCGGATCGGCTTGCTATCAGCGCTTCGCTCGGCGATACACGATGGCGAATTCAGCTTCTCGGGGGAAGATGTTCGCGAAGAGTGCCAACTTCGTAAAGCCTACGACCAGACCAATTTCTCCGCGAACTTCAAAAATAATTCCTCGCTTTTTGAGGGCTTCGAAAAATATGAAAAGGCGTTGCCCACCATACGTCTTTCTGAGGTTGGTAAAAAGCGGCTCGCCGATCTCATTGCAGAGCTGAAGTGAAATGATCGAAAAGCTTCGCACGTTCAATCAGAGCCTCAAATCCCTGAAGGCCGATATCAGCAAGGAAACGGCTGTGATGGTAGGAAAGAAACAGCTTCGTGATCGTGCTGAGGCACTAGCGACGTCTTGGTTCCCAGAAATAGCGTCAGAGCTTGCCAAGCATCCCGTGCTTTCTGCACAGACCATTGAAGTGTACTCCAACGCTTTTGCACGTTTGTTGAAGCTCAGTAGCGCCACCAACAGAAGGACAAGCTATCTTGAAGTTCTTACCGCTCCATCCAAGAGCTTTCATGATGACATCATTCTGCCGATCCAAATGGAGCCAAAGATCGCCAAAGAAGTTTCCCTATTAGAAAAACTGTTTACCGATTTAGGTCCAGCCGAAGACGCGTATATGAAAGAAGCAATAGCCTGTGCGTCGCACCAATACTATCGCGCGTCGGCAGTCCTGGGATGGTGCGCGGCGATCGATCGCATCCACCGCGTGATCGAGACGATCGGCTTCGCGAAGTTCAACGCCACCTCTAAAACCATGGCGGCGGCGACATCCGGAAGGTTCAAGAAATTCAGTTCGGCGAACAATGTCGCCACGATGAGCGAACTCCGCGAGGTGTTCGATGGCAACATCCTCTGGATATTGGAAGGGATGGGGCTGATCGACAACAACCAGAATACTCGGTTGAGAAGCTGCTACGACCTCCGATGCCAGTGCGGTCATCCTGGGGACGCCCCGGTCACGGAGTACAACCTCGCATCATTCTTTTCGGACATCAACGAGATCCTCTTCAAGAACCCGAAGTTCGCGGTCTAGACCGCTCCCTTGCGAAAACCCGCACGTTCCTTATAGTTAATCCATCCCCAATGTATGGATATTCCGGCTACGCAACCAACACCTACGCATCGAGTCGCATTGCGGGCGTCATCGCCCCGCTCGTTGAACTTGCCATGCGTACACTAAGCCTCGGATTCAACATCGTTCAGCCCTACGTCGTTACGCAGGATGATTTTGGCTACGGACTTCCGTTCACCCTTTTGGACGGCAGCGGGAACCCCGTGGACATCAGCTCCGCCTCGCTCACGATCAACGTCCAGGATGCCCAGGATGACACGGGAACGGTCTTATTTAGTGGCGTGATGGCAGTGGACGACGGTTCGGACGGTACCTGCCATTACCGCATCGCAGAGGGCAATTTCCCAAACACCGGCACCTTCCTCGCTCAGATCGTCGCCACCTGGTCGCCGAACGAAGTCCTCACCTGGAACGGCACGAAGATCATCGTCGCGCCTCGCCTGCCCGAATAAGTTATGCACAACTTTATATGTCTTGTCAGAAAACAAGGGACTGGTAAGGTTAAGCCATGAATAACAAACTTCTTATCGGGCTGATAGTTGTGTGCTCGTTGGTTGGCGGTGCGGTCGGCGGTGCGGTTGCGAAGCCGCTTCTCGGCGGCGATTTCGCGGGCGGCAACGCACCCACGAATCTCATGACCGGCAGCGCGTCGGGCGGTGCCACGGGAAATGGGTATGCCCAGCCGGTAGGCAGTTTGGAGCTCGCCGCTCCGAACGGACTCGGTATCGGCGGCACTGACCAGTATCACGGCTTTACGTCCTACGTAACGGCTTCGGGAACACTTCCGTCAGCCGGTTTGACCCTTGGCGCGTTCGGGACTACGACTTCGACGGCTACGACCACGGTAACGGTTTCGGAAACCCAGGGCTTGAGCATTGGAGCAATTTGTAGCGGCAGCACGGCCACGACCACGGCTTACATCGCAGGATGCTTGCTCACCTCAACGGATGGAGCAACCGGCACGGCCACGGTAGCAGTCGGAAATATCACGGGCGCGGCGGTTGCTGAAACGAGTACCACCCGCGTCAGCATCACCTTCGACGAACTTCCTTACTAACGGAGTGAATGAGGCACTAAAACAATTTTCAGCCGATCTCCTCAAGGACTTCCAAGCAGCCCTCGTTAAGAATCAAAAAGACGTAGCGAAAATCAAAGCATCGGATGGCGGCACATTCAAAGTCGTCATCAGCACGTCGGACGAAGACCGGCAGGG
>QGNH01000666.1_pt1 | contig 32765 bp, 34 predicted proteins | sample 1735481 | NCBI WGS metagenome assembly QGNH01 (sample SAMN09239004, study PRJNA386568) | Viral metagenome, whole genome shotgun sequencing project. | reverse complement strand
CCGACGCCAACGCCTACGCCGACGCCAACGCCTACGCCAACGCCGACGCCTACGCCAACGCCGACGCCTATAAAAAGTCGATCACGCGGCTAGCGGCAGGGATGGTCGAATGTCTGAAAAGGGTTTCGACCGACGAGCCGAGCTGAAGAGAGGCTAATCCGATGGGAGAGCCCGCGCTGGCTACTTGGCTGGCCTCGCGGGCTCTCTTTTGGTGAGGGGAGCCCAATTGACAAGCTCAGCGGATGCGGGACTGACGGCGAGTGAGACCGTGATCTCAGCGCCCAATATGTCGAGCTCTCACCGCCAGTACCTACCGCCGGGCTTTCAGGCAGCAGCGGCATTGACAACCTAAACCGTTAAGGCATCTTGGGCAATGCAAAAGGCCCGGTGTGTTGGGACACTTCCGGGCCTTCCTGTGACGGTGTGCGCCGACACGTTTTGCAATGCTCCTTCACTATAGGAGCGGTCTATCAAAGGCGCAACCCCGATAGGACCGATGTGTTCCAACGGGTTTCGCGGCGTTCCCCCCAAAGCGCCGAACCAATCGCTGCTCGAGCCCGGAGAGCCCGGCGCCGGCGAGACACATTTCCCGGCATGCCGGCGTGGAGTGCGGGCAAAGGGTACGACCACCGCCGGCCGTGTGGGGCTGCAGGAACAGCGTGGCCTGCAGGTAGCCGCGCTTCTCCGACTTCGCGTTTTTGGCGGTGCTCATGGTCATCAGCTTGAGCGCTGACCGATGAAAGGTCCCGACGGAATCGCCGTGTCTATTCGGCCGGTTGCGAGCCGCGCCGGTGTGCGGGTCGATCATGCTGCCTCCCTGTTTTCTGGCACGTGACGCCATGTGAGCCCGCGGTGGATGCGGCCGATGGTTGGCTGGCTGACGCCGAACCGCTCGGCGATGCGCCACTGAGCCTCTCCTTTTGCGAGGAGCGCCCGGATCAGGAGCACTGCATCCGCGGTCAGCCGAGCGTTGGCGTTCGCCTCGCCCCGAGGCTGGGCGCCGCGCCCGCGCGCCTCGCGATCGGCCGCGTTCTGCAGATCAAGCCCGAGATAAAGATGGTCGGCATTGATGCAGGGCGGCGTGTCGCATGTGTGCAAAACGTGCAGATCGTCGGGGATCGGGCCGCGCCAGGCAATCCACGCCGCCCGGTGCACGCGTATCGTCTTGCCGCCGATCGCCGTGAGGCCATAGCCCTTCGGCCCCACCGCGCCGAACCAGAGAAGGCAGCCGCTATTCAGGTCTGGCTCACTGCGCCGAAGCAGCCGCTCGGCCAGCGAAAGGCCTGTCTCGAGCCTCGGAGCGTCCAGCGGCACCCCGTCAAGCTGGCGGCGGTAGTGGAAGCGACACAGGCCTTTCGCATAAAGCTGACCGTCGCAGGAAGAGCAGGCCGTCATTCGGGCCGCTCCTCCTCGATCGTGAACCCCGCCGGCACGCCGTGCTTGTCGTAGAGCACCTCGACGCCCTCGATCGGGTTCGGCCAGACGTGGTAGATCCCGGCCCTGTCCTGCCAGCGGATCGTCGGCCAGCCCACGATCGCGCGCAATTCGGGCTTGCGCTCGATCAACTCCTCGGCGTCCACGCGCCTCAACTCGAGGATCCGGCAGAACGTGGTCATGGCAATTTGTCCGGGTCAACGCGGGCGAGAAGGTCCAGGGCCTCGCACCGCAGCTTCAGCGATCGGCTATGCGCCGAGATAATCCGCAGCGCCTCGGCCATCAGGCGGCGCGCTGGCCGCGCCCATGGCCCCATCCGGCGCCGGAGGACCAGAGCAGCGCGGTAGCAGCGCAGCGCCTCGAGCGTCCAGGACTTACCCTTGCGCACGCCACCGCGGCGCTGGAGGCCCGTCGACGTATTCGCCATCACCGACGTCCCTTGAACAGGTCCCGCGCCTCGGTGGCGCTCATGCGCTCCTGGCCGGTGGCGCTGAACAGGCGCCTGTCCCACATGGCCCGGTGCTCGGGCGCCCACTTGCGAACACCTATCAACCAAACGCCAAAACTGTCCGCCGCGTCCATCGCGTCGTTGCCGGTCGGCAGCGCGATCCCCGCGCGCCTGGCCGCGTAAATCATTTCGGCCTTGTCCGCCCGAGTGTGACCGGCGAGCTCGTTCTTGATCGCCTGGATCTGGCACTCGCGGACCTCGATCTCGCGGTCGTAAAGGCGCGCACACGTCCGCGCGGCCGCCTCGAGCGCCACACCGAGGAAGCCGAGCTTGCGGGTGGTCTGCACCGTCGTCAGAACCTTCATGGTGACCTTGCCGCTCTTGGCGTCCCTCTCAAGGCGCGGGTGGGGCACAATCGGAGCTTCGTATGCTATTTTGACGGGCTCGCCGTGCGCTGCGGCCTGGCAGACGGCTGAGAGCTTCGCGCCGAAGAAGTCGAGGTAGAACTCGCCGAACACCCCATAGTCGACGCCGGAGGCCGGCGGACGCACCGCTCCTACCTCCGGCGTCTGGTCCGGGCGACCGATCGCCCAGCCCGATGAAGTCGCCAAATCGAATCCGCAGATGATGGTCACGCGAGCTCGGCGGCCGTCGGCGGGGCATCCGGGCCGGCGGGCTCCGGATCGCTCACCGCGGCGGTCTCGCCGTCGTCAGTGTAGTAGCCGCCGGGCTCGCGATCATCCGGCTCGCGGAGGATGCGACGGACGGTCCCGAACAGCGCCACCACGCGATCCGCCGCCATGAACTCCTCACACTTGGCGGGGATCAGGGTCTTGAGGTTCGCATCTTCCAATATGGTGCCAGCTGCGAAGTCGGCCTCGTTCAGCACCAGCGTAGCCTTCTCCGTCGGCTCAGGGTCGCCGCTGGTCTTGTTGACCTTGCCGCCCTTGGGCTTCACACCGCCATCGAGGCCCCCCTCGCCGGCGAGGCCATTGTCGGCCGGCTTCTCGAACGCGGCCTTGGTCAGGTCAGCGCCGCGCATCAGCGCCTCCTGGCCGTGCTCCCAGCCCTTGTAGTAGGCCTGCAGGCGCTCCGGCGGGCAGCCTTCGGGGTTGACGCGGGGCTTGCCGAGCCGGCCGTCGATATCCCCACGCTTGAACCAGCGCGCGTTCTCGGCCTCGGCGTCGTTCTTCGGCAGCGGCAGCTTGCCCTGGCCGCCGATCGGCAGGCCCAGCCACGTGCGGTAAAGACGCCGGCGCTCCTCGCGGGCCACCAGGTCCACGTCGTCGGTCTTGAGGTCCTTGAGCGCGTCATCGAGCTCGCCCATGACCATGCCGGCGCCGCCGGCCTCCTTCCGAAGGTCCCTGCGCTCGCCCTTCTTGCCCTTGAGCAACAGCGCGCACGCCGCAACCTCGTCGTCCTTGGCGTTGAGCCGGTTCACCCAGCGGAGGAACTCGCCCTCGGTGGGCTGGTTGTGGCCGAGGCCTGGCGCGCGCTCCTCGCCGTCAATGAAATCGTCTTCGATGATGGTGACGCCGGATTCCCCGATCACCTTCATCCCCTTCGCCTTACCGCGGCCGCCGGCCTTGGCGCGGTGCGTGGCCAGGTCGGCCACCTTGTCGTCGTCGTTGATTGATTTTGCCATAGTGGTTCCCTTCTTGGGTTGAGCCTATTCAAAGTCTTCGGCGGTGTGGGCGACGGGCCTCGAGGGGCGCCGCAGGCGCCGCGTGCCATGCGTGCTCGCCTCGAGCTCCACGGTCTCGCGCCATTGCGATATCAGGTCCGCCGCGAATCGGTTGCGGGACACGCCGGCCTTGGCCGCCTCGGCGTCCAGAAAAGTGATATCACGAGCTGGAAGCCTTAACAGCATGGGCTTTGTAGCGTCGTCGTCGGCCATGCGGGGCGTTCTCCACAGAGGTAAGCGTGGCTGTCTTGCTACCCGATCCGGAGAGTGATATCAACCCTGCATCCACCGGGGAGAACCAGATGACCATGACGCCCAGCGACCGACTCGAGACCTTCGACGCGTGGCTCGAGCTCTACCAGAAGGCCGCGCGCATCAAGGTGACCGCCGGTGCCGAGATCGACCGGCTCTACGCCCTCTACCTCAACGACTGGTCCGTTCGACTCGTGATCAAGCACGACAGGGCGCGCCAGGAGGGCGGCCTGCAGCCCATCGGGCCCGTGGTGACACTCATGGCCGCCAGGATCGGCGAGGCCTACAGGCGGCAGCGGGGGGCGGCGCAATGATGGTGAAGTGCATGACCGGCCCCGACGCCTGCGTCGTCGTCAGCAACGGGGGAGTGCACCCGCGCTGGACCATGGCGATATGGTCCGCCATCAACAGCCCGGCGATGCGAACGCACACCGTGATTCTTCCGCCAACCCTCGGGTGCCGCGTGTGGGCATACTACGTGTCGAAGGCGCTGAGCGCACGATGGTGAACACCCGCCCATGCGCCCTATGTCGCCACCTGGATTCAAGGGTTACAGCCCACAGCCTAGCTTACTGCTGGTCCCGCTACACATTCGTGCAGGCCCAGGGGACGGTCGAGGACTGCGAGGAAGTCGAGCGCGCCGACGGCAAGCCGCCGCCCAACCAGATCATATTCGCGGGAGAACGAGGATGATAGAACAGGAACTCCTCGAGCAGGCGCTCAAAGACGCGCACGCCGCGATGGGGGCGATGAAGGCCGGGGGCTCAACCTATATCAGGCTGGCGGCGATGCGCGGGCGCCGGCCGATCGGCGGCGTGTTCCTCTCCTCCGAAATGGCCTTCGAGCTCTTCGCGCACCTCGAGAAGCTCCTGCAGGCGCGCCTGGACGTGCTGCGGCCATGAGCGCCTTCACCATGACCGAGCTCGTGGAGTGCGCGCAGCGCGAGGTCAAACAGCGCCACAAGGTCTATGCGCGCCTGGTTGAGCGCGGGGCCATGACCCAGGTCGCGGCCGATCGCCAGATCGCGATGATGCTGGCGATCGCCGAGAACCTCGAGGCGCAGGCGGGAGCGGAGCGGCTGCTGTGAGCGCCGCCCAGGACGCCGCCCGCACCCGCAACTGGCGCATCCGGGGCCTGCGGGCGCTGTACGCGCAGTGCTGCGCGCTGTCGCCGGTGAACCGCGCGGTCGCCCAGGGCGCCATCGACGCGGAGTTCAAGGCGGCCGGCGCCCGCACGGGCGCCGAGCACTACGCCCACGTGGAAGCCGAGTGGATGAAGCGGCGCAGTCAGCAGAACGCCATGGCCGAGGACGAGGACATTCCGTTTTGATCTACGACGTCGGGATCTACCGCGACATGGACGCGAAGACCTATCAGGCCGATCCGTGCGAGCGGCCGAGCTTGAACCAGAGCATTATCCCCTACCTGCTGCGCTCGCCGCTTCACGGCGCCTACCAGCACCCCAGGCTCAACCCCTATGGCCCAGCCCTGCAGTCGAGCCTGACGCAGTATTTCGGCGAGGCCGTGCACCGCATTGCCCTTGGCCGGGGGCGCGACATAAGCCCGATCCGCTATCGGGACTACCGCGACAGCTCGGCGCGCGAAGCGCGGGACCTGGCCATCGCCAACAACCGCATCCCGGTGCTCGAGGCCGAGCTTGTCCGCGCCCGCGATGTGGCGCGGATCCTGGTGGCGGCGATCGAGCGCGCCTGCGAGGGCCACCCCTACGAGACCGAGGTCGTGCTGATCTGGAAAGAGCGCACGATGTACGGCGAGATATGGTGCCGGGCCCAGCTGGACGTGCTCTGCCGCCCCTTGGGCCTGATCCTGGACCCCAAGGTGCTGCGGATCAACGCCAACGCCGAGAACTTCGGCAGGGCCGCCAGCGACAGCGGCTACGACGTGCAGGGGGTGTTCTATCCCCGCGGGCTCTCCCAGGTGCTCCCGGACGTCGGCGCCGTGCGCTTCGCGAACCTGGTGGTCGAGAACTATCCGCCCTATGGCGTGCGCACCCTCTACCCCGCGACCAACACCCAATACGCGGCCGAGCGCCAGATCGCGCGGGCGATGGAGCTGTGGGCGAAGTGCCTCCGCGAGCGCAGCTGGCCCGGCTATCCCAAAGAGCCCGAGCCCTACGAAACCCCGAACTACTATCAACAGAGGATCTCGAACACATGACCGACGAATCCACCGCCCTTGTCGAAGCCGACCAAATCCGCGTGCCTGCCCGGGCCACGTCGATCGATATGCACATCGACGCCGCCTCGGTGTCTCTGATCCCGACGAACCTCGGCGAGGTCGTGGCCTTTGCGCAGCTCATGTCGCGCGCCGGCGTCGCGGTGCCGAAGCATCTGCGCGAGGCGCCCGGCGCCTGCCTGGCCGTCTCAATGCAGGCCTTCCATTGGGGCATGGAGCCCTTCGCGGTCGCCAACAAGAACTACTCCGTCAACGACCGGATGGCCTACGAGGCGCAGTTGATCGCCGCCGTGGTGCTCAAGCTTGTGCCGCACGTGGGCTATCCGAAGTACAGCTACACCGGCGAGGGCGCCACGCGTCGGTGCACCGTGACGATCATCACGCCCGACGGTGAGGAGGTCCCGCTCGAGAGCCCGCTCTTCAGCAAGATCAACCCGAAGAACTCGCCGCTCTGGACGTCCGACCCCGACCAGCAGCTCGGCTACTACACCATCCGCGCCTGGGCCCGGCGCCACCGGCCTGACGTGCTCCTGGGCGTCTACGACCGCGAGGAGGCGGCCTCGGTCCCCAGGGACGACGTGGCGACGTCGTTCGAGACCCTCGACGCGCGCGCGGCCGATGCGCCGGCGATTGACGCGACGGCCGACAGGCGCAAGGGCGCGGCCAGGAAGCTCGCGCCGGCGCATTCCGTCGAAAACCGTCAGGATCCGTCAAAATCCGCCGAGGGCGAAACGGGCCCCCAGGGCAGCGATGCCCCGGCTGCGGAGGGCGACAAGGATACGTCGGCCTCTGCCACGGGTGCGTCTGGCGCTACAGCGGCGGAAACCTCTGGCCAGCAGCAGCAATCGCCCAAGTCCGGCGATGGCGAGAAGGAACCTGAGAACCCAAAGCCCGATGGGTCTGCCTCGGCTGCGGCGGACCCAGCCCCCGACAAGGGATCTGCCCCAGCTGCGTCGAGCGCTTCAACGGCCGCGTCGACCGCGACAAAGAAGCCATCCATCGCCGAAGCCGCGAACACTAGGACCCCCAAGCCCGACAAGCTCTGCCCCGGCTTTCCGCTGGCCGGCGAGAACTACATCATCGCCAACGAGCCGCTGAACAACCACAAGGCCCGCAACCTCTACAAGGACGGCGAGGCGGTCAAAAGCATCCACCCGAGCGCCGCCACCGCCTACAGCGCCTATGCGGCCCACGCGGAGGCTGAGCAGGCCCAGGAGGCCAGCCAGGAGGGCGCGGAGGGGGAGTCGCCATCCCCGGCTACCTCAGACGCCTCGCCGGGCCCGGAGGCTGAGGACGACGCCTTGGGCGCGTTTGGCGACTACGCCGACGCGGTGGCGGAAGCGAACGATTGGCCGTCGATCAGCCACGCGCTCACCGAATTGATGCGGACTGAGGAGTGGAGGGACCACGTGCCGCCGCGCGAGCCCGCGCGCCGCATCGCCTACGCCCGGGTGGATGAGCTCAAGCTCAACATCGACATGCGCACCGAGTTGAAGGCGTGGCGCTGCTACGTCGATTGGGAGGAGCACCTCGCCACGCTGAGCGCCCTCGCAGCGACCGTGCACTCGATGGCCAACCCCGCGTGGAAGGCCCTGGCCGAGCCAGCCAGAGACGCCCTGGATCGCGCGCTGACGACCAGGAAGCACGCGCTGGCTCCGACCGAGGTCGAGGCCACCGCCGAGGACTACGAATGAACTTCTGCGAGCGGTGCAAGGCAGAGCTCGACGGGAACGAGACTAGCACCGTCGAGGCCTACGAGCTGACCGGGATGCTGCTGTGCGATGACTGCGCCCACGACGCCTTTGAGGCCGACGAGGAAGACTGACAAAAATGGGCCCGCGGTAGTCAGCCGCGGGCCCGAGATCGAATCACCCGGCCGGCAGCGTTTTAGGCCGCGGCCACGTCCAGCGCCAGCGTTTCGCTGACCTGGGTCGAGGCGCTGTCGGTCACCGTGATGGTGACGTTGTTGTCCTCCACCGTGGTCGGGTTGCCGCTGATGTTGCCGCCCGGATCGCCGGAGAGGCCGTCGGGCAGTCCAGAGAAGGCGATGGCGTAGGGCGGTGCGCCGCCCTCGACCCCGACAGTCTCCGCATAAGCGGCGCCGACAGTGGCGTTGGGGAGGGTCGTGGTGGTGAGGCCCAGCGGCAGCGTGGTGTTGCCGTTGGTCGTGTTCCCGGTGGTGTTGCCGCTGGCAGGGGCGTCGATGTTCAGCGCATAGGTCTCGTTGCCGGTGTTGCCGGACGTGTCGTTCACTACGACGTTAAACGAGGTGTCGCCTGCGGCCGCCGGCGTGCCCGAGAGGAGGCCGGTGGTCGTGAGGCCAAGGCCAGCTGGGAGACTGCCAGAGGAGAACTCCGCGTTTCCCACGGCGTTGTCGGCCGTGAGCTGCTCGGAGTAGGCCACGCCAACGGTGCCGTCCGGCAGCGTCGCTGGTCCGATCGTGAGCACGACGGAGCCCGTGGTGGTGTTGCCGGCGGTCGTGTTGCCCGTAGTGTTCCCGGTCGTGTTGCCCAGGATGGCGCTGATCTTAACACCATAGGCGTCGGTGAGATTGACCACGGCCGCCTCATCCAGGGCCAGCTGGTCGGACTGTCCCTTGGCGTAGGCCGCGGTAGAGTCCGAGGTGTCCTTGGTCGCGTCAGTGCCCGCCTCGGCGGCCAAGGCAGCGGCCTCGGCCGTCGGTGTGATGCCGGGATTGGCCTGTAGCTGGGCGACCAGGGCCGCCACTTGGTCAAGGCGCGGGCCAAGGGCCTCCAACGCGGTGAGATCGATATCCATTTCGTAATCCTTCATGTGCTTGGCAGCGCGCCGGCGCATGCTCGAGACAAGCTCGAGGAGATCGCGACGGATGCGATGCAGTTGACGTTGGGGGTGTTCGGCCATTGGCTCTCACTATCGGTGATGGCTCGGGATCACCGGGCTATCACCATTCGCGGGCTACTGCCACGGTCTAGGAGGCGTCGATTTGCGTCGCGAGTTGATCGTTCTGCGCCTGGATCTGTGCTTGTAAGGCCTTGATCTGCGTCAGGTCGCCGCCAGCGATGATCGTGGCGTCGTTCTCGACCTGGGTCACGATCTTCGCGGCAGCCCCGGCGATCGCCCCTACGGTGACCCCGATGGCGCCAGCGGCTGGGCCACCGAGGGCGGCCAGCGGAGCAAGCTGGGAGATCAGCGTCAAGCCCTGGGTCAGGGCCGCTTCCACTTGAGCTAACGTAATCATCAGGCTCTCTCCATTTCCAGCGGGAGCAACCTCTTGAACGAGGTCCCGCGTCTTGCTTTCTCAATAACGGCGCTCTTAACACCAAAGCATCGCGCAAGCATTGCGCAGACGCCGTAGAAATTAGGCTCGGCCCGGATGCATCGCACATCATCGTCAGTAAGGAGGGCCTTGCGCCGACCCCGAGAGGTCATGTCGGCGAGGTTCTTCTTGTGGGTTCCCCAACAAAGATTGCCCAGGCGATTGTTGTGGCGGACGTCATCGCCGTGGCACGACTCCATCCCGGGGGGCCTCGGCCCGACGAAGGTCGTCAGCACAAGCTCGTGAACGTAGCGCCTATCGTCCTGACCGAGGAACACGATGACATAGCCGTGGCCAGTGTTTCCGGCCTTGCGCGGCCGAAGCGACAGATATGTGGGGACCGACTTTAGGTTTCCGCGCGAGTTGACGAACGAGCGCACACGCCCGAGGTCAGACACCTCGTACCGGCCCTCGTGGCCCGCGACTGGAAGCCAGCGCTCGGTCATGACGCCGGCAGGAGTGCCTTCACCTGGTTGATCAGCGCCATCGCCTCAGCGTACTGCGCCTGGAAGGTCGTCGCATCACCGAGCGCCTGGGCGTGGTCGGCCGCCTGGACGATGGGGCGCGCTTTCTGCAGGAGGCCCTTGGCCTGGGCGTGCAGCGAGACCGACAGCGACGGCGCGGCGGCCAGGTAGAGTTGGGCCGTGGCGTTGTAGATCCCGTCGAGGGTCGTATCGGCCTGCAGGACCGCCACGTCGGCCGATGGCGGGATCAGCGACGACGCGGGGATGCCGTTGCAGGCGGCAACGCAGGCCGCGGCGAGCAGGATGGCGGCAAGACCGAGAAGGCGCTTCATGGTGTGGGTTCCTATTCGCTTTCCAGGCGCTCGCGCACAATCTGCCGGATGGCCTCGGGCCGACTCGGCTTTTGCTGAGCATCTACCCAGCGGTCAAGGTTCGCAAGTTCGTCGGGCGGAAAGCGCACGCCGACGGACACGGAGCCCACCTTGGGGCGCCCGCGTGCTTTTCTGTCATCAGTTATTGACGGCATGGGTAATTGATGACAGCAATTCCACCTCAAGCCAAGCCCTGCTTAGGACGGGCATGGCGTGGTAAGGCAAGGAGAGGCCAAATGGCTAAGGCAAACGTGGTCGCGCTGAAGGCCGACCAAACGACAAACGGCGGTGAGGACATGCTCGAAATGTCCTTCCCCTACACGGTCGCCGTGGCCGTAGAGGGGGTGGCGCCCATTCTTTTCCACAGGTGGAACTGCGACGCTGTTGAGACCAAATCCAAGGCCGCAAAGGGCTCGGCGGCCAAGAAGAGCGACGATATCGAGTCGTACCTCTATCGCAACGACGCAGGAGAGATCGCGCTGCCGGGCGAGTATCTGCGCCAGGCCGTCATCCACGCGGCCAAGTTCCAGCAGGACCCGAGGTCGCCGCGCAAGTCGGCGATGGACCTGTTCAAGGCTGCGGTGATCAGCCTCACGCCGCTGGCGTCGATGGGCGTGACAGAGCCGGACTTCCTCGATCGGCGCCGCGTCATGGTCCAGCGCAACGGGATCACGCGCACACGGCCGGCCATGAAAGAGGGCTGGCGCGCGGAGGTCGAGCTCATGGTCAATTTGCCCGAGTACGTGCCGCCGGTGCTGCTCCGGCGCGTGCTGGACGACGCCGGACGTCTGATCGGCGTCGGAGACTTTCGGCCGACCTATGGGCGGTTCGCTGTGGCGCACTGGAAGGTGCGCGAAGCCTGAGCCTTGGGGTGGCGTGGTTCGGCGAGCAAGGGCAAGGTCGGGTCGGGCATGGATAGGCGGGGTGTGCTGCGGCACGGCTTGGTGCGCTAGGGTCGGGTTTGGTGTGCTACGGCAGGGCTTGGACTGGCATGGGAGGGGGCTTCGGCCCCCTCAACTTTGTGGGGTCTGGACCTGGTTGAGCCTGTTCGCGATCAGGCCGCCGAGCTGATCGGGCGAAATCCCGGAGGCCGCGAGCCTCTTCGGTACGGCGGTGTTGACGTAGTTCAACACATTGGCGGCGGCCTGATTGCTCAGGGTCACCACCGCGTGGTTATCGACATAGGTCAGGCCCTGCTGCGCCTCACTTCTGACGGCATTTTCGACGGCCGTCAGTACGAACTGAGCCGCAGTCGACTGCGCCGAGAGGTGCATCAGTTGCAGGCCCCGGCCGAAGCCCCAAACGATGAGCGGCAGGATCACGCCGGCGATCAGGAAGGGCGCGGCGGCGTCGACCAGTCCGCTGAGGTCGACGTGGTAGGCCGCCACATGCACGGCGCCGACCGCGGCGGTCGCAGCGGCCATGAGGCCGGCAGCGATGGGCGGCCCGGCCTGGGTGACCTTGGTGGTCACCGGGACAGGCGCGGGGGCTGTCACTACGACGGGGATCGGGGCTGCGAGCGCAGGGCTGTTCGGTTGTTCGGCTGTCGCCGCGCCGACGTCCTGGTTTATGCCCATGGTCATTGCAGTCTCCGCTATCACAGGCGCGGCGCCGGCCGCCGGATCGGCCACCGTCGAGGCGCTGAGGTCGACGTTGTAGTCGTAGCCGGCCAAGCGCAGCGGCGTCGACTGCTCCCATTGGATCGCCACGCCGCTGAAATTATTGGGTGCCGACGGCAGGAGCTCGAACTCCCACACGTCCTCGGCGGCGAAGATCAGGGCCAGGGCGACGAAATTCTCATAGCTGCCGTAGACCATGGGACGGAAGCCGCCGGCGCGCACAGCATCGCGCCAGGCCGTCAGGTGCGCCTGCTGCAGGGGCGATAGCGGAGCGCCGTTCTCGGTGTCGAAGACGACGCCGCTGCCGGGCGGATACTGGCGCGTGGTCAACTCGGAGACGCAGTTTTGCCCCTCGATCTTCCCTTGGGCCGCACCGACGGCATGGCTACCGGGCCCCTCGATCTGCGCGCCGACCCACACGGGCGCGATCTTGAGCTTGGTCGCAGCGAGGATGGGATAGCTCGGCCAGCCCGCGTTGCTGTGGCTCGGCGCCGGCAGGTAGGATGCGCACCAGGAAAACCCCTGCGCGAACGCGTCCTCGAGGGCCGCGACGCCGGGGAAGATATCGAGATCGAAGCCGCGATATTCCATGCCCATGGCGCAGCATTACGCCGATTTCCAGCGTGGCCGCAACCGTCAGTGTATGGCGAAGGCGTTGAGGGCCTTGAGCACGCCCCACATCGACGGGAACATGAACACCATGAACTTGTAGATCAGGAACAGGCCGACGATGCTGGTCGCCGAGGCTTGGACGCTCTTGCGGAACGCCGCGGCCTGGGTCAGCAGGCCCTGCACGGGCTTCGGCGTCCCCTTGGGGTCGGCGGTGATGGCGATGGGGTCCTCGACATTCATCGCGCGTTTGATCAGGGCAACGTCTCCTCTGATCTCCTCGAGCGCGCCCGTCTTGAGGTCCTCCAGGCACCCGTGAAGCTGGGTCAGCCGTTCGCAGGCATCCTCGATTGTCGGGTTTTCAGGCACGGGTTCCATTTTCATCGCCCTGGTCCTGTTAACGCCGGCGCGCCGAGTAGGATGCGCGGCACGCCCTGAATAGCCGGCGAATCATCCTCGCACATAGCGGTCATCGACAGGCGCGCTTGGCGGCTGCGGCTTTCGCGGCATAGGCGCTCAGCAGCGCGTCGGCAGCCACGGCCATTGACGCCATACCGAAAGCCGACCAGCGACGGACAATGCGAGTGGTCTCAAGCTGGTTTGCCTCGAGGCAGGGGTGCATAACTTGCCAGAGTTCCCACGCGGCGTCGCTCATGCCAGGGGGGCGCTCGGTTTCTTTCATGGCGTTACCCCCTGGCGCGCGCGTTGGTCTTGCTCGTCCTGTTGGAACTGCCCCTGGTCGCCAGGGTCCACCGCAGCAGCGGCGCTCTTGAACTTCAGCAGCTCGCGCCCGGTGATGCGCACGCCCGGGTGCTGGGCCGCGCTGATGATGTAGGTTGCACGCTTGCCGATGACGCCCAGCGTCGAGAGGCGCTGGCGCGCGCCCTGGACGTCGCCCTGGCGGATCTGCTCGCGGACGCCGGGCATGGCCTCGTTGAGCCGGAAGGTCTGCTCGTCCAGCGCCCGGTAGATATCCCCGGAGGCCGGGCCGCCAGGCGAGCCCTTGGACACCGTGATCCCAAAGAGCGGCAGCATGGTCTGCAGCAGCGCGGTAGAGCCCTCCTGGCGGTTCTTACTCCCCAGGTGCGCCACGCCCTGCACGACGCCCACCGGGGCCACCGAGCCCAGCAGGCCGCCAGAGAAGTCGTCGGGGGACCGGACGTTCGAGATATCCGCGCCCAGGACCACGCGGCTGATATTCCGGAGATCGCCGGCGGCGGTCTGGTCGTAGGGGTCGTAGAGCTTGCGGCCAAAGCCCTTGTCGTTGGACTGGAGCTCCATCGCGAACTTGGCGAACGGGCTGAGCTTGCGCTGCTCGGTGCCGAGCGGATCGGTTACCCAGGTCACCAGATCCTCCGCGACCTTGCCGGTTGGCAGCCGGCCATAGATCCCGGTCCCGTCGGCGCCGTAGCCGATCAGGAAGCGGTCCTGCTTGCCGGGCTCGTTGTCCCACTCGGGATGGAATGGCTGCGGCGAGCTCAGCAGTTGGTGGACGCCATAGACCGCGCTCGAGGCCAGCAGGAGCCCAAGGTGGGCCAGCGCCACGTCCAGCACGATCAGGGACATGGCCTTGCCTCGCGCGGTCCCCTGCGCCCGCTGCAGGCCCTTGAGGCCGGCGTCACGCTCGATCTGCGCCTGTACGTCAGTCGGCAGCCCCGCCACCGCGTCCTTCCAGGCCCCGATGTTGGTCATGGTGAAGCTGCGGGAGAACAGCGCCAGGTTCGCCGTCGTGCGCGCCATCTTCGACATGGCCTCGATCGGCAGGGCGCCGGCGTAGCGATTGGCGAAGTGCGCGGCGACCCGCTGGGCGCTCTGCGGATCCAGGCCGTGGCTGGTGAAGCTGTCGCGCAGGCGGGTGTAGAGGCCCATCTGGAGATCAGCGACCCGATCCCACAGGAAGGTGTTGTGCCAAAGGTCGCCCAGCTTATCGATGGTCTCCTTGACCGCGGTCCCTGCCTCACGGTTCACCCAGCCCACGGGCGAGCCCAGCAGCTGCGCGGTCCAGGAGCGCCCGGCCGAGATCTGCGGTTGCTCGACCAGGGCCGTGATATCCTGGTTGAAGTAGCGCCGACCGATGGGGTCCACGCCGGCCCGCAGGGCCTCGCGCATGGTGTCGACGTCGTTCTTGGCCCGGTATCCCTCGCGGTAGACGTCGAAGGTGAGGACGCTCACTGGATTGGCCGAGAGCGCCTTGCCCCAAATGACCGCGTTGTGCATGAGCGGCGAGTACATGATCACGCTCATAATCTTGCCCTTGAGCGACATGAGGCCCTTCTCGAGCATGCCGGTGGGCTTGGTCAGCACCGCGCGCAGCGGGCCCTCGAACTCCTTGGAGACGTAGAGCGGCTTGGCCTCCATCACGACGCCGCCGGTCGAGGGGTCGCGGATGGTCGAGAGCTTGCCGGTCTCGTGCTCCACCACGAACTTCGGGCCCCACACCTTCATCGCCGGATGATCGAGGGTGAACGCGCCTTCATTGGTCCGGCCGCCCTCCTGCACGAGCTCCTCGCCGCCGCTCTTGCCCATTTCCTTGATCGTGTTGATCAGCCGGCGCCCGGCGATCGCTTGCTCGAGCGCGCCCGTCGCATGGGCGAGCGTCCGGATATCGGTGATCACTGCGGCGTTCTCGCCGAACGCCTCGCGGGCAGCGCCCTCCGTCTCTTCGGTCGTGAGGTACTTGCGCTGTCGCAGGTTGCCCGTGGTCGTGGTGAGGTTGCGCCCGGCGCCCTCGGGCGTCGTGGCGCGCGCCCTGGCGCCCACGCGCCGGGCGCCACCTTCGGCGGTCATTTCCACCACCATGCGGGGGACGTAGCTCGGCAAGCCCTCGGCCTTGGTCATCCCCAGCTGCTGCGCCCGCTGGAACGCGTCGTTGGCTCTGGCCTGCAATTCCTTCACCACCGCGCGCTGCGGCGGCGTGAGTCGACTCAAGCCCTGGCCGTCCTTCACCTCGGCCCCCAGCTGCAGCAGCACCGACTCCTCGTCGGCCGCCCGCCACATGGCCTCACGCTCGTCGCGCGTGAACGTCTTTTCGAGTTGGGTATCGACGCGGTTCCACGCCCAGGTGTTCTCGCGCATCGTGTTGGCGAAGTCCTTGGCCGTCGCCTGGGCGCGCGCCGAGCCCGCGGCCATCGGGTTCAGGCCCATCCGGACGTGCTCGGTGAGCTCAATCAGCGGGTCGGGCAGGAAGCGGGCAGCGGCGCGGTCGACCTTGTGGCCAACGGTGTCGAGGCCCTCGCCGAGGATGCGGTTGACGAAGCTCCGGGTATCGCCCTCTTCCTTGGGCGCCCTGGCGAACGAGACGCTATCGCCAGCAGCCCCTGGCTCGCCAGGAGTGCGGGCCCCAACCTCGCCGCTCTCTATGCGCCTGAAGACGTCCTCGGCCGTCACGCCCTTCCCTAGGGCCTGTCGCGTGGCGTCTGCGATCGCGCCAAGGGCCCGCTGGATGCGCTGGAACAGGGCGCGAACGAAGGTCGGGAGATCGTGGACGTCGCCGACGCCGCGGCCCCAATCGCCGTAGCGCTCGGCGATCGCTTCTTCCATCTGCTTCTCCGGCCCCAGGTCGGGATAGAGCCGCTCGATGTTGTAGCGCTGCATCCAATTCTCGCTCGATGCGGTCGACTCGAGCGCGGACCATTCGGCCGGCTTGAAGAACTTGAGCTGCCGCAGGTAGTGCACGCTCTCGTGGCGAGCCAGCGACGGGTGGTCGGCCGAGTCCAGCGCCCAGGCGATCAGGTTCTTGTCGCCATCCCGCACGAACATGCCGCTGATCGGCGCGCCCGTGGCCTTCTCGGTCAGGCTCGCATAGGCCTTCACCTCGACCTTGGGCGCTATGCGACCGATTATGTCGTGCACCTGCTTGATCATCCGCGCCACTTCGGGCGTGTCGGTCGGCAGGACGCCCTCGGCCAGCGGGCGGCGGCCAGCTGGCGCTGCCGGCGGCTCGGCGGGGCGGTTGAATAGCGGCAGGCCCTGGGTCGCCGCCTCGCGCATGCGGTCGGTGACGTCGAAGCCGTGGCTCTCGGCCACCTGGCCGGCGCGCACGGCGTCCTTGAGCCCTTCTGGCGTCGCCCGCTGGCCTTCGGCGAACGCGCGGCCGGTCTCTGCGTGCGTGTCGACGTGGCCGTCTGAGACCTTCTCCCCGTACCGCTTGATGATATCGTTGGTGATGTTCACCAGGTTGCGGTCGTAGAAGGCGCGCATGCCGGCCTGGGCCTCTTCCGGCCGTCCAGGGTATCGGTCGTTTTGCTGATCACCCGTGGTCCAGGCCACACGGTCAAAGCCGTGATCTGCTGCCCACACGATCATCCGACGCATGGTCAGCGCCGGCCAGGACGACTTGAACGGGGCGTCCGGGATGCCGGCGGAGCCTTCGGCAATGCGGTAGGCTTGTAGGGCCTCATTGACGCGCAAGCTCTCTCCCCTGTGCTGGACGAGTAGACGATCCAGGGGAGCCGGCGGTCGATCGACGGAACGAACTATCCAGTTCCGGACCGCTTCGACCTTAGAGTTCATGCGCGTGGGATTGTCCTCGATGTTAGGGTGCCAACCTGCGCGCCACGGAGCGTTAGAAGGGTCACGCGCCCCGGCTTCGTGCCGCCAAACATCATCGGCCATCGGGAGGATTCGGTCGGTCGTGGCTTTGAGGGCGTCTACGGCCCTGTCGTGCGCCTTTGCGGCCGCATCAAGTTGCTCCTGCGTGCCCGGCTTGGCGTAGCCTTGCTCGCGGCCAAGTTTGTGCCAATCCGATTGGACCTCCTCAACAAACAACACCTTCTTGCCATCGGGCGCGGTCCTGCTGTCGAACCGCACGTGCGCCATAACGCCCGGGGTCGACCAATGCGTCGCTGGTGGCGTCGCCTCGTCGGGGAGGGTAAACAGGAGCTCGCGATAGTCGGACGCGCCGGGGAGGGTCCAGGCCATGTACTCGGGCTCATCGCCAAGCTCGTCGTGGGCCTGAGAGACGGCCTGGTGATACCGATCCTGGGCCTGCCCGGTCGCGAGCTCCTCAAGGTCTTCGTCCGAGGCATGGTGGTAGCGCGCCTGGTCCCGCAGCTCGGCGCCCAGCACCTTCTCCTCGACCCGCACCCCGTGCTCGCTCAGGAAGGCCTGCACGGCCGCCTTGGTGACCTTCTGGCCCTTCATCATATCGAGCCAGTCGTTGACGCCGGTCCACTCGAGCTCCTCGCGCTTGACGCCTGGCGCGTTCTCGAGGGTGGAGCGCCATTGCTCGGGCGTCGCCACCTTCTGCTGCGAGCGCTCCACGGTTCGCTGGACGGCGCTGTAGAGGGGCACGGCGCGGTCGAACGAGGCGCCGTCGCCGCTGATCTCCGCGCGACGCTGGGCGTTGGTCTCATCGAGGAAGGCCTGGCGGTCAGCCTCGGTCTTGAACTGGAAGCCCGGGATGGCGCCTGGGCCACGCCAGGACGAGTAGTAGCCGTCGTGCCCCTTGGCGATCGCCAGGGTGGCCTTGTAGTCGTCGCTGCTGACGCGCACGCGGGGGCTGGCGACGAAGAGATCCTCGCCGGTCTTGCTGTGCACGGTCTGGCCGGTCTCGAACGACGTGGCCGGCTTGGCCGCACGGCTCACCTCGATGCGCTGGGCGGGCTGTGGATCCAGGTCGGCCGAGATCGGGGCCAGCCGGTCGGGGATGCTCGTGTCCTCGAGGCGGTCGAACAGCTGGGTGATGTTCTCGGCGTTGGAGAAGTCGCGCTGCACCTCCTGCGGCTTGGGCGCGCCGGCGTCGTTCACGCGCTCGAGCACCACCACATGCGCACTGATCTTGGTGCCGGCCCGCTCGAACGTCGACGCCGGCAGGTTGATGTCCGCGGCCTTGTAGATGTGCTTGAACGCGTCCGACTCCATCAGGCGCTCAAACTTCGCGTCGGTCGCGCCGTGCGGGATCAAGGCGACAATGCGGCCGCCGTCGGCCAGGTGCAGCGCCGCCTTCTCGAGGTGGGCGATCGCCGTGGCGCCGGCGGTCCCGAACGGCGGGTTCATCACGATCGCGTGGTACTTGTTGACCGCGTGGAGGTCTTCGAACTTGCTGACCAGGACCCGGGCGCCGGGGCTGGATAGCTCCGCTCGCGAGGCGAGGTTCGGCGACGGCTCGACCAGGGTCCGCGAGGTGGTCTCGGGGAAGAACCGTGCGATCGCCCCATGCCCCGCGCTGGGCTCGAGCATGTGCTCGCCTGGCCGCGCGTCCGCCCACTCGACCATCTTGAGCCCCAGGGGCTCTGGCGTTGGGAAGTAGTCGACGCCCTCGCGGCTGGCGCGGCCGCCGGTCTTCTTGCCCTCGGCGAAATAGAAGCTCTTGGCCTTCTGGAACGCCGACAGAGCCTTGGCGAGCTGCCGGTCCGCCGCCTTGCCGCCCTTGCCCTCGCCGCGCGCTGGCGGGTTCGGGGCGGACTCGAGGAAGGCGTTGATGAAGCTCTCGCGCATCGTGCGCGCCTGATCCCCCAGGGCCAGGTTCTCCGCAGTGCCCGCCCGCTGGGCGATCGTCTGCGCAAACGCCGAGCGCTCCCAATTGGTCCCGGTGTTCATGTAGCGGAAGATCGCATCGGAGGCCTGGCCGATCCGATAGGTGCGGCCCTCCTGCTGGATCGCCGCGGTGGGGCGCCCTGGCATGCCGAGGTTTAGGGTGACCCGCTGGTGCTGGCCGGTGGTGTCGTGCAGGCTGATCCCTGCTTGTCCAGCTTCCGACTGGACGATGATCAGGTTCTTGCGGCCGCCGTCCTGGTTGAACTGCTCGATCGCCTTGGCGCGCTGCCCGCGGGGGACGGTGCCGTTGTAGGCCATGGCGTCGGGGAAGTGCGCCTGCAGCTGCTCGAGCGGGGACTCGAGGCCGGCCACGTGCTGATCAATGTCCTTCGCGTAGGGATTGCGGGCAACGAACTCGTCGTGGAGCTGCCTGATCGGCACCTGCTTCAAGGTCTTCTGATCGTAGCGCGCCGACGACTCCATTTCCGAGCCGTACTCGAACGGCGCGAAGCCGCCGCCGACGTTGTAATTGTGGAAGACCACGACCTTGCGGCCCAGGGCCAGGTGCCTCTCGATGATCGGGATGGCGGCCTTGGCCTTCATGGCCTCGAGCAACCGGGCGCGCGCCAGGTAGTCGAAGCGCTTGCGCACCGCATCGGCCAGCGGCAGGAACTTGCCATCGTCGGCCGAGTGCAGGAAGTCGAGCGCCTTGTCGATCTGCGAGCCCTCGGCGTCCGGGGTCAGCACGAACTTCCGGTCATAGTCCTTGTCGACCGTCAGCACGCGGCCCGACAGCGCGCCGGCGCGGCGCATCCACTCATGGAACTGCCGCTCCATCACGTCGGACTCGACGGCGTTGTCGGGGCGCGTGAGCTTGTTGAAGCGCATGCGGTAACCGAAGTTCCGCATCATAAACTGATCGCGCGGGCTGCCCCCGTTGTAGCGCATGCGGTCGGTTTCGGGCCCGTAGTTGAACAGGTACTTCTCCGCGTAGTCGATCGACTTGTCGTAGGCGAAGGGCGTGGCCGAGAGGAAGACGGCCTTGGGCCGAGGCTCGGCGGCCGTCATCTCCGCACGCTGCTTGACCTCCGCGTCCAGCGCTCGCTGGGCGTCCTCCCATTGCCGCGCGAGCGCCTCCGGAGGGTTCTTGCCCAATGCAGCCCGCATGGCGTCCACGCGGTCCACCACGTCCCGCAGCTGCATCCTGGCCTTCGCCTGCAGACGGTCCGGATGATGGGTGATCGCGCGGAAGTTCTGCAGCCCGGTGGTCTCGTCGCCGGTGGCGTTGGACGAAAGGTTGTGGGCCTCGTCGGCCACCACCAGGTCCCACTTGCGGTCGGCCAGCGTCCGGTTGTTGGCCAGGTTCGCATAGGTGGTGCCGGTCGGCCGGCCGGGCTCGCCCGCACCGGCCGTATCCTCGAGCACATCGAAGGGAACCTTGAGGTTCTCCATCGTGGCGCGCCAGTGATCCAGGATGCCCTGGCTAGGCGCGATGACCAGCACGTCGCCCTTGCCGGCGTCATGGAAGCGCTTGACGATGCCGCCCCCTGAAAATGTTTTGCCCGTGCCCGTCCCGTTGGTGAACAGCACCCCGTGGCCGTCGTCCTTGGCGAAGCGCTCTTCGGCAAACGCCACGTCGGCTCGCTGCTCGGGAAAGAGCGTCGGCAGGGCTTCATCGAGCTCGTGCGGCACCGGCGGCGCATCGACGCTGGCCGCGTCCGGGTGCGCCGACGGGGCGACTGGCTCTAGGTGGGCGGCGTCATCAGCAGCGTCTGCAAACTCTGTTGCTGGGATACGCTCAGGCTGTATTCCTTCGTTGCCAACATCGTTGCTTCCCCCGGGCTCACCACGTTCGGCAGCGCGTCCGACAGCCCCTGGTGATCCCGCGAAAAGCTCGCCAGCGCGCTCTTCTCCCACAGGAGCGGCGCCACGGTCAGGTAGGCCGACGCCACCAGCGGGTCCACCCCCCGCGCCTTCAGGTCCGCTTCCTTCTGCTGGAGCGCCTCGTTCAGGTCCACCTGGTCCATTGGGAACAGCTGCTTCGCCATGTCGGTCTGCAGCGGTTGTTCCCTCGCTACCCGGTTCCAGACCGACGCCGCTATCCCGTACATCGCGCCACGCCTCCTCGAGGGACTGATCGGTGATTTCGTGCGTGGGCGTCATGCCGTCGGCGCCGAAGCCCGGATAGTCGCGGAGGGCGTTATACCACATTTTGAGGTAGGGCGCAGACCACTCGCCCAGGTCCTGCAGCATAGCCCGGGCGTAGTCGGCGAAGACACGCGCGCCGGCCTCCACGTGGTAGCCCGCCAGCATGATCCCGGAGTGCACGAGCTCGGGGTCGACGCCGGCGTTCGAGCGGCGCGCGATCTCGCGGAGCTTCTTGAGCGCCTCGTCGCGGCTCTCGCGGGTGAACACCTTGTTCTTGTCGCCGTAGCCCTCGCCTGGCTTAGGACCTTCCTTCACCGCCTTGGCCTCGCGGGCCTCGGGCTCGAGCGCGGCGTTGCCGCCCTTCGGCTCTGGCTGGTCGAATAGGCCGGGCTGCGGCGGCTCTGGAGGCGCGAACAGGTCGCCAGGGCCTTCCTGGGCCACACGCGGCCGCAGGGTCTCACCGCGGGCCTGTGCGGCCTGGCGCGCCGATTGCTCGCCGCCCGGGATCAGCAGCTGGTCGACCTTCTCGCCGCCGAGGTCCATCTTCTCCGAGGTGGGCTCTGGTCGCGCCTGGGTTTCAACGGCGGCTTCGCGCCAGACGTGCGCCTCGAAGGCCTCGCGGGCCAGCTTACCGAAGCGATCCTGGTAGGAGTCGAGGGTATCCTGGATGTGCTGATCGAGCTCATGGGCCTCGGCCTGCAAGGCCTTGCGGCGTTCGGCCGTAAGCGGCTTGCCGTCCTTCGGATCGACGTTGGCCCCAAGAGCATTGTCCGCCGCGTCGCGGGCGTTGCGGTCCTGGATCAGCAGCCGGGCCGTCTCCTGGTGCAGCCCGCGCTGATCTTCCTCCGTGGGGCCGTGGCGATAGACGCTCGGCTGCCCTTCCCTGGCGGTCTCAGGCGGAAACTTGGTCTTGAAGTCCCAGCCGCGCTTGGTTTCACGGTCCGCCTCGGTCTGGCGGTTGAAGGCGCGGGCCCGCTCGGCGTCCGTCATGCCCAGCGCGTCGTACTCGTCAGCCTTCTTCTTCTTGCCCGCAAGCTCCTCGCGGACCACGCGATTGCGCACGGCCGGCGTGGTGGGCGGTAGCGGCTTGCCCTCGGGCGCCGGCGGTTGGTCTGCAGCGGCGCGCGCCTTCTCTGACGCCTCGGTAGCTTCCCTAGGCGTCTTGTTAGGAACCGGCCTATCGGCGGCTTCTGGCGACCCAACGGACGCCCAGGGGTCGCCCTTGCCATCCCCGTTGTCAAAGCTGGCGCCTGCCCGCAGATGCTCCTCGAACGGCTGGCCGGACACCTCGCGGGTGAACTCGGGCGAGGGGACGGTCAGGCGCCCACCGTTCTCGGCGGCCTGTTCCACTTCATGGTATCGATCGGCGAACGGGGCCCAGCCTTTGGCCCACGCGTTCGCGATCGCCTCGGGATCGACGTGGGCTAGTTTAGAGCCTTCAGGAAAAGCTCCCGCTTCGCCACCACCGCCGCCTGCGCCCTGACCAAGTTCTTGATGACCTTGCGCCGTCGCTCGCTCAGGTGCGGGGCCGCGGCCAGGGCCTTTAGGGCCTTCAGTCGGCCCAGGCTCACCTCGAGGGCCTCTTTCGGCGGCAGAGAGCCACTCGTGCTCGTCTGGCGTGAGAACGGTGTCGATCTCTCTTTCGTCGTGGTCGTCGGCGAAGCCATCGGTATTCTCGTGCTGTATCGCCTCACGCTCTACCACATCACCGAGCAATTCGTCATAGGCCATAGCTTCAGTGTGCGGGAGGCCCAGGTTGGCCGCCCGGTCGCGCAGGGCTTCCATCGAGGGTCCGGACGCTTGGTCCTGCTCCTGACGGAAGGCCGCCAGCTTCGACGCCGCCACGGCGTCGGTGTCGGTCGAGCCCACGCCGGCCTGGTCGAGCTCGTTCTGCCGCGACGCATGCTCTTCGAAGCTCGCGGGATCCTGCAGCGACTGGAGCGTCAGCGGCCCGTTGCGCACATGGCGGTCGATCAGGTCGTGCAGATCGTTCGGCGTCGTGCCCAGGTCTTCGCGGCCTGGGCCGAACCAGCCCTGCTCCTGCAGCGCCAGGCGCATGTCGTCAGGCGACAGTCCGGTCTTGTTGTTGATCATGCCCGGCGGCCCGCGCTTCTCCCCGAGCGCTTCCATGAGGTCGCTGTCGAGCGTCCCGGCCGCGTCGCGGTTGCGGATGCCGCCAAGCGACTTGATCGCCTGGAACAGGTTGGGGCCCTGCGGCGGCGCGGTGCGCGCGGCCGCCACGTCGTTGATCGCGGCCGGCATGCGCTCGAGCGGCGCGCCCTCGGCGGCCCTGGCGGCCTCGTAGTCGGGCGGGGGCGCCTGCGGGATGGCCGCAGCCGACGTGTCAGGCGGTGCAGGAGGGCCGCCAGGGGGCGCCGGGGCCCCAGCGCCCGCTTCCTCGGCCGGTGGCCCGTAGGGGCCGCCTGGAGCCGTCTGGCGCGCCGTTAGGTCCGTGTAGGCCTGCACAGCATCCGTCGCCGGCAGGGGCTGCGCCTGCGCCTCTGCTGTGGCTGCTGGAGCGCCGGCGAAGGCCCCCTTCACGCCTGCGAAGGCCTCGTGGCCCCCGTGGATCAATCCGCCGGCGAGCGCGCCGCTCGCGGCCGCCTCGGGCACGTCCTGCCAGGTCCCGCGCGTCGGGTCATAATACTTCTGCGCCACGACGTTCGATCCGGCGGTCATCGCGCCCATCTGCGCGGCGTTCTCGGCCGCCGCCGCCGCGGTGCGGGCGGCGACTCGAGCGATGACGCCGCCGCCCACACGGCCGACAATCGGGCTGAGCACGGGGCCGAGAGGAAGCGCCCCCGCGCCCATCGAGATACCGGCATTGGCCAGGCCGGCCGATTGCGCGGTCTCCTCGGGCTTTCCCGCCTTGAGCGCTTCCGCGTGGGATTGTTCGTAGCCCTGCGCGCCGAAGGCCGCGACGCCGGCGAGCGGGTCGATAAGGCTGGCGCCGATCAGCGGCACGAAGCCCCCGGCGCCGGCGACCAGCTTCTCGCCGAAGTTCATATCGGTGGGCGTCATGCTACTGCCCTGCTCGGACATTGGCGCTGCGAGCCGCTCGACCTGCGGCGACGCGACCGGGGTGCGCTGGGTCGCAATGCTCGCCATGCCTGGCCGGATTGCTTCCGGCACCGGCTCGGCGACGCCTGTCAGAGGATCGGTGATCGTCCCCTGCCCGGCGGCCTGGGCGGCCATATCCTGGGCGACGATATCGCCGATGCCACCAAAGCCCCGCAGCATCTGCGCGCCGGCGGTCTCGGCACTGCCAACGAAACCGCCAAGCAACCTCGAGCCCTCGCCCATGAGGTCGCGCTTCGGCGATGGCTTTGGCTGCGCTGCGAGCGCGGCCTGACCGCCGACCGAAGCCCACTGGTCTTCCTGCGGCGCCGGCCGCTGCACCGTGGGGGTTGCCGCGCCAACCGATGCCCACGGGTCAGCCGCCGGCTGGCCGCCGGGACCGTAGGGATGGGAGTAGAAGAGGTTGCCCCCGATCGGTGTGCCGGTGTCGTCGGCCCACCCAGGGCGGCTTTCGTCGGTCGCCGCCGCAGCGCCTGGCGACCAATGGCCCGTGTAGGGCAGAGGCTGGACCTGGCGCGTCAGATAGGGGTCGGCCACCGCGGCGATGCGCTGGAGGCGCGGGTCGTTGTCGGGCAGGCTCTGCACGCGCTCCCAGCCCTTCCCCTCGGCCGTGTCGCTCGAATAGCCCGGGCCGTATTGGTCCCGCGCCGTTACCACGCCGATGTAGCTCTGGCCGCTTTGCGCCGATCGGTTCACGAACTCAGACGCGAGGGCCGCGATGTGGCGCGGCGTCGCGTTCGGGCCCGCTTCCTGCAGGATGACCTTGTAGAGCTCGGGGTCGCCGGCCTCGCGCGTCGGCGCCGCCGGCGCTGGGGTTGCGCCTGGCCGCTGGATCTGCGGGGTGCTGGCCCCTACCGACGCCCATGGGTCCGCCGCCGGCGGGCCACCAGGTGGGTTGATGCTCGGATCCATCCCGATATGCAGATGGCCGCCCTGGCCGCCAGCCGCGCCCTCCGGATAGACCTGGGCAGCCGGGAAGCGGTGCGCCTGCAGCTGCGCTGCGGCTATCTGCGGGCTCTCGCCGTTGACCGTGATATCGCGCGCGCCTGGCGCGTTCAGCGTGCCGAGGCTGTGGGCGGACGTGACGCCAGGCGCCGTGGTCTGCGCGCCCTGGGTCCTAAGCTGGTTCTCGCGCGCCTGGGAGCGCCAGCCGCCGCTCTGACGCCAGTTTCCGGGCCCATAGATCCCGTCCATCGACGACTTGAACGACGCATCGTCCATGTAGCCGGCCGTGGTGTCCCCGACAGAACCCCAGGGGTCTTGCATGCGTCACCAGAGCCTGACGGGCTGGCCGTCCTTGAGCATCCAGCCGCTGCCGACGAAGGCGTGTGGGACGCCCTCGCCGGCCTGCTTGAGCGCTGCCAGCGCGCGAGCTGGCAGCGTGCCGCCGTTTGCGATCGGTTGCAGGTGCTGCGCGGCGTCCGCCTGGGCCTTGGCCAGGTTCCTCTGCAGCTGGACATAGTTCGGGGTGCCTGGTTTCGCTGCGGCGACCTGCTGCTGCAGGCTTGAGATCGCATAGCCGAAGTTGGTTCGCACCGGCGTCTGGTCGTCCTGAAGCGCCGGCGGGGGCCCGCCAGGCGCGGCCGGCGCGGGGGCGCCAGCCCCACCTGGCGACGCCGCAGAGGCCGCGGCGCTCGTGAGCTCGCCCACGTGCAGCTGGGTCTGCTGCGCCAGATAGGTGTTGGCGTCCGTCGGCGGGTTGCCCGAGGCCGAGGCCGCCTGCAGATCGCGCGCAGCTTGCGCTGCCGCCGACTGTTGGATCTGCACTGGCGTCAGCGTGCCGCCGGTTCCGCCGGCATAGCGAAGTGCGCCAGCCTCGTCGCCCGGGTGCGCGGCGATCCACGCGTCGTGCATTTCGTTGAACCGGCTGTCGTGATCGCCGGAGCCGGGCTTGGCGCTGAGCGGGTGTGATCCGACAGTCTCGCCGTTCGGGCCCTTGTAGATCGCGCGCCCTTCGGAGTCGGTGCCGACCAGGGTGGCGTTGTCGGTGACCGGCTTCACCGTCGCGCCGCCCTTCGCGTAGGGGTCGATGGCGTAGAGGTTGCCCCCGACCTCCTTGTACTCCGTCGCCGACGGCGCGCCGGGCAGGCCGATCTGGCGCTGGTCCAGAACGCTTTGAACGATCGGCTGCACCTGCTCGGTCTCGGCCAGGATAGAGCTCAGCGTCATCTGGTTGTAGCGCCCGACCATTTCGGGATGGCCAAGCGCCGGCGCCTCGAGGTCCCACTGTTTTGCCGGGTCCGCCGCGTGGTAGACGCGCAGCGCGGCGGCCTGGTGATCCCCAATCGTCTTTGCCGCGAGCTGCAGTTGGTCGTCGGGCAGTTGGTTCAGTTGCTGCCGCATCTGCTCCGGTGTGCCCTGGCCCGTGTTCTGCTCGGGGGTGCCCGCGAGTTGGCCGGCTGCGCTCGAGCGCTGGCGCACCGCGCTCGCATCGAGGCTTTCCGTCAGCCGGTCCGTCGTCGCCGGCGAAAGCTTGCCGATGTATTGCTGGGCGGCCTCGTTGCCGCCATCCACGAGCTTCCCCAGCGCCGCATCGCCATTGGCCGCGGCATTCGGGTCGCTCCAGTCGATCCCGCGCATCACCTGGGCGATCTGCGCGTCGTTGGTGTCCATCGTGGCCAGCGAGGACTTGGCGACCTCGCCGGGGATCTCAGCTTGGCGCAGTTGCGACGCGGCCTGGGTATCCTGAGTGACCGCCTGGTCCTGCTGGATCTTCGCCGCCGCCTCGAGCGGGGTCGCCAGGTCAAACGTGTTGTCCTTGACGGCGACCGGAACCTCGCCGAACCCGGCTGGTATCTGGATCCTGCCCGCGTCGACGGCCATGGGTTATTCCCCCGCGTCGCCGGCGGCCGAGAGTGGGCCGGGCCCGCTGAAGGCCTGGCCAGGGCCGGCGGCGGCCGACGGATCGCCGAAGGCCGCTGGCGCGGTCGGGAAGGCCGACTTGCCCGTCATCGAGAGCTTGCGCAGGCGCATGCGCGGCCGAACCCCGGCACCGTGCGCGGCGCCCGGCAGCTTCTGCATGCCCAGGCTCGCGGGCTCGGCGCCTGGCATAGGCGCGGAGCCCATGGAGGGCCCCTTGCCCATCGAGGGCATCGAGGTCTTGACCGGGCCGGCCATCTTGGGTGCGGAAAAAGCCTTCATGGCGAGGTTCCTTATGAGAGCGCCGGCCCGAGGCCGCTGAGGCTCGCGCCGCCACCGTAGCTGCTCGCGCCACCGCCGCTGAGCTGCATGGCGAGGAGCGAGTTGGAGAGCGCGCCATTGATCCCGGAGGTGACCGCGTTGGCCGCGCCAACCTGGCCCGCGGCTGTCGCCTGCGCGGCCGCCAGCTGGGCGCTGGTGGCGTTCGCCGTGGTGCCGAGGGTCGCGTCCGCCGCGTTGGCCGAACCCGCGATCAGCGCATTGCTGGCCGCCGTGCCGCCCTGCAGCAGCGCGTTGCCGCCCTGCTCGCCGCCCGTCATCAGCGCCGTCGCGGCTTCCGCGCCGCCGGCGTTGGTCACCTGGGCGGATTCGTTGGCCGCTGACTGCCCAATCTGGCCGCTGGAGACGCCCGTGGTGGCTCCGAGGCTCGATAGGCTGTTGAGCTGCGACACGTAGGGCGACCACGCCTGCTGCATGGCGTAGTTGGTGCCGAAGGTCTGCGCGTCCTTCAGTTGGGCGCCCGAGAGCACGAGCCCCTTCGCGGCGGCGCTGCGGTCGAGCGCCTGCTCGCCCTGCTGCGCCCCGAATTGGTAGCCCGGGAAGTTCTGTAGCGCTGTCATGGCGGCCGAGGAGTTGGGCGTGCCGTTGCCGCCGGGCTGGAGCCCCCACAGGCTCGCCAGCTGCGCCAGCGCCGCGTTGCCAGTCTGCATGTATGGCTGCAGCGACGCGCTGGTCTGGTTGAACATATTGAGTGGGATCTGCGCCGCCGCGCCAGCTTGGCCGAGCGCCATCGCCGCCGAGCTCTGGCCGGCGTTTATATCCTGCTGGTTTGCCACATTCCCGGCGTTGATGTCGGTCTGGTAGGCCTCCTGGGTGGTCTGGTTGAGCGCCGCCGCCGCACTCTTGCCCGCGGCAAGCTCTTGCGCCGATGCGGCCGTCGCAGCGTTCGCCGTCGTCTTGGCCGCGCTCTTGGCGGCGTTGCCCTGGATCACGCCGCCAACGATTGAGCCGACCGTCGAGACCGCTGCGACGGCTGCTTGCAGGACCATCGTCTAATCTCCAATCCAAAGACCGAGGATCGTCTCGATCGGCATAAGGCCCAGCGCGAGCCAGAAGCCTTCGATCCCCTTGTGATTTTTCGAGCCGCCCATCACCGGCCCGACGCCGCGACGCTTCAGTTCGGCAAGCGCCGTCTCGCCCAGCAGCCGCCCGGTCCCGTTGCCGCGGTGCTCAGGCGCGAGATAGATCACGTCCATCGAGGCGCAGAGGGTCGACCAATAGTGAAGGTGGCGCCGCACGAAGAAGTCGACGTAGGCGATAAGTCGACCGTCCTCGCGCACCGTGGCGGCGGTGAGGGCGCCCTCGGCGTCGAGGCGAAAATACTCCTCGCGATTTGGGTTGAGCGGCATCTTGTCGCGCCACAGGCCAAGTTCCTCCCAATGCAGCGGCAGGAAGGGCTCGACCTCGGGCCAGATATCCGTCACCCGCTCGATCTGTGCGGTGATCATGGCGCGATCCTCACGTCGACCAGCAGGTGCAGCCGGTCATCCACGCCGTTATTCTCGACCGAGTGGACGCTCTGCGGATCGAACCACCAAATATCGCCCGGGGCCATGTAGACGGCTTCGTTGGCGCAGCGAAACGTCGAGCCCGGCGTGCTGTTGAGCACGACGTGGTAGCGCGAGCGGTCCGGCGTCTCCGAATAGGCCCCGGTGTCGGCGTGGGGATAGATGCAGCCGCCGGGCCGCAGTTTGGTGATGACCACGCGCCCGAGCTCGTAGGCGCCGACGCGCACCATGAGGCCCTGGATCAGCGGCTTGGCCTCGGGTAGCTCCGTCCACGCCGGCCGGAAGGCCAGCGGGAGCGCCTCAAACTCGGCCCAGGCTTCCGCGCCGCCCTCCGAGGCCTTTGCGGCGAGCGCCGGCGGAACGTCCTCGAACCGTAGGAGCACGTCATCGACCTCGGCATGCGGGCCGTTGTGCACCAGCGTTCGCATGGGTTCAGCGCCCCACAGGTAGGGCTTGCGCTGGAGCGCGTGCGCCAGCGGCAGGACGTCGACGCCGGCGGCGATGCGCTGGAAGTATCTCATGGCGACACCTGGACGCCTGAGCCGAAGCAGTTGACCACGCCGCCGACAGAAGCCATGCCGAAAAGCTGATCGCCCTCACTGAGCACGTGGCCCATGAAGGGCTGCGCATCCCAGGACTCGTTGACCTGCAGAGGCCTCGCGGCCACGAGCAGATTGGCGACACTGAACGCCCCGCCGGCGGACACCCAATAGAACGAGACCGTGTGCGCCGCCGTGTCGGTGTTGGTGACGGTGAGCTTGTCGATCCTGATTGGCGCGGTCGCTGTGAATAGCGGGCTGGCCGCGCTCGCCAACTGCAGCGGCTCGAACAGGGGTAGAAGCGTGATCGTGGCCACCGTTGGCTCCCTATAAGGCCGGCGCGGTGACTTCGCCTCCTTGCGCGAGGCCTATCACGCTTTGCCGCTCAGATGAAATAGGTGAGGCTCCCGACCAGAAGCGAGGTGTTGGCGATCCCTGTGGCCTGCAGCATGGTGGCCGCGATCCCCGAGCCGCTCTGCACCAGGCTGATGCTCGAGGAGCCGGGGGCCATCTGGATTCCCAGCGCAGTGTTGCTGGCCGCCAGGGTGACGTCTGACCACTCCGAGAGCGCCCCGGCCTGGGTCGGCCCACTGGCGTTGGCGGCGAACGGCAGTCCGTTGATCACCACATTGCCCGCAATCGTGCCGCCGACGGCTGTCAGGGCCACGACGAAGGCGGCGAAAACACAGGGGCCGATCCTGGCGGTGCGACCCACCGTGGTCGCGCCATAGGTCTGCACGCCGGCGGTGGTCTGACCCGCCAGCACTGGCTTCCAAGCGACGGGCGAGTGATCGGTCTCCCGCAGCGTCAGCGCGGGCTCGGCCGAAGCGACCGACGGGATGGGGTTGTTGACGTCGGTCAGCAGCTCTTGCAGGAAGCGAGCCCCGAGCTGGGAGAGGTAGACCTTGCCGTCGCCGTGGAGCTCGCCAAACGGCAGCGAGAGGAGCGCCGGGGTGAGCTGGTCGCTGGCCGCCATCTACATGCCGACTTCGATATCGGCGTGGGCGGCGATGATGCAGCGGAAGACCGGATCGGTGATCGTGATCTCCCACATCATCTGGTGCCCGCTCCCCTGCTTCATCCACCGCAGGCGCTGGAGGGTCTTGCCGATCTTGCCCATGGAGCGCCAGAGTTGGTAGTCGGACCAGGTTTCGCCGCCGTCGACGCTCTTGCGCAGCATGATCTGAGGATTGGAGCCCTGGCCGGCGGTCAGGCCGACGCCGGCCTGCACGTCGAGCTCGAGCCGGCCAACAAAGATGCGCTGGCGGTCGTGGTGCTGATTAACCGAGCGCGCCAGCATCGGCATGGTGTTGCCGTATTCGGTGTAATTTTTCCAGTCCAGCACGCCAATGCTCCCATTGACGGCATCGCCGAAGAGGATCGTGTCGTAGATCTCGAGCACGCTTTGCGCGCGCCATCTGCCGAGGCTGGTGATCGTGTAGCCTGCGTTCACCCAGGACTCGCGGTCGTGCCACTTGCCGGTCGATATGTCGAACACCAGGGTAAGCGCCGCCGACGGCAGCTGCAGCACCACGAACTTGTGACCCTCGATCGAGTACGTGAAACACCGCGCATCGCTGATGATGGGCGAGTTGCGGATCAGGGTCTCGATCGGGTGCGTGGAAACCCTGATCGGCGTGTTGGCCTGCAGGCGATAGAACACATGGTCAGCGCCCAGGAAGAACAGCGCGCCGTCCTGGTTGACGATCGTCTGAGGCGATATGCAGCCGTAGTAGATCACGCCGCCTGGGTAGATCTGGAAGGGGAAATCGGCCGCGCCGGTGTCATACCAGAGCTCGATGTGGGCGGTGCAGAAGATGAAGTTGAGCTGCAGGTTCTGCGCCGTCGCCGTGACGAAGCCCGGCTCGGCCTCCGCGCTGGCGAAATCCAGGCCGTTGAAGCTGGTGCCGTCGAAGAGCGCTGAGAGGAACCACTCGTTGGTCCCGATGTTGTCGAACTTAAAGTAGCCGTCCATGTAGTTGACGGTGTTTGCGGCCGAGAACGCCGGGTCGGTGATCACCTGCAGGTAGTTGGCGACGGTGTAGATGTAACCCTGGGAGCCGTTGACTATGCAGAGCTGCACGCCATTGTCGGACATGCTGACCGGACCAGATCCCAGGATCCCCCAGCCGTGCAGGGTCGCGACGCCGTCCGCGGTTACCGAGTAGAGCGACTGGCCCTGTACGAAGTAGGCCAGGCCGTTGAAGTTCCACGCGCCGCGGTTCGGGCCCATGCCGGCAGTCGCGAGCAGCGTCAGGCCAGGCGCGCCAAAGATCGGCGATTGTGACTTGGCGTCGGGGTTCTGCCGCTCCACGAAGGCGTTGACCAGGCGCTGGGCGCTGAGCTGCGGCGCCCGGCTGACAGCGGACTCGACGGCGAAGAGGATCGGCGGCATGGCCGGTTACCTCCCGCGGAACTGATTATCAATACCGAACTGGACCGGCTCGCTGTCCCGATCCCACCCCGACACGGTGGTGAGCCAGTCGGCGGCCTTCGCCGTGATCATCTCCGCGCGCGCCGGCGGGATCGAGTAGCCGAGCTTCAGCTCGTCTGAAAGCATCCAGCGCAGCGGTGCGGACCACTCCTGGGGAAAGTCCATCGTGTTCGCGGGGTTCGCCCAATCCTGGATGGGTCGATACCAGGTCATCCGGCAGGCCCAATTGCTCAGCACCGGCACGGGCCAGATATAGACCCAGCCCAGCCCTTGCTGCGGGCTGTAGTAGAACTGCGTCGGGATGCCCTGCGCGCCCGGGGTCGCCGTCACGCCGGCCTGGGGGCCCTTGTTCGGAAGGTCCATGTATCCCTGCCGCGAGAGCACGGTCATGGGGATCTCGGTCTGCGACGAGAAGGTGAACAGCCGCATCGAGGGGATCTTGAGCGGCCGCACGATCTGCGCCGCCGGTGCGAAGTCCAGCACCACGTTGCCGAGCGAGGCCGAGCTCGGCAGCGGCGCGGCCAGCAGAACGCTAGTCGCCAGCGCTGGCGCGGCCGGGATCTGCATTGCCACGGTGGTCCAGAAGGTCGCGCCGCTATCGAGCACCACGCCGATGTTGTCGCCCTGGTTGACGTCCGCGGCGATGGCCAGGGCGATCGTAGCCGCACCGGCCGTGTAGGAGCCAGCGAGCGCCAGCTGCAGCCACGAGTCCGACGCCGGCGCGTTGTCGTTCACGCCGCTCGAGCCGATCGTGTAGCGCGCTTGGCCCGGCTGCAGGAACAGGATCGCCTCTTGCTCGGTCCAGACGTGGATCCCCGTGGCCTCGAGGCCCTTGGTGATGCTGTTGAGCAGGAACATCGCCTCGGCGAACTGCGCGGCCGTAGGCGTCTCCTCGGCGTCGATGATATCGAGGTCGCGGAAGCTCTGCTGGATCAGCTGCGCCAGCGTGGGATTGAAGGCGTAGGTTCCGGTCGTGCTCATTTCAGCCGCCCACAATCGCTGAACGCCC
>QGNH01000669.1_pt1 | contig 32778 bp, 45 predicted proteins | sample 1735481 | NCBI WGS metagenome assembly QGNH01 (sample SAMN09239004, study PRJNA386568) | Viral metagenome, whole genome shotgun sequencing project. | reverse complement strand
GATCCGCCACCACTACATGTAGCCGAATAGACATTCCCTGTGGCAGAGACATTGAGACAGCCGACTGTTGATGTACCGAGTGTCAGTGTTCCTACATTAAAGAGAGTAGAGGACGCATTGGCGAACGAAGCATAGCCTGTAGTGGATGAGTAGTTGAAGTTCTGTAGTGCTGTCCATGTGTTTGTATGTCCGAGAGCCAGTCCCCAGTCAGAAACCGCTGATGTGCCGGTATATGAAGTACCAGTCAAAGATGTATCGTGTGATAAAGCTCCAAGCGTACCGCCAAGTGCTACTCCACTGATAGTTGAGTTTGAAAGTTTTGCGTTGGCGATACTTCCAGCCAACATAGTATTAGTCACCGTGCCTGTATCAGTGGTGTAGACACCATTGGTGACAGTACCTGCGTTGCCTGTGATACTTGCATTGAGAGATGTCGTAGAGAGGGCAGACCACACACCAGCGTTGATGCCTGCTATACCATTCCATGTGTGAGAGTCTTGTCCTGTGCCACCAAGGGTATTACCGAGCATACCTGCGTATGAGGTCGTGATAGCCGTTGCGCCTGAACCTGAAACCGCACCTGTGAGAGTGACAGTCTGGTTACCTGTGAGGAAGCCACTGTCATTTACAAGTTGTGATGTAGCAATTTTATCCCATGCCATAGAACTTCCATTTGACATGAGGGCTGTAGAGGAAGCGCCGACTACCGTCAGACCTGTACCACCATTTAAGATAGGAAGTGCTGTGCCACTGTATGTCATAGCAAGCGTGCCTGATGTCGTGATAGGCGACCCAGATATTGAAAAAATAGAGGGAACGGTGGCGGCCACTGATGTGACTGTGCCAGTGTTCGTTGTCCACCCCGCATCGTTTGTCAGTTGTGAAGTTTTGATGGATGAGGTAGCAAAGCCGTAGACTTTACCCGCACCATCTGTACCAAGAAAAGATGTCTTGATGAGAGGGAAGTTCAAGGTGCTACCTACTGTTGATGAGGCTGAGAGGTCAATACCAGGGAAGTACATGGTTGAAGTGGTTGCTGAACTTGAGGTGAAAGGATGTGTCCATGCGTCATAACTTGATAGCCCTGTGGACGAACCACAACCAGAGCCTGTGCTTGTGACCACACCACCTACACCAGTTTGAAGACAACCTGTGGAAAGGGCAGGTAGATAGAAACTTCCGCCAAAGGTACTACTGGCCGTACTGAACAGGCCATTGAGAAAGCCTACAGTGGTAGAGGTTGAGACTCCGTAGGATTGAGGGGTGAAAGGGAACGTGCCACCACCTCCAGTGCCAGCACAGGATAAGGTTCCTGTTATGAAGGTACACCCTGAACCTATAGTGACAGTGTTGAGGTGAGTGGTCGCACCGTTATCACCGTAGAGGATGCCGGAGGGTGTAGAGGTACCAGTACCTCCGAAATTTGTTGGAGAAGCGGAAACTGCATAAATAACAGTTCCTCCGATAACTAACCCTACACCTACGAGTAATCCTAAAAATGTATATAAATATTTCATGTTATTTTCTATAATCTGCTATAAGATCACCAGTTGTCCATGTTAAAACTGTGGTGATTGCAGTACCAGTTATTGAATAATCAGTCGTTGGATATAATCTATTTCTTCCAGCATATAAATGTACTGATCCTGCAACAGGTGTATTTGCTAAGGTAAACGACGTTCCGTTACCAGACACAATTTCATTTTCAACAAAACTTGCCGATCCTCCACTCGGAAAATCAAGGTTAGTCACTCCATTAGATCCTATTGTGATAGTAGGAGCACCAGAACCTTTAAAATTCATAGCAGAGGCTGTTTGAACCTTAAGAGTACCTGATTGAAGAACAGAGACAGAAGCTCCACCACCCCCTGAATACGAATGTTTTGTTATAACATCCACTACATACTCCTGAACCCCTTGGATGGTGGATATATGAATAGGAGTATTACCCTTCTGAATAGTATCCATAATCTTTGAGGATAGAGCCTTTTCATCTACCGGCTTGAGAGGAGGAATAAGAGATGCTGCCATTTCAGCTATTTTTTGATTATCTATAATAGGAGTTTCTCCATCTTTAGGTTGACGTATACCCTTTAAAACATCTTTAACTATCTTCGCATGATCAGCACTTACACCATCTTTACCATGCTTTAAAGTAGCAAGTTTGGCATCAATTCTCGAATTGGCATCAATATGATGCTGTGCCATATTTGCTTCTATCTTATTCATTCGAGATGTTATATCAGCTTGGACAATTTGAACTAATTTTACCACTTGATCAAAAGACTTCTTAAAATCACCTCTATTGAGTGGTTGATTTTCAGCCATCATTTTGCGTACTTCTTGCTCTGTTATTGATTGTGCCATAAATTGTATATATTATACCACACCTCTCATAAATTTTTCACTGTTCACAACAAGATTTGACAAAATAATAGAATTGTGTATAGTAGAGGGTATGGAAAAAACATCAAACGACATTGCACTCCCGATATGGCTATTCATCATTATTTTGATTCTTGCTGTCATTGGTTTAAATGTTGTATTGAATCATGGACATCTACCTCCTCCAAATCCTGATATGCCCTATACACCTGCTGATAATCAGTGGTAATCATTTTGTTGCTTTTAACTTAGCTAACTCCTTAGCGTCTGGCATTCCAGATGCTCCGAATAATAGCCTGTTGATAGGTCTATCTTTTAAGAAGTTCTGAATAAATGCAGGAACAGTTCGTGAAGCAGCAAAATTAGCGATATATTTTCCAATACCTTTATTATAAGTAGGATTACTGAGATCAGTAACTATTGTATTCAATTCGTCAATAACTGGTAATTTTTTCAACGAATTTGCAACTCCAGCAGTATATTGAGTAGCAGTTGCTAATATTCCTTGATTTGACTTTGCATTCATTTTCACAGACATCATGCCAGCGAGGGCAGTTGAAACGACAGGAATATACTCCATATTTACCCATTGACCGCCTATCCTCACAAAATTGTCACCATAGTTATCTTTCTTGAAATCATTTTTTGTCAGTTGTGAAGCAAAAAATGCAGCGGCACTCATGACACCAACTGTACGAACTACCTTTTGATACCCGTTAGCAAACTGATTCATACCTTGAAGTTTTTCAGTTATATCATCTGATGCCATGAGTTTTTTCCCTTGAAAAATATCCTTAATACCCATAAGAATACCAGGACCAGCATTTTCAATAAGATTTGAAACTGTAGTAGCACCAATTTTAGCAATAGGAGCAAGAATATCACCCAACCCTGGGACCCATTTATTCGCCCAATCTTTTACATCTAAAGATAACTTACCTGCCCATGTCGTATTGGTAGCGGTTACTCGTCCAGCTTGATATTGTGATTCAGCACGAACATATTTACCTTCAGGTGTTTGAGGTTCAATTCTTTGTGCATCAGTAAATATCTCTCTGGTTTTAGCTACATCTCCTTCTGCCACCTTACTAGACATAATATTATCCGTATCAAGAAATGTCTTTTGATATATTTTGGTATATGTCTGATTATGTTCAAAATCAATAGCTACCTTAGTAGTAATTTGATTATATTTTCGTGTACCTGTTTCGATACCTTTTACAATAGGATTGGAACTTTCCATACCACCTTGAACATCAAAGTTCTTACCTTCACCAAGTTTACCAAAATCATTTGGACCCTCCATTGAAAGCGTATTTACTCCTGTATTTCTAAATGTTTGCCAATTTCTACTGCCATCTTCTTTTACCATGTCTGAAACTAATCCATTAGCTGATAGTGTAGAAATACGTCGAGTGATATAATCTGTTACATAATTAGTAACCTGACTATCAAGTGCCTTTATTGGAATAGATGGATTCATCAAAATATGATTGCGGAAAATACCTCCAAGATTTTTCATTATCTGACGAAATGCTGACACAGGTTTTTGTGATTCAACATATTTATTCAAGTCTTTTTTAGCATTAATATATTCATCTGATTGTCCTGATGGTCCAGGATTCACATCTTTCAGTGCCTGTGCTTTTTGTGACAAGTCAAAAACTTTCTGAGCGACATCCTGTGAGACATGCACACCTAGTTTCTTATCAGCAAGGTCGTTGAGGAATGCTTCATGTTCTTTGGGACTGAAAATTCTTTCTTGCTGAGCAGCTTTATAGTCACTCATGGCTTTGGCTGCATCAATCTTGCCTTGATCACTATACTTGCCAATTTCTCCCATCTTGGAAAATAGATTAGCAATACCGAGCATACGATTCTTAAGGACAAGTTTCTCTTCAAATAAGGTGTTAATAGCCTTAGCATCAGCAGGACTTTTTGTATATTCCTCAAATATCTTAGTTCGTGCTTCGGATGTCATCTTCGGATCAAGTAAATCTTCAAGCTTTAAAGACTTATCTCTGAGAGCTTGTTTGAATGCTTCAACTTTTTCTTTTGGGATACAAATGAAGGCCATTTTATTTTTTAGTTATTTTTCTACCATAATTATCCGTCTTTCTGTGACATGGTTCACAAAGTGTTCTACCATTATCTATTGCAAATCGTAAAGCAGGATAATCTTTCCATGACTTGATATGGTCAGCATTTAATCTACCACCTCGTTGACCACACCATATACAAGTATAATTATCTCGTGTAAAAATAGACGTTCTCCAAATTCTATATTCAACTGTATTCATTAAATTTTGTCTCTCTGTTTTATTTACCTTAGAAATTCCTCCTTTCCATAAAGGATGTAGACCACTTTCTACGACTTTTTTTTGATATTCACTAATTTTTCTACGAGAAACATCAGACATTATTTTACCTTTTTGTGCTATGGAATTTGATTTTCCTATTTTATTTCTAATTTCAATAGGAACGGTTCTACCACGCATTTTTGATGCAGCACTTTTTCGTGATTTTGGTGGAACTAAGTCTTTATGTCCTTTTTTAAATTGTGTGGCTACATTTGTCATATTAGTATTTTAACACGAAATGTCATTTAAAAATTTCGCCCAGTAAGTACTTTCTTTCGGTAAAAGCATTTTATTGCCTTCTGTTTGAGCTGTCTTTCGTGCTTTTGTAATTTTATCTTTACCAACCGCATCCTCCTTCGCCTTACGAATATCCTGCAATTTCTGTGTCGCTGAATCTTGTTCACGCATACGAGCAAGACTGGTTTCAGATGCACCTTCAGAAATAGTAGATGCTAAATGAGAGTTTGCTAGTTCTTGCATAATTGGTCCAGCTTGTTCGGGATTCTGTTTGGCATATTCTTCCATACCAGCGATAAGAGGTGCAGATCGTAATCCTTCTGGCATTGGCACCTCACCACGGACAACTGCACGGGCATTGTCGATACCTGAATTAATCAAATCAGCAGCTTTGGCTGATTGCTCTTTAAAAGTGGTTCCTTCAAATGTCGCTTTATCAGGATACGAGGTGGTCAATTTCTGTTCAATAGCTTTCGCTTCAATAGACTTAGCAACACCGGAGACAGTGTTGCCTGTGGTTGGCTTTGGAGTTTGTGCGTCGTTTACAGGTGATTTTACTTCTGGAGTTTGTGTTGTGGTATCAGGAGCTTTCACCTCAGGTGCAATAGTCTGCACAGGATTTGTTGGTTGAGTTTCTACACTCGGTGGTCTGATGTCAGCTGGCATTGACTTACCCGAAGTTACTGGTGGAACAGATTGCCCGGTGCTATCAGTTACTTCTGGGGTAACAGGTTTTATTGGTTCAACCGTCATATCACCGAGTTTGTTTGATGCTGGCGGTTCAGTTTGAATAGTAGGAAATTCACTTGGTGACTTACCATAATCAATTGTAGGAAGTTTATTGTCTGGAATATATCCTTCATTGATTGGAATATTAGTCTCGTTTGGAGTTTTACTCGTAACTGGTAATTTTACCTGTTCACCATTAGTTATCTTAACAGAACTCTCTGCTGGTGTTTCGGATGTCACTGGTACTTTTGTACCGATAGGATGCTGATCCTGGATAGCTTTTTGAATAGCTGGATCGTTACTAAGAGTTGTCATTATTTGTTTTGAGTTATCAGATACTTTAGACCAAATATCTTCTGCCCCCTTTCCTGCATATATCTGTGCTACAAGTGCTGCGGTATCATGAACTAAAGGAGTAATTGTATCTTTAGTTGACTGTGAAAGAGATGAATCAGAAACTAGTTTAGCTGCACCTGCGCCTGCACCCTCACCAATAGCTCCAAAAACTTTGTTCACTCCATCTACCACATTACCTATAACTGGTACAGTTGCGTATCCTTGAAGTGGAGATAGTAACGCTCCAAATATTGAATTCACAGTTCCAACTGCTGCTTGTCCAACTGCTACTCCTTTTTGTAATGTAGAAGCATTTGATGTGATAACATCAAATTGATCTGAGAGATTTTTACCACCCTGATTAATAGCATTAGTGAATGCATCCATAGTCGCTTGACCTGGAGCAGTTGCACTTAATGTTTTCGGTACAGATGGAGTATTTTGGAATCCTTTAATTGCTCCTGAAACAATAGCTGAACCTAAATTAATATGGCTAAGAGAATTTACTGTTGATAAAACGCCTGGGTTAGAGGGAGTTTGCACTGGAGTGGTCGGAACGGTTTTTGCTGTAGGAATTAAACTATCATAAATAGTCCCACTTGATTTTGATGAGGTCGAAGTGTTTGTAGAAATAAGTGAATCGTATATTGACATGATTTTTAAATACCTGTGTTGATAACTCCACTACCTAAAACACTTTTAAAAATATTTCCGACACCACTCCAGAAACCACCACCTGAGGTAGATGTTGGTTGAGGATAATTACCATCAGGATTTGACGAACTTACACCCCAATAACTATCCCATGCAGCAGATGAAGATGGATGCTTTGCCAAAAATGCTTGTTTTGCATCTGCTGGAGAAACTGTAGGATTCGCAGTCAAGAATGTCTTAGCATCCGCCAAATCACTTCCCTCTGTTGATGCGGGTGTTGGTGTCTTATCCAGTGCCGCTGCTCCTTCCTTATACCAAACTTTACCATACTGATCCGTAAACTTAACTGATGGTGCTCCCACAATCGGCTTCGTTGAATATCCTGCCTTAGTCATAGCATCATTATTTGCCACAGCTTGCTCAGATGCTAATTGTGTTTGCAACTTCTGTTGTATCTGTGGAATAGTGTCATTTAAAGTTACACCTGCTTTAGCAAAAGTCAGTGCTGTAGTAGGATCAATCATAGCTTTTGAGATATAATCTGCTGTTGCTTGCGTACTTGCGATTTGGTCAGATAGCTGTTTGATATTAGCATCAATAAATGTCTTCTGGTCAGCTGTAAGAGTAGCAGTAATCTTTGCTGTATTATCTTGCTGAGTCTGATAATAATCATTAACTGCCTTATAGTAGTTAAGTTGATCATTATATATAGAAGTTATAGCTGCTGTTGCACTTTGTAATTGATTCTGAGCATCACCTATCTGACCTTTATAAATAGCCACAGCACCATTAATAACTCCAAGTTGAGCTGTAAGATCTGCTGCTGTTTGAGATATACGAGGATTCATAATAGAAGCAAGTCCTGTCGTATTACGCATCTGGTCAGTCAAAGCTGTTGAGGTATCTACAAGAGCAGATGCCTTAGCAGCCAAAGTGGTAATAGCATTGTAATTGTCAGTATATTGCTGTTGCTCTGTTTGCAATGCAGCAGTCTTAGCAGCAGTTTCATTAGCTACAGTCGAATTCTCAGAAAGCATATTATTATCCTGCAAAGTCTGTAGATCACTTTGTTTCTGATTATTGGCATCTATCTGTGCTTGATAATTTGCAATCTGTGCATCATTCGTTGCCTTTAATGCAGCATTTTGAGAATCAAGGGTAGCTCCTACAGAGGCTGTGTAATTTGCTACTGATGAAGCAGCCGTCCCATTTTGTGTGGTGAATCCCGCAGCACCTGATGATGGAGGTGTAGTAACATTAGGGATAGAAGACATGGTAGGTGCAGCAGGTGCAGCAACAACTGCATTACCTGTACTATCATAGGTCACAGTCTGACCCTGAGCATTCGTGTAGGTTGTACCTTTTGGAAGATTGGTACCTGTTGGAAAAAGCCTATTTATATCAACCGATGTATCGGAAAATTTCCCTCCTGAAACTATAGCGTTCATATTGCTCTGAGCCTGTTGAGCTGTAATCGTGCCTTGCTGAACTTGTTGTCTCTGAGAGGCATATATAGCATCTGAAATAGCTGGCTTAGCCGGTGCAGTAGAAACTGGAGTTGCTGTAGGGGATGGTGTTGCTGCGGCACCTACAGCAGTCGGAGCAGGTGCAGCAGAAGAAAGATTTGTGGTAGACAACCCATAGTTTTGAAGTATGGCAGAAGACCCAGTAGAAATATGCTGTCCGTCCTGAGAGATGTCGTAGTTGCCTTGTCCGTTTAATACTGCTGAGTATGCCATGTTATTATAATAATATTATACCACGTTTTTAATAATCTTTAAATTTTCTATCACAGTCAATCTATCTTGAAGGTCTTGAACTAAATCAGAAAGTGCTTGAATAACCTTTCGCATATCTTCTTCACTGCCAAGCTGATCAGCCAAAGGTAATCTCTTTACTAAATGGGTTGAAACTGATTGCATTATTGTTTGATTTACCATATATTTGTAATTAAGACTGACGTACTAGATATACCAATAGCAACTTTTCTCGTATTAGTCCCTGGAGTTAAAGACAAATTTCCATAGGCATCAGCCAAATAATACTGACCACCTACCTGTAAACCTGATAGACCTTGTGTAGCTTGTCCAGATAGAACTACAAAGCCAGAGACACCAGCACTAATATTGGCATTAGCAAAACCAATAAAGGTCTTATTCTTATATGCAGTAGTCGCCCAATAATCAGTCACGTTTGGTGCTCGTGAACTAGATCTAACTATTGCTGTAGAAGGTGCAGTAAAAGGAGCAAGTACAACATTGAACCCAATTGCCGTACCTCCGTTACCAATAGTTGCAGCAACAGTATAGGTAGCAGTTGGAATTATAATACCTGAATCTCCTATACCTGTTCCATGAAAATATGTATTTGACCCACCATAACAAACATCCAAACAGGCATCAACCGTTGGAGTTGCTGATACCGAAAGGTTAGTTCCCGCACCAGCGTTACCTCTTTCAGCTGTTCCTACTGAATGGGTGTTTGGTTGGCTTGTTTGAGCACAATTATAATATGAGAAAATATAGTAACTAGCTGATGATGTTACGTTAGTAAACACAACAGTATGACTACCTGTTGCAGGAGCAATAAGTATAAAAGATGCTCCAGATATTTGTTGTCCTGAATCAGATAATGTCTCCCCCCAGTCAAGTTGTGTCATAGACACCCCATTAAAAGTAGCAGTTGCTGTTGCACCAATACTTGTATCACCTTCAATAACAAATACTATAAGCACCCTATTACTATTACTCCCAATTGTAATTGATGATGATGTTAATGATACTCCAGTAGTACCTGAAATAGAGGTATCATATAATATTCCCCCATCAGATTGATACCATCCGATAGATACAGGATCTCCAGATGTGATAGCTTCTCCTGCTAGTAGTGACTGAGTAAGAGGCACTTGAATAAAAGATGTTGTTGCACCTGTTACTGTAAGTGTGTTAGCACTCACATTACCTGCTTCTGTTACCCTAAAAGGGGCTGTACCACGATTAGCAAACGTATCACCCGCCCAGAATCGCACATCATCACCTCCGGTGACAGTAGAAGCCAGACCAAATGAATTAGCAACATCACGGACATAATCAGCTCCGATATTAAATCCTCCTATCGTACCTGCAACGGCCGTTATTGAGCCTACGATGGTCAAGGTTGCAGCTGAAGCATCCCAATGAATATATGAACCTGCGGGGTCACCAGCACGAAAATCATACGTATTATCCCCTGCATTACCTATAAAGACACCTGCACCTGTTAATGGAGCAGTAGCTGATCCGACAAGAATAGTCTCACCAGCACTATTTAAAGATAGTTGACCTGATGTCAGACCATTTGGAGATGTCATAAAACCACCTGTGCTACCACCTGTATCAATAGGTTGAGAAGGTAAAGTTACCTCTTGAGAAGCTATTGGTACATCAAATTGTGGTGTTAAATCTTCCATACTATTTATGTTCAACAAAATGCCCTTGAACAATTATCTCGCGTATCTTTACTGGATTGGTTGTTGACCCACCTGACCAGTCGATATACACAACAAAATCTTCTACACCACCGACAACACCTAACGAATTGAAACTATGTCGTCTTCGTCCTGTGGTATTTATTGTTTGTGCTGTACCAGAGATTGCTGTTTGATTTGTCTTAATCGTTAGAGCACACGAAGCTCCTGATGCAAGAGTATTTGTAAGCACAACTACACGATCAATATACCCAAGTAAATTTCCTGAAATAGTGGGGATAACAATAGATTGCCAGTTGGCTGTGACTGTATATCCAGAAAACTGAGCTAATTTAAATGATGTTGATTGTGTACTTGCAACCATTGGAGTGCCAAATGGGGAGGCTAGAGCACCGACCGTAGTAAAACCCCCTGATGCTAGTTGTGAAATCTGAATAGGAACTTGTTCGGTTACAGCACCACAAGACATCACCTTACCATTCGAGATAAAAATGATGGTGTTATTGTAGAGACTTTTCTGAGCAAAGGTAGGTAGTGTACCTGTGAAATAACGAAGTGGCTTAATAGCCCTCCCATTGACATACCCAATACAGAAACCACCAGCTGAGGTAAGGTCCTGATATGCCACATACATAATGCCTTCAATTGGTAATAGAAAACCTATCTTTTGAGCACCAACAGCTATTTCATCTATAAGAGTAGAAGTAGATGCAGAAGGATCATACAAGTAAATACTGGCATATTGTCTATCCGTTGATACTCCACTGCCTACATTAACCCCTAACCACCACTGGTTCGCATGAAAAGCCACATCCGCCACAATGGCATCTTGTCCAAAATCTAATCGCTTATCGTTGAGCACAGCCCCTGTGGAGACAAATGTACCCACATATCTACCATTTCCAAAGAGCATAATGTCTTGTTTAGTGGCTACTGGATGAGGAGCATTTTGAAGTGCTATAGCACCTGTCGGTACTGTGGACATATAGTTATCAACAAAAGTCGAAGCAAGATCGTACGTTCCACAATCAGCCCCAGATGCTTTATTGAAGAAATAATAGACTTTACCTTGAAAGTAAACAGATGATGAACCGGCTGTAGCTGATGTTATAGCATGAGGAAATGACCCAGAGTTAGTTACTGTAGTAGCACTTATCTGGTGTAATTTAGAAGTTGAAATACCATATGTTAATCCTGAAGAGGCAGGTTTATCAATAATAAAGTTCATCAATTCAGTTACAGCACCAGCCTCTGTACCATTCGTTAAAGTTGCCAATCCTGGACCCTGAGTAAGAAGACCTGGGAGAGAAATAATATCTACATTGGTCGCTGCACTATACTGCCCACCATTACCAAGAGAAGTTAATGAATCGAGGTGTGCGAGAGGTGCTTGGCCTAAGTTGAAGCCTGTTTTGACATCTGAACCGCCAAACTTAATAGTAAATGAATTTGATTTAGTTACCATATCATAATTTAAAATCCTCTAGGTGAAAGATTAGTTGGATATGACCCTGTCCCTGGGTTGAGCCCGATTTGTCCGTAGTCTTCACGGTGTGGAATAAGCTGAACCTCTTGATCAGCATTACGTCTTGAATAATGATCCACAAGTTCTTTTGCCATACCAGAACCAATCTCACGATTTTCCAAATCAGGAGGTGTACCTATCATCACATTCAAACTATTTACACGATCAGGCATAGAGTTGATAGCACAGAAATCACGAGCACCCATCATAGATATAAGACGGTGAAATGGAGAAGCAAATCCAGGGGTTTTTGTGGTATCGGTATAGGCAAAATATGAAGCACCCCGTTGAAATTGAATTTCCAATCCACCAGCTGAGTTGTAGTTAGGTGCTTTATCGAGATAGAGATAATTACCAAGAAGGTCGTAACCACGAGGATCACCACTAGGAGCTGTTAGTTGTGAATCACTTAGTTGTCGTCTATCAACCTGATTAATCACTACCCAATTACCAGCACTATCTTTAATACGAACTCGTGCAATTTTCAACCATGTAACTGATAGTACATACTTCTGTGTGCCAGATGCAAGATTGCTTGTGACATCAAGAAGCTCTCCAGAGTTGTTAGAATCATCATACTGCCAGATACCATCAGCTTTGAATATCCACGATGTTACTAAATCAAGAGCAAAGTTAGCATTACGGGTAAAAGACTTAATAGGATATGAAGTAGTATCAGATGTTTCATCAAGACCACACAGATACCGTGCATCTGAATATAAGTCTAGTCCATTGGTTTCTGAGTTGAAGACCATTGTTGTATGTTAAAACTCTGCGTAAGCCGAGCATGTCGCCTCACCATCTGTTACTTTTACCGCAATACACCTAACACCATAAAATCCATCATTACTGATATTAACTCCTTCAACCATTGTTGTAGTTCCTGTGACAGATACCGTACTTTGTACAACTGTGTTTGAAATTGTCGTTGATGTCGTTGCTACAAGTCCACCATAATCATACCAGTTCACACCATCTGGAGTAACCTGAATTTTAAATAAAGTTGAACCAGTGTTAGCTGTGACAAGACCACCTCGACCAAAATACATGACTAATTTCTTTGCTCCAGAGACAACAAAGTATCCTGTATCATTACTGTTATATGTATTGGTTGAAGTTGCGCTAGTTGTAGTTGCTGCAAAGAACGCATAGTTTTGTACATACCCACTATCCTGTGACCGAGTACGACTTGGACCATTACCTGCTGTACCAGCGATTGCTGCGTACACCATTGATGTCAATCCAAAGGCTGTAAGAAACACTGCTAATCCTAATAATATCTTTTTCATAATTTAAATTTAATTTTTAATAACACCCTCAGCTCCAGCCCCTAGACCTAGGAGATGGAGTGAAGAGACTATTTAAATGCTTCTACAGTAACGTAGATATCACTTGAAGTAGCTGATCTTCCAAAGGTTAGGCGTAATGTGCCACCTCCTACCATTGAACTAACACCAGATGTGGGATTGGCTGTATTTGTCGTTGATGCGACCTGTAAGATCATACCAACTGCACCAATAACTGAAGTTTTAGTCGCCTCAGTTGTTGTTGCATTGACAATATAGCGAGTTGTTCTATCACCTGCGTTGGGAATGAAATATTGTGATGCAGCAGCTAATGCAGCTTGTGTCGGAAGTGTCACAACACATGGCGTTACCGCACAAGTGTAAGCAATCGTTCCATTACTAATCACATTATCTGCCGTCAGGATAACTGTTCCCTGCGAAGTGGTTGCAAGAACCGAACCTCCACTAGATAGAATTCCAGTATTACTAACACTAAACTGATTACGTACACCAGCAGCAAGACCTTGTAAAAAAGATTCTGCTTGATAATGTTGTGGACCAGTCGTATTAAGACCACCAAAAACACTAGCTAACCGTGGATAAAAATATCCACCGACTGCAATAATTGTTACCACAACCATTGCAATCCATACATTTTTAAGAGATGTCATGAATGTTTGTGATTATGATAATAATTATACCCAATCAGAAGTACCTGCATTGATTTTGACACGAACCATTTGTCGTGCGCCGTCAGCGTAGGTCTTCTTACCGAATCCGAGCAGAGACTTGACGTTATCTGCAAACTGCTTATTATCGCGGATAACTTCAATCTTTGGAGGGATCTGAACGATGATATCAATAGAACCAGCAACAAGGAACAGTGCATCCTGTCGTTGTCCACTCCAAGCATTTGAACCTGATGTGAATGAGGATGCAACTACAATGTCACCATATCCGGTAAGGGTTATGATGGTATTAGTGCCAGAAGCAACCGCAGCAATACGTCGCTTATCACGAAGCAAGAAAATATCTTCTGAAGCTAGTTTTAGGAAACCAGTTGTTGTTGCATCTGTGATAGATGTATCAACAGCATTCAAAGCAGCAGTCAAGTTAATGACTGTGTTTGCAGCTGTGTCAGCAACTTTTACAGTACCAGGGACAGTTGTACCAATCGTAGTATTAAATGTGAATTTAACACCAGCGATGGTAATAGTATCTGCTGTCGTTGGATTAACTGTGATAGTCAACACTGCTGTGTAAGGAAGGTTGTTCGAGTAAAGAATATCCCATCCAAACAAAGTTGTAACAATACCACGAGTATTCACACCATCAGCGATAACTGAACCTGGACGTGCAGCTTGCTGTAGCTTCAACTGACCAAGGAAGTGACCACCTACAACTGCGGTGCGACCTGCCTTTGGAGCATCAATCGCATCGAGTTTAGTATCAGCAGCAACAAAGAACTGAGGAACAGTACTGGTGTTCACAGTTGCATTGTTACCAGCAGTACCACCAACATTACCATCATCGAGAGTCCATATGGAATTTGTAACTTCCGCCATGACTGCCTGCTCAATACGGTTATTATGGTCCATCATCATCTTATGAGAAATGTTCTGTCCCAATTCGATGATTGACTGTGCGCGTTCTGTATCGTCGATGACTACGCGTGAAGCGAGCCATGTAGCGATAGAGAGAGATTCGTTCGAACCTGTGATCGCATTACTCGTGATATCAGAACCAGGAGTATATGTCGATGAAGCAGGATACGAAACGATAACCCTTTTAACGGTGTCACCTTCTCCTGCGACAAGGTTTCTGAGAGTCGTGTTGGCGATTGCCATAGCCTTGTTCTCTACGAACAAAGACTTTTGCGCCTCACGTGCCCAGAAGGTCGGGTTAAGACTTGAAAGACTATTTGCCAATTTATTAAGTCAGTATGGTTTACGATTAGAAACCCGATTGTTTCATCGCCTTAGTATATTCATCCCACTCCTTACGTCCTTCTGGAGTAGCCATGTCAACTTCTGGAGGATTATCAAACGTGTAACTTTTCTTGCCACCTGAACGATTAGTTCTTGAAATGGTGGCTTCTTCAACTTTCTGCTGTTTCTCATAATCAGCGATTTTATTCACAATATATGGGTCACGAGCAGCTTGCTTAATTGAAACACCTTGTATTTGTGCAACTCGTTGTATCTCTTTTTTCAAATCATCGGAATACTCCAATGAATCGAGATCTCGTTTCTCAAATTGCTCAGCTACAACTTTGTCAATATCAGCGGGAGGAACAACCTTGGTTTCAACTTTTGGATTTTTCCTCAAGTCTTCTGCCTCGGTTCGATATTTGATTTTCTGTCCAATCGCAGCAGATAACTTTTTAGAGTTCTCTACTTCTTTTAAGACAAGTTTATCAATTTTTTCCGCATCATCTACTGCATCGAAGCCAAATTCAGTAATGATTTTTTCGCGGACTTCCTCCTCCTTTACCTCAGTTTGAGCGGCCAGTTCGGCTGCTTTTTCTTGTTCATCCATAGGATTATTTTTGTTTTGGTGGGACATTGTCCCTTAGTTTTTATAAAACGAAAACCAACCCTTGAAAGAGTTGGTTCACATCCCAAGTACCTTTAAACTTCACTAAAAAGATACTTAGGAGGCTAGCTAACCCTTCCAAGTTTGTGAAGTTTAATCAAATTGTCAAAGACCTACTCCAACTTAATCTCACTATTTTCCCTCTGATCTGCAAACTCCATTGCTAACTCCTCAAACTTTTCACCATGAACCTCATAAGAGTATGTACGGTTCAGTTGCTTATTAATATACACATGAGCGAAGAGTTTGATAGGAAGTTCCTTTTCTTCAGATGGAAAGGTTGTTAATGCCTGAGCTTCTGGCTCTCGGATAATGTTTCCTTGTTCGTCTCGTGGTAGTGCTGGTCTTGCCATATATGTGTATTATACCACATCATACTCTGACTTACTAACACCACTCGTTTCTTGGGTGTTGATAAGTGGGTAAAGAATTGAAACTAAGACCTCAGTAGCCCTTTTACGAGCCCTGATTTCCACCTCAGTCAACTTATCCTCTTCAATACTACTGAGACTATCCAATTTAAGGACTTCTCCCTTAATATAAGAGATAAAATCTTTCAATTCAGGGACATTTTCGAGCAGTTTATTTACTATTTTCGGGTCCATCTACTTTAGGTTTTAGCTTAATCTCCCCTGTGGATAAGTTAATATCGCAAATTGCATCCTGTGGATAACCACATTCGACCAATTTAGCACTTACCCACTGATTCTTTACATTCTCAAGAAGTCTCACAACTGCTTCTAGTTGCTCTGCTAACTTTTGACCATCAGGAACAAGGGCAGTGTTACCTTTCACCTGTGCTGCTTCAAACTTACGACCATTCACAAGGCGTTGCATCTCCTGAAGCTCCATAACCTCTATTGGAGTCATTGAACGAACTTCAATACCTTTCTTTATCTTGCGCGTTGCGCTCATTTTTGTCATTTGACGTTATTTTTTATTGGATAATTAACCTACCTGGTCTACCTTCGTTGGGTCTACGACTGGTACATCAACTACAGGAGTTACAACCTCTGGTACGAAAACTGTATCATGACCAACTGCATCTACAACATCAACTTTTACAGGCTCTTCAACAACAGGAGCTACTGTTGGATCAGCCTCAACTGTCTTAATATCCTCAGCCACTTTCTCTTCAGCTGCTGTCTCTGCTGCTACATCTGCATCAACTACTTTTGTTTCTTCTGGTGTCATTTGTTTATATTTAATTAATAACGAATAATATTTTTCTACCCATATCTCCAACTTCTCACTTGCAATTCTCTCATACTGTTGACTTTCAAACAAGGCTCTTTCCAAATCAAAGATTTTAGATTTATGTTCTGCCAGTTTTTTTTTGTTAAACAAGTCCATAGTCTTTAATTTTTTCTTCTTTACGCTTTTGCCTTTCTGCTAATCGCTTTGACCGAGCAATTTCTTCAGGATCAGTCAAAGACTTATACATTCTTTGCCAATCTTCAATTGATTCTTTCTTGGTCATTATTTTCCAGCTTTATGTGCTGCTAACGCATTTTGGTAGGCAGCAATCGCTGCTCCTTTACCCTTTGCTTTCTCAATCTTTGCAAAATTTCCAGTTGTCTTTGTCCTACCAAGTGCCTTTACCGCAGCACGACCATGCGCTCCGTTTGGCTTATGACCTTTTGATGCGGGTGTCATGTGCGGCATAGGTGTATTTGCTTTCTGTTGTGCCATTGCTTTTGCATGACCTGCATCTAAACTTGCTTTATATTGTGCTCCTGATTTCATATATGTATTTTAATTGTTCTAATAAAATCGACCTACTGCGTTCCCACTGGGGACGGGGACGGTGATACTTTACCTCTCACGGGAGGTGTGGGACGAGATGTTAGAGTAGTATTGCCATTGATGGCAGGAACATTACCTTTTGGAGCAGGTGCATAAGGAGATGGCACAGAACCGTCCTGCCCAGGAGGAGGAGCTGGTGGAGTCTTGGGTAGAGATGCAGTATCAATACCTTTCTTTGCCATAGCCATCTCGATAAGAGCAGTACGCCTGATAGGATCTTGTTCAAGTGCAATAAAGGTAGAAAGTGTCTGCATATCCTGTGGAAGAGTGGAATTCTCACCAGTAATAACACAAAAAGCATGTTCAACAAAATCCTTTAATGTCTGTTGTAATCCTGTCATTAAGAGGCGTGGTCGCTTCTTTAACGCATCGAGTTGTTGTGCTTGTAAAAAGTCAGCTATATCTTGTCCATGCGGTCCAATAGCCAAAAGATTATTCACATACCAATCAGCCACAACCATCTGATAAACACGATCGAGCATCTTACTATCCCCAGTAAGATGGAGAATTTCTCGCGCTGATAGTTGTTTTATAAACTGAGGAATAACCCATTCTTCAAATATGTGTGTAATTGGAATAGCAAGTTTCTGACGAATATAATCAAATAGTTTATTTGAATTCTGATTAAGAAGTGCTGCAACTTGGAATGGCATACGTTGTGGTAATCCTTCACCTGTGACGATAGGAGATGAGTTTGCAATATCATTCATCTGTTGCTGTACTGTATTCCAATCTTGAACAAGTTGAGCAAAGCCACGAATTTCAAGTGGTACAGCACCAAGTTGGGAAGTACGAATAATATCACCATTTTTCAAATCAGTCAGAATATTTTGAACAATCAATTTGTCAGGTGAAAATAGAACCTGTTTTGACGCTAGTTCCAAACCTTGAGCAATTTGATTACCAATTTGGTTTAGGCGAACTTGCTGATCAAAAAGAAGTTCATATAATCCTTCACGAAACCACTTACCTTTATACACTCCACGGTGGAATTCCTCATACAAATCTTCATTAGTCTTTCCTTTCATCTCTTGTGCGAACATGATGTAATCAATCTGTACACCTGATGCAGTACTCTTTGTTCCTGCACCAATAACCTTTGCAAAGACATATTTATTTTCATCATCTTCTACTGCTGTTTCTCCATTGGTCTCTTTTAAATCCTTCACACACACCTCGCCATTACGTTCATAAATATCATAGTAAGGAATCGTCGTATTTTTTGCCGATGTTTGAATCTGTGCTTTAAATACATTTGATTTACATTTTTCAAGAACCACATCAACATTTTCCCAAATATTACTTTTAGATCGCAAATCAGTCGAGGTCATCTGATGACGTTCAATAACAGGGGTGTCATCAAGACAGTCAGCCGTCTGATTAATGACATAGACATTCTTCAAATCTAATCGTTCATACCCTTCCTTAGTTTTTTTCCATACAATATTTCCCCATCCCGAACCCTCTTCAACACATGAATTAAATTCCTCGTCCATACCATTCTCACGAAGATAATCCTTCATCTTCAAATTTGTAATAAGCACCGCGAGATCATCGGTCCCTCTATCAGAATAGACTTTAACATCCTTAGTATCAAAATCGATATTCTTAACCTCATTAGAAATACGAGAACTTATACCATCATACCAAAATTTATAATTTCCTTGACTATCAAATTTACCTGTAGGATATGTGTGAGATTCAAAAAGAGTAATGCGTCGCACAAGTTTGAACTGACTAAAGTCATACGCCTCGCCAATGTTTACCACCTCAGTGGTATATTGCGTAACCTCACTTTCGATTTGTTCCTTTAGACCTGAAGCTGTATTATCGATAGCCATATGTTATAAAATAATTATTGGATATATTATACCACACATACATGTCAAAGACCTACATCCTCTTTTATCCCCAGCCTCTCAGAGTGAATTTCTCGTATCAATTCCTTCCTATCTTCTGGAAATTCCTCTGAATATACAAATGGTACATTCCAATAGGCTAGCATCATACCCATAACCCTGTCATCATGATATCCCTTCTGCGCACCGGCTCCTTTTTCCTCAGCCGTATCGGTGTAGATAAACTTGTTCAACTCATTGACCGTATCCTCGTCATAGACCTTAGGAAACCCCTTTTGGAATAACTCTTTCATATTCTCGATAAGCTGAGTCTTAGTTGCATGGTTAGTATAAAAGCCCAACTTAGTTGTTTTCTTATCTAACTGATCAGCATAGACCTCGCGCACATAGATATTGTCATACACCGGCTTTAAAGCCTCTACGAGAGCCTGACCTACACCAGTGGCTTCTGGCACCATGAGTGGCTGAGCTATGAGTGAATACATGAGTGCTATTTGTACCGCCTTCTCAACAATGACATTAGTAGGTACATAGGCCGTATACGTAGCTACAACCTTACCGGACCGCTTTGAAATACACGTAACATTAGACGGGTCAGTGGCACCGAGTGATGGATCAATACCTATCTGATATTCCTCCTTTTGCGGCTCCTCAAAGATACGAATACCACCCATGATCCGCAGAGGGGGATGAACAAGAGCACGCTGATTCAATATCCATTCCTCGTAGAACACACCACCCTCTACCATTGATTTGTCATCCCATTGCCCATAAAAATATTTAGCCTTATACGCCTCTGGTTTGAGAAGTTCATTCTGTATAAACTGTTCCGTCAGATGAGACTTGTTGTCGAGAGTAGATGTCTCAATGAGTTTCGTATTCGGGCGTGGATTCACTTTAAAATAATCATAGGCCCAGAAGTTAGCGGGGTTGGTCGTCGCACAATACTGGTTAAACGTATACTTACCACAGATTTGGCATATCTCGTAGACAGCATTATCATTCTTATCTCGCTTAACTATCATATCATTTTCCGAGTGTTTACATTGTCGTCGTCGCATACGTGTCTGTAAAGCATCAAAGACCTTCATCTCAATCTCCTCCAGCTGGTCTGTAAATATAAATGTGAAGTTATGGGACTTGAGCTTCTGCTCCGCCTTCTTAATATCAGTAGAGGCACCAGACTGCAAGGCATCCAGTCCCCAGAACTCCGCAGTTGAACCATTAGCGAAGATAATACGATGATACCCTTTTTGATGGGTATACATCCCCGCAGGGCACACCTCCATAAAATCCTTCATAAACGTATCCTCAGCATTTCCTTGAGTCTTACGACCTATAAGGAAATGAGAGTTCGGAAAGAACTGGGAAAGGAGAATGACCTTCACAATAAAAGCAAGGGTCTTACCTGATGACATACCACCACTGACGAGAAGAGATCGGGACTTATCATTCACAAACTCAATCTGTTTCGGGTTAAGAGTAAGCCCATTGAAAGTGGTAATAGTAACCTTACCATCAAGCCAGTCCTTACCAAGTTGTTCGTAGTCGTTCATTGGATTTGTTTAATGACATCCTCCCAAGTGGTGAAATGAATGGCCCGATCATCAATGAAGAAGTCTGTATTAGGTTTTATGTTGGTTATCTCGTTGTAAGGTAGCTGATAGTACTGCATAAACTTTTGGATTGTTTGACGGCCTTGTGTGGTACCACCCCAGACAGAGAAGACAATGATGGTATGACCTTGAGAGTGGAGAAGGTCCAAGTGGTGTTTGGTATTGATGATGGGTGGTCCCATCTTGCGACCTTCAATTGGGTGAAGGAAGTCGTGAATAACACCGTCGAAGTCTATGGCGAGTTTAAGATTTTTTATCATTGGATTTAAAACCAGTTGGTTGCTTATTCTTTTTACTAGGCCAATACTTTTCTTCTGAAAGTTCCACTGCATACACATGCCCTTTTTTCTTCAATGATTCTGAAACTGTTGAAGCGATGACTTCTCTTTTTACATAATATAATTTTAACATGTTATTTTAATAGTGTCAATGTGTTCTATTTTAGGTTTTTGGATATTGGTCAACAAAATTCGCTTCGTGACTTCGCATGGGCTTTTGCCTTGTCATCTTGATCCTTGACTTGTCTAGCCTTACTGCCTGCCTGCTCACCCTATCGCTAGGCTTGCTAACTATAGATGCCCTCAAACAGTGTCGCACAATATGTATTTTGCGACACTCTATCCCTCTTTTAACGGCTCAACAGAGCCATATTTGACATCTGTACTATTCTCTGTCTTTATAACACCTATATTTAGTATTGGAACTGTGATCTTTTCCGCATCTTGAGAGCCGATATCAACGCCCAATTCTTTTGATAAAGGTCCAAGAACTTTCAAGGCAGAAGCATAGTCTCTTTCCTGTTCACCTATATTTCTGAGCCTATTAAACACCTGTTCCCTAGACATCCCTAACATATCTGCCATAGTTTGTTTTCCTTCCTTAGCAGTGATCTCATGTTTCTTACTTCTATCAAGTACTCCTTGGGCATGTATTCTTAGAGCAGTGTTTAAAATACGTTTTCCTTGTTTATCTGCGTACATCTTAGAAAACCCCGCTTTTATAGCAGACTGCGTGATGTTACTTGTCTTTGTATACTCCTCCATAAACTTACTATACTTAGGTGAAGCGTTCATTATAGGGATTATACCACACATACCATAAAACATGCAAATATATAAGTTATCCGCACCCTGATACACAAGATACCTATGCTTTTACAAAGTCATTGTACATATTCCATAAATACATATATTTAATATATATTATTTTTTTAATATAACTAGTAAAAATATAGATATCTTGAGTATCACTCTTAGGAGAAACTAGAAAACACCCAGAAACGTCAAGTTGTCAAGTCTATTGTTTTTAAGGTCTCCGTCAAGATGTTTTGACTTCATTTCGTTTAAATGCGTATTTATCCTAAAAGTCATCAACACCAACCAACCAACCTCAAAGCTCTTTGCCACCTTTTTGATCTTTCCAGTAAAAGTCTCCCGAGGCTCATAAATATATATGTAACAGTTTCCATTTTTGTTTATTGTGGCCCGTAACATCTTATTTGTCTTTAAAGATAATATACGGCCATAGTTACTTATCTTATGGGTGTTTTGACCTCTATACATTGGTAACCATATTTCATCTGTTACACCGGTATGAGTCTTCCCGCTTGCTTGTATTATATCCATATTTAATATATTACACCTATATTTAATATATGAAAACTTGACGATACGCATTAAAACTGTGGATATATTGGCTCAATGAAGCCCTTTATTTCCATTATTCAATATAATGGCTATAAATAACACTCCTTTACCATACGCATATAGTCAAAGTTATCCCCTTTCTTCATTGTATACGCATATAAACATGCTATACTCTATCTAACACCAAGGACACTTTAGATCCAAACGTGTAAACAATTACAACTATATGACACTCAAAAGACGCCATGAGCTAGGTCTCAAGCAACCTATCAAGCTCAAGATAGCAAGTATTGCGATAGCTATGTTTCTCTTCATGCTACCCATAGCCGGCATCAACCTGCTCATGCTAAACAAAGCCGTGACAGTTCTCACTTACAAGAACACACACCCGTTCAACCCGATCCACTGTGTTACAGCAAAAGACGGCCATGCAGTGTGTGTAACCCTAACAGCTCATAATTAACTAACATGACCATCACCCACAACCCACAAGGTTACTACATAGCCCGTTTCGGCGATCACTATGCTACAGGTTATACAGCCCTAGAAGCTCTAGTCTCACTGTGTATCATTATTGGTATAAACTAACATGAAAAAAGATATAATCAGGTTTAAAAAAACAGGTAGAAATATATTATTATTTCGAGGTGTTACTCATGAGCAGGCAATAGAATGGTGTTCATCACCTATTACACACAAGGAAAACGTTTATTTCGATGGTATGCAAGTTACAAATACTATGCTTACAACTCAAAAGCCAAAGTACTTAAAGTATTTTAATCCCTCAAACTAAAGGGATACAAAGCTTTCTATCTATAAATTGTCCCCTGTCAGGCCATACGATCCCGCCATCGTATGCCCTATACAGCGAGCAATCAGGCACGCTGTACGCACTAACATGCTAGTTAGTCCGTGCGTTCATTGACATAAAATTATATGGATTTAAAACAATTGCAAGAAGCAAAGGAGTATCTTATTCGTGTACAAGCATGGTATATGTCTCGTTATAATCTTCCTATTGACGATGAAAATGTAGAAGAGCTACAGAATAGTATCGACATTATTCATGATCTTATAGAAAACTACTAACATGCAAACATCACTATACAAGATTAGTTTCAAAGACGGACGAGTATATAATGTGTACTGTGCAAACAGAAAGCAGAACAAAGACATGTTGCATTATCTCTTTGAACATCAAAAAGAGATAAAAAGAAATGGTCAAGTAGTTATGGCATGTGATATACACGATATGCTTCAGTTTACACAGATAATGACACCACTTGTATGAAATTATACGCCACCACAACCTCAGAGCGAGGCAAGACAGTAGAAAAGACAGCAAATGAGTACATAAACATTGACTTCACTGTACATCGTCAACCTATAGGCTCAATAGAACTGTACTTGATACAGGATACAGCAACCGGTGATGAAACAGATGAATGGTTATTGAAATACTACAAGGACGAGGACAGCGATCCGGACATCATAGCTCAGGGAAATCTCGCACCAATCAGTAATAAAAGGGAATTGAAAGCGAAGGCTCTATAGAGCGTACGCAAACGAAGACCACAACGACAAACTAGCAGTCGGTGTGGTTTTTTGTTATACCAGAAAGCCATATCCTAAACAGCCTAAACACAACTTTCCTATATCCTTGTGAAGTCGCAAAATTTTTAAAAGTATGTGAAGTCGATTTTTTATCCCCATCCCCGCTTGACACTATCCTTTATATGCGTATACTAACAACATGACAAAAACAATTACAACAATAGAACTAGAACTTACCCCATTAGTAGAAGATGCCAGCACGTTTCAAATACAATCTGACACAGACCTGCATGAAGCAACAATCCTTTTATCACAGCTCAATCTTATCAATGATCGCATTGTGGAAGAGCGTGAGAAAGTCACTGCCCCCCTGAATCAAGCTCTTAAGGCAGAAAGAGCACGTTGGAAGCCAGCTGAAGCTAAAAATGCCCTCGCAATAGCCTCTATTCGCCTCGCCATGAGCACATATCAGACCGCACGCATCGAAGCTCAAAAACAAGAAGAACAGGCCATAGCAGCCAAAGTAGCCGCAGGTAAGCTCAAGCCAGAAACAGCAATCCGCAAACTCGACGCAATCCAATCCATTGATAAAACCACATCAACAAATGTTGGTTCCATCACCTTCCATGCTATCCCTACCCTTAAAGTCACCGATCTCACCGCTATCCCTGGCATTTACTTCACCCTTGATGAGTCCAAGCTCCTCAAGGACCTCAAAGCAGGTATCACTGTCACAGGTGCCGAGATAGTTATTATTCAACAGCCACACAATAATCGCTAGTTATTCTGTGTTATAATATCCCCATATGGCAGAAAATAACCGCGGTAAATATCACCGTACAGCAGCGCATAAGAAACGTCTATCAGAAGGTCGTAAACTCTACTGGTCTACAATTTCACCTGAAAAGCGATCACAAATGATGAAAGAACTCATCGCAAAACGAGTTTTCAACAGAATATCCACATCGGTGATAGACAAGCCGTAGTACCGTGTGTATAGTTACAGGGTGCCAAAAGTTACCAAACCTACAAATGATATACAAGAATCCCCAGATGACTTCCGAAAGGAAGACGGTCAAGTAATTACCGGCACATCGTCTGGGGATTCTTTCATACCATTTGCATCACCGTTTGATAATCCAGTAAGTAATCGGTTCCTCATTGGTCGCATGATCCATGAGGAGATTGCAATAACAGAACCGAGGAAAGGTTGGCAAGATAGGTTATGGGCTGCTATTCGTCGAGTAAATGAAAAGTTCTCTATTCCTTTCACTGAGGAAGAACTGCAAGAAATATACACAGTTTCTGTTAAAGAAGCGTTTGATAAGGCAGAACAAAATCCGACAGAAGAAAAAGACCTTGCTGAAGGTTTCAAGAAGAACAAAACACAAGGTACATTTGATCTCGCTACCTATATCACTAAACGTTTCAATATCATCACAGTCGGTGAGAAAGAGCGTGAGATATTCGTCTATCGTGATGGCATCTACTTTCAAGCGGAAAATGAAATTATTTATCCAGAAATACAACGTATTCTTGGATCTCAAGTGACACGTTCGGCTAAAAGTGAAACACACCATAAAATATGTGATATGACTGCCCAACCGCGGGGGGTGTTTGAGTCTGCTCCTTTACAGTTTATACCGGTAGCAAATGGGGTATATAATTTTCAGACAAAGGAATTACTCCCTCATTCGTCTGATTATAAATTCAAATACAAATTTCCCATTATCTACGACCCTGATGCTACCTGTCCTAAAACATTAGCTTTCTTTAATCAGGTACTGTCTGAGGATCAACTGCTCACTGTTCAAGAATGGATAGGCTACTATTTCTACAGGTTATACATGTTCAAGAAAGCCGTCATCTTCGTCGGTGAAGGTGACACCGGTAAGACTACTCTCCTCGAAGTTATCACCTACCTTCTTGGTCGTGACAATATATCTTCTATTTCCCTTCAGAAGATGTCATCAGACAAGTTTTCAGCGGCTCAGATGTACGAAAAACATGGCAACCTTGTGGATGAGTTATCTGCACGTGATATATCTGATACTGGAGCGTTCAAGATGGCAACGGGTGGTGGTAGTATTCCGGGGGAGTATAAGTTTGGTAATCAGTTTGGCTTCCATAACTTCTCAAAGTTTACATTTGCGTGTAATAAGATACCAGATGTGACAGATATGAATGACCTCGCATACTTTAATCGCTGGATGGTCGTACGTTTTGAGAAAACTATTGAAAATAAAATACCAAACTTTGTAGATACATTGAAGAATGATGAAGAAAGGTCGGGTTTGTTTAATTGGGCTATGGAGGGTCTTGAGAGACTTATAGCACAGGGTAAGTTTACGTATGCTAGTTCTGGTATGGACACAAAGAAGGAAATGATGCGGTCTGGTTCATCAGTAGCTATATTCTGTGCCGAGCAGTTAAAGCAGGATGTCGGTATGGAGATAAGTAAGGAAGATATGTATGAGGCGTATGTAGCATATTGTTTGCGTAATTCTCTTGGAGCAGAGACCATTAAGATGTTTGGTACGAAACTACCCTTCTATGTTGCATACATCAATGATGGCCTTATTACGGAAACCAATGGTAAGCGTGTACGAGGGTGGAGGAATGTATCTGTGTTAAAGACAAAAGAGGAGGAAGTTATTTCCGAAACAGCCGATGATGCTTTTAACAAATTCTAATATGATCAGAGGCCCATACAAAGAAAAACATCGTGCTCACTACCCTATCAAATCAAATGATTTTTTTCCTAGGCAGCCATGGGATGATGAGTTTGAAATTATCCGAGAGACAAAGTGTATTCATTGTAAAAAGAAATATGGATACGACTATGAGGGTGGGGATATTATATTCACCATTCTTAGCACCGGAGAACTAATTTATTGGCATAATTATACATGCGTATGAGTAAAATAAAAAATATGAAAACCATAGAACTATTCAGTGGTACAAAATCATTTTCAAAGGTTGCCGAAAAATTAGGTCATGAAACTTTTACGATTGATAGTGATTGTGACCTAAATCCAGATTGCTGTAGAAATATTATGGATTTGAATAGTAAAGATTTATACCATAAAAACGGTATAGATATCATTTGGGCTTCTCCACCTTGCACCACTTTCTCCGTTGCTTCTATATCTCACTATTGGACTGACGGTAAACCAAAAAATGCAAAAGCATTGCACGGTATTGCGATGTTAAAAAAGACGATACATCTCATAAAGATTATGAAACCAACCTATTGGTTCATTGAAAATCCTAGAGGGATGATGAGAAAAGTAATTGATGAAATTTTCAAGGAAGAAGGTGTCACTGAATATTCACGACACACAGTCTCATATTGTCAGTATGGTTCAAAAATAATGAAACCGACTGACATCTGGACCAACTGTAAAGAATGGACATCAAGACCTATTTGCAAGCCTGGAGCTTCGTGCCATGAGCGAGCAGGCAGAGGATCGAAGACAGGCGTGCAAGGCATCTATTCCCTGGAATGGGAACGAGCACGAGGAAATTCAGCAACAGCACGAGGAGTAATTCCTCCAGCATTATTTGAAGAAATATTTACACAAATATGAACATCACAAAATCCGAATTCATAGCCACCATGAGACTCAAGATATACCACCGTAAACGATTAGAGGAGTTACAAGGACCACCTAAAAAGATAAAGTTACCGAAGGTTATATTTAAAGAAGAAGATGTTAAAATCAAAATTGATGAAAAATAAAATATATAGTTGGAGCCAATTGAGTCAGTTTTCAAATCCGGATTACCCAGAGTATTCCGATCCAGAAGCATGGTATCGTCGATATATCCTTAAAGAGAAAGAACCTATAAAACCTGTCTTTGAGTTTGGTAGTCGGATAGATGCTTTGATCCAAAGTGATTGTACATTTCTTCCTGAACTTGAACGATACTCACAACAGCAATATAAACTTGAAGCAGAGTATAAAGGCATCAAACTTATTGGCTATGCCGACGATTGGGATCACACAGGCCTTCGTCTTAAAGATACTAAAACCGGTAAACAGAAATGGGATAAGAAGCGTGCAGATAAGACAACACAACTCACCATGTATGTAGCCATGCTCTATCTCACTCACAAGATTAAACCAGAGGATATACAATGTCAGATAGATTGGTTAGAAACAGAAGAAAAAGGTGACTTCTCTATTGGGTTTGTAGAAGGTATGAAACTCAAGTCATTCGTTACTCGTAGGACGATGTTGGACGTGCTCAAATGTTTGTCATGGGTGGAACGCACACATAAAGAAATGATTGAATATGTAGAAAAAAGGTATTACATTGTGTAAGAAGTGTCATGATAAATTTCATAAAAGGTATGGAAAAGTTAAAAATACTACAACACAACTAGAAGAATTTTTATCCCCATCTTCAATTGACAAGTAGGTCTATATGCGTATACTTAAACGGTATTATTAAATAATCATTAAAGAACATGTCAAAGAAATTAACAGATGAACAATTAGCAGTGTTAGCAGAAAACTATCCAGTATCTGATGATGAGTCTCGCATCAGTCTTCCAAAGTTAAGAATGCTTGCGAAGGACATCACAGAAGAAGTAGGAACTGGTAAGAACAAGAAAATCAATGTCATCCAAGCAGCTGGTGAATTTTATACAGAAAAGGATCAGGGAGATGTCAACGAAGAAGGTAAGAAAATTTGGACAAAACATTTCATCGATGGTGACAGTATCGACGTCATCATAACCTTCCATCGCTATCAGTTACGCCGTTTTGATTCCTCGTTGAATAAGTTTATATCGTCACCTGTCTATGACAATGCCAATCAGGTTATTCCTCTCTATTTAGACAAACAAGTAATCAAGCGTGGTACACAAGAGCAGTTGCAAGCGATGTACCCAAAGCTCACACAGAAAGGCAAGAAGAGCAGTGATCTTCAAAAGACAACTATTCTCTATGTTCTCTATAAAGGTGAGACATATCAGTTCAACCTTTCTACCTCATCTGGTTGGGAATTTTCTACTTACAAGAAGGCTTTGAACCCTGCATCAGTCGTCACTACCCTTGGATCAAAAGAAGAGACATTTGGTACGAATACCTATCGTAAGGTGACATTCAAGAATAGTCGCATGATTGATAGCGATGAGTTTGAAACTGTTAAAGCAGTGCAAGGTGACTTGAAGCAAGCTGTACAGACTGATGGTCAATTATTCCTCGGATCAGGTGAAGAGAAAGCAGAAGAGGAATTTAAGAAGTTCTAACATGACCAACCTCTACGGCATAACAATATACACCCTCACAGCAATCGGCCTCTATGACGTGTGTGACTACATCTGTGCAGTGTGGAGGGCGAAAAAACGGCGCAAAGGTAAGAAGAAGATTAAAGACCCTTGGAATTAACAAATAATTAACATAACCATGACAAAACAAGAAGCATTAAACAAGATAGAAGAATTGAAAAAGTATGTAGCAGATGAAGATAAGAAAGAAGAAAAAGTAGTCGGTGTATGTATCAAGACAGTGTTAGGTAGTGTGATATTTCAATCCACAAAGTCCACATACAAAGAAGCGATAGTGGAAAAAGGTGATGCTAACCTCAGTGGTGCTGACCTCAGTGGTGCTAACCTCCGTGGTGCTAACCTCAGTGGTGCTGACCTCCGTAATTCTAACCTCCGTAATGCTGACCTCAGTGGTGCTGACCTCAGTGGTGCTGACCTCCGTAATTCTAACCTCCGTGATGCTAACCTCAGTGATGCTAACCTCAGTGATGCTAACCTCCGTGGTGCTAACCTCAGTTGTGCTAACCTCCGTGGTGCTAACCTCAGTGGTGCTGACCTCCGTAATTCTAACCTCAATGGTGCTAACCTCAATGGTGCTAACCTCAATGGTGCTAACCTCCGTAATGCTGACCTCAGTGATGCTAACCTCAGTGGTGCTGAATTACAAGACGCCAAGTTCTATGGTCGTGGTGGAACAAAAAAACTGACTAAAGCACAGTTACCAGACTTCCTAAATGCACTTGGATTTCAAATTGACTAACATGAACCCAATTCAAACCTATATCAAAAATCGTAACGGACTACTCCTTGAAAAGTGGTGGATGAATAACCAACGAGATTTCGGCATAGAAGAAATAGTCGCCTTTCAGACCGAAACAGCTAAAGGCTTAGTGGAGATTGTGAGGGAAAACGCAAAGTTCATAATACCTCATGATAGAGAAAGGGAAAGTGATGAATATGACGCAGGTATGAAGCATATGCAAGATATGATTTTGTCTCGATTACCAGAAGTTAACCAATAGATATATGGGAATATACTTAATAAAATCTGGTACTGTGGAATGTGATACATGTAAGAAAGTTTTGGCGAAAATAAGATGTTCAGATAAAGTTTTAGAAAATCTTGAATCACATCCACTAAACATAACTTGTTTAGAGTGTGACCCAATTTTACCAGAAGAATCATTACCACCTATACAAGACTAAGATGAAAACATTTACAATCAAAGAAACAAAAGAGAAGACAAGCGAGATACTAGACGAAATGAGACTTTTATTCAAAGTGTGGTCGTATAAGGACGATAGTGAACTAGACAAGACTTTTCCTGCTCCGAAAAAACTGACCACTCGCCATTTCCAATACTCCATAGAACCAGATGCAGAGACACTAGGAAAGTCTGCACAAGAAGGAGACCCAGAGATGAAAGGAATCACGTTAAGAGAGAGACTATTGATGGAGATACAGTACTTCAAAGAGACAGGTCAACACCTCGACATCAAAGGTGTGACACTGTGCAGTGGTTCTCGGTGTTCCGGCGGCAGTGTCCCGGGCGTGTGCTGGGGCGCGGCGGACGCCGAGGTGGGCGTGCGCGCGTGCAGTGTGGACGGTTCGAGTCCGGCGGGCGGTCTCCGTACAGCAGTTTCCCTTTCTTCCACTTCTCCTACTTCCATTACCCTTGATTCCGATTTAGAACAAGCTATAGAGTTAGTAAAGAAAGAAGGTTTTGTAATTTATAAACCTATATGAAATCTCCCACACAAATCTGGCAGGAGGAGCAGGATAAGGAGTTCGATAAACACTTTACTGTACAAGGTGATACTGGATATATACATATGGCAAAAGAACCATATGCAAATCCACGTAACATCCAATACTTCCGCCAAAATAACAAAGCCTTGATAGAGCATGTGATGAGTTTAGGGCCTGAGGATAAGAGTAAGCATTGTTCGTGCTACAACGCCGCCAATGCAGAGTGGAGAGAGGTGTTGAAGAAGGTTTTAGAAGAGTTAAAGTAACATAACAACAAATATGAAAAATGAAAAAATATATATGCTCACAGATGGTTGCCTTTGGGAGATTAACAAGAAAATTGGTAACGAACATCCTCACTCGGTGGAAGTTGTTGACCTCCAAACAGGAGCAGTTAGATACATTAAAAGTGGTTCAAAAATCTCTTTCGTTGAAGGAGAAATATCGGACATTCGTACCCAAGAAGCGTACAACAAAACGACACAGAAGAAGCAAAAGATGCCTCGTAACAAACAAAATTTGCCGAAGTGAACAAAACGCCAAAGCAAGGGCGTACTCAGTAAGCAATCAAGTAAAATTAAGAGCGTATAAATGTCCATTCTGCCCCGCTTGGCATCTAACGCACAAGAAAGATAAACTAAGATTTCATTAGCCCTCAGTAACATAACAACAATATGGAAGACCGAGAAGTCTATAAACTCCAATTAACAAAATAACTATAAATAAAATGGATAATCAAGTAATGGCAGAAATGCCGAAGTATGTGTGTCATAAAGAAGTTTGGGCTTTGAAAATAAAAGATATTAAATTTGATGGTGAGGGTGAAAATCGTGAGACAGATGGTAGTGCAATGATTACACCAGAAGAAATTGGGTATGCTCCATTTAAGGTAGACTATACTTTTATAAAAAAACACACACCGCAAGTTGGAGGATATTATGTAGTTTACAAAGATGGTTACAAGTCATTCTCGCCCGCAGTTGCTTTTGAAGAAGGTTATACAAAGGTCTAGCCCCCTCACTAACATAACAACAATATGGAAATAGTTAATGGAAATTGTATAGAAAAAATGGAGTATCTTAATTCAGATTTCGCCGATTTAACTTTGACGGATATTCCTTATGCTATGGTAAATCGTGAGAGTAATGGTTTGCGGAATTTGGATAAGGGAAACGCTGACATTGAAACCTTTGACCTTGACGCTTTTCTTGAAAGAGTTTACCGAGTTACGAAAGGAACGATAATCATATTCTGTGGCGTGAATCAAGTATCGCAAATCTATAACTATTTTGCCTTAAAACAAGCGAAAAAGCAAGGAACTACAAGGCAAATAATCTGGCAAAAAAGTAATCCAATGCCTATGAATGGAGAGTATATTTACTTATCAGGAATTGAAAATGCTATTTGGTTCAAGAAAAAAGGCGGAACATTTAACGCACACTGTAAAAATACAGTATTCAAATACCCAAACGGCAGTAGTAAACTACACCCAACAGAGAAAAACCACGAACTATTAAAAGAACTGATTTTAGACAATTCAAAGGAAGGAGATTTAGTGTTTGACCCTTGTTGCGGAAGTGGCTCACATTTACTTGTCGCAAAAGAAAACGGCAGAGAATACTATGGAATTGAATTAAACGAAGATTTTTACAAATTAGCAGTGGGTCGTCTAGCCCCCTCAGTAACATAACAACAA
>QGNH01001247.1_pt1 | contig 32904 bp, 57 predicted proteins | sample 1735481 | NCBI WGS metagenome assembly QGNH01 (sample SAMN09239004, study PRJNA386568) | Viral metagenome, whole genome shotgun sequencing project. | reverse complement strand
AGCAAGCCAATGATTTAATAAATAGAGCAGCATCTGGCGATTATAATGCGTTGCGTGACATGCAATCTGAATTATGGAGAAAGGGAACAAAGGCTGCATCCTCTGATTCACTCTTGGATAACAATAAAGCTGATGAAATATTTGATCTTCGTGATCGAATTAATAATTCAATTTCAAATCATCTTGTTAATACAGGACATGATGATTTGAATGCTTTATTGAACCAATCAAAAGCAGGTTATAAATATCTTCAGGATACTTTCTATAATAAAAATATTCCGCAAGAGATGAGGAAAATGGTTAATCCTGATATACGACAAGTACCAAAAAATCTAGGAACATTATTGCAGACAGATTCCATCCCTATGCAAAATGTGAGAAACGCGATATCAACTCCTCCAAATAATAACTGGCTTGGGAATAATCCTTACACTCATACACAAGATATTCAATCATACAATATGAATAAAGGAATAAAACCATTAGCGAAAACTTTAGGGTGGGGAGGAGTGGGTCTTGGAGAACTTGCAGGATTATGGAAATTGTATCATCCAAATCATACTGGTGGTGGTTCGCAAGAATCATCCGAAGAATAAAGTAAAAAGTTATAAATTGCAGTAAAATAGATTTTCTATCACAAGGAAGTGATAACGATGGCACTCTCATTTTCATTGGCGCCCAACCCAAAATGGTATATTGCCGATTTAACCGGTAAACCATTAGCTGGCGGTTATCTTGCGACATATAGTAATCTTGATCATACATTATTGAATCCTGTGTTTACGGATGCCAGTGGATTAACTCCATGGCCTTATGTGAGCGTACCCAATCAAGGCGCAACTCTTGGTATTCTATTTGATGAGAATGGTGCGCAAGGGCCATTTTACTTTCAATTAAATAGCGCTGTACCTCAGCAGCTATATTATCTTGAAGTGTACGATTCAGGTGGCGTTCTTCAATGGACAATTGATAATTTCACACCCGGAAGTGGTGGAGGAATTACACCAATTATTACCACCGTAGTGAATATCACAAACATGGTGACGAATAGTCCCATGTTGCGAAACAAGATAGGTGATGTAGCTATAGCGACTGCTGAATTCTTGAAAATAGCACCCGGTGCGCATTCAGGGCTTGCTCAAACACCGGCTAATGCTGGGCCTGATATTGTATTCTTAAAAAATAATCTAACAGCGACAGATACGATTAATTTTGCAAATTTCAATCAGGGCGATGTATTCCCGAATGGCGAGCCAACACCTGTAAATTATTTACATTATGCGTGTACCATTGCTGGAACAGGTGAGACACAAAAATGTGTTCAGTTTCCTATTACACACGGCGTCCAGAATATGCAGGGGCAACCTGTAACAGTTAGTATTTTTGCACGATGTACTGCTGGAAATACAAGTCTTACACTGAACTGGTTACAGTTCTTTGGCGATGGATCAATGGCATCGGTATCAGCACCTGTTGCGATTCAGGTTTTAACATTAACCAGCGCATGGCAGAAGTTTGTTTTAATCCCACCTGGATCAACTTTACCCAGTACAACTGGCAAAACAGTCGGACAATGTGGAAATGACGGATTGTTTTTACAGATTCAATATCCATTTACCGCAACAACTACAATTGATTTTACTCTACCCTCTGTATTCACTGGTAGCATAAATCCTGGCATTAACTTCCAGCCAAATGATCAGGTCGAATCTGTAATGTATAACCCGCGCACTGGATATCTGACTCAAGGTTATGATCCGGAAGACATGGGCGGCTGGGTTGCAATGAATGATGGAACGATTGGTAAGGGCGGAACCGCGGCTACTGCTCGCGCTAATATAGATACGTTCCCACTGTACAATTTACTTTATACGAATATCACCATTCCATCAGGAAATACTCTTTGCACCGTAACTGGATATACGGGTAATGCAATAAATGATTTTGTCGCAGGCGACTTAATGCAACTTCCGCTTTCCTTGGGTCGCGCACTATGTGCTTATGGTGGAGCAACAGCCATCACATCAAATCGCGCACTGGGTTCATTCACGGGTGCTGAAACACATACCTTAAGTATTGCTGAAATGCCGTCACACACACATCCACCCGCACCAGGAAGTAGTGATTTTAGAACTCTTGGGGTTGGCGCTCTGGATGATTCGGCAGGTTCAAATAATACGTTAGCAGCTACTACAGGAGCAACCGGGGGCGGCGCTGCACACAGCATTATGCAGCCATCTGCATTCGCTGCAATATTCATTAAGTTATAAGGAGATAACGAATGGCTTTTTTACAACAACAGGATGTTCCGCCTCTGGATGGTTTTAATTTCACAGGCCCAACGCGAATAATGGCAGGGGTGGCTCGTACATTAAGTCCTACAAATGACGTTCAATACGGCGAGAAGATGCGCTGGTTATATGTGGGTGTTACAGGAAATGTGTCATATGTTAAATGGGATGGCACAACACAGGTTCTGGTCGGTCTTGCAGCAGGCGTTTTTCACCCGATTTATTCTCTACAGATTAATTCGAGTGGAACAACTGCGACAAGTATTGTGGTCGGAAGTTAAAAACTTAAGCTTAAGTTTTTTAAAGGACTAATAATTTAATCTAAAAGGAATTTAAAATGTCTACAATTGAAGCGTTGAATGCGTCAAAGCAATTAGCTGTTGTTCGTGTGGTTGCTGCAACAAACCAGACTGGTACATATTTTAATGGATCATTAAATAACGGTGTGGGTGCAACTTTTACCTATGCAACAGGCACCTTAACTATTGATAGTGTTGCCCTTAACCTGAATGATTTTGTATTATTTTCAGGACAGACAGCAGGTTATCAAAATGGTATCTATCAGGTAACGACATTGGGTTCCACAGGTGTCGCAGCTGTTCTGACTCGCCGTGGTGACTTCCAGTGTCGTGAACAGATTCGTGGTGGTCAGTATGTTCCCGTCGCCGCTGGTACGGTTTATGGGGGTTCTATGTGGGTTGTAATTGAACCTTTCCCGGCGGCAGTTGGTAATCCTATCGTGTCAGGGGCGAATAACATCAACTTTGCAACTATCACATCGGGCGGATCATCGTTATTTCTTGAATCAGCTAATAACTTAAGTGATGTAGCAAGTGCGTCAACATCAGTAACAAACCTGGGCTTTACCCAGACGGCTGCTGCAATCTCTGGCGCTGTTACTCAAGCTGGCACTCTGCATTCTGTTAGCGTTACTTTAACCCCGACGCAAATGGCAGCCGCTTACGCGACACCTCAAGTGCTTATTGCTAATCCTCTTTCTTCCCAGATGATTTTACTTCTGGCATCTGAGGTTTATACGGCTAGTACGGGTAATACAGCTTATGCAACAGGTACTGCACCTATCATCCAATACAGTTCGGGTGGATCAAATGGACAACATGGCGGGGGTACGATTGCGACAGCTACAGGACTTGTTGCAGGTGATATTACTGCTGCTACCAGTCAGGTGCGTAACTTATTGCAAATCGCAACCGGTGCGCAGACAGGTCTTTCTGGGTTGGGTATTTACTTCAGTAATGCAACAGGCGCATATACTGGCGGTACCGGAACAAATGTTACCTTCACATTGACCTACCTAGTTCTTACTGCAACTGTGTAATGATTCAGGGGGCGAAAGTCCCCTTTGTTTTGAGGTGACAAAATGAACTGGTACGGATCAGGTTTTATTCCAATTATTCTATACGGTTCCGGACTTGCTACGGCACAGGATCAAAACGAAATTTTAACTGAAAATAGTCTGGATATTTTGACCCAAATAAGTCAATCAATTCTCACGGAATGAGAATAAAAATTTAAACATCACATAATTTTATAAGGATATAAAATCATGGCTGGAATCAAGATAAGCGCTTTACCTGCGGTTGCATCTTCACTTTTTACAGATTACGCGCCCTACGTTCAAGGTGGCGTAACCAGTAGTGCAACGCTTTTACAAGTTGCAACATTATTCGGTTTTAATTCTGGAACTGGTTTATTAGCTCTTGCAAATGGTGGAACAAATGCAAATTTGACCGCTGCATTGGGTGCTGTGCCTTACTCAACAGCGAGCGCCTTTGCATTCTTAGCACCTGGAACTACTGGCCAATTATTTCAATCAGGTGGTGCAGGTGCGCCAACGTGGACTACCACAACGTATCCTGCAACGAACGCTATAAACACCATAATGTATGCAAGTAGCGCGAACGTTTTAGGAGTGGTAACACCGGTTAATAGCGCTGTTTTAATCAGTAGTGCAGGCGGTGTTCCAAGCATGTCAACTGTTTTACCGGGTGGATTAACTACGACAGACCCGACTTTAACGCAAGGATTGGCTACAAAAAATTATGTTGACCAGACCGCATTGAACGGCACTGCTGTTTACGCAGCATCTGCGGGAAGTTTAGGCACAGTCACACAATCAGGTGCGGGTGTTGGTGCAACCCTAACAAATGCGGGAGCGCAAGCGACATTTGCCCTGGATAGTGTCAATCCTCCTGTTGGAACGAATGTATTAATCAAAAATACTGCTACTGGCATGACTTCTGCAAATGAGGGAATTTACACGGTAACCTCAGCTGGATCAGGTGCAACAAATTGGGTTTTGACTCGTGCAACAACCTATGACACGGCACCAGAAGTGAACAGAACCGGTTTAATCGCCATTCAGAATGGATCAACTTTAGCCGGAACAGCATGGTACAACGCTGCAACTATTGTCACAGTTGATACAACAGCATTTGTTTACAATCAATTTGGAAATATTATATTTCCAATCACTTTGGCAAATGGTGGTACGTCAGCGGCATTGACGGCATCTAATGGTGGAATTGTTTACTCGACAGCATCAGCTATGGCAATTCTGGCTGGAACGGCGACAGCCGGTCAGTTATTAACTTCGGGTGCCTCCACGACGCCTGCTTGGACTACGACAACTTATCCAGCCACAAATGCTATCAATACAATTATGTACGCAAGCAGTGCGAACGTTTTAGGGGTGATCACACCGGTTAACAGCGCAGTTATGATCAGTAGTTCGGGTGGGGTGCCATCTTTTAGTACCACATTACCTGCTAGTTTAACGATTCCGTCGCCAAAAGTTACAACGGCAATCTATGACACCAACGGTAATATCATACTCGGATTATCACCTGTTTCTAGTGCTGTGAATTACATTGCTATCACAAACTCTGCAACTGGAAATGCGTTAGGATTTGGCGCAGCCGGTTCAGATACGAATATAACAATGTCCCTTACCGGGAAAGGAAATGGTGGAGTACAAAGACAAGGATTGATGACGGGAGGGGGTTATTCAGTCGGTTTTGGTGGGGAGGTAATAACAAGTAATGTTTCAGCAAATACTGTTCCTCTCTCTAATAACACCAATAAAGACATTACGACGATATCTGTGACTGCCGGTGTTTGGGCTGTTTATCCAAATATATTTTTTACAGCAAGTATAGCAATGACAGCCGGACAGGCATGGGCAAGTTTGACTTCCGCAACTACCCCTGATGCATCAAAAATTGCTGCTGTAAATGGTGTAACTGGAGTATATATGGGACTTACAGCGCCTGTATTGATAGTTTCTGTTGCGGCTACCACAACTGTTTATTTAAGTGGTTTAGCTTCATTTGGATCAGGAACCGTTGGCGCAGGAGGAACATTAACGGCAGTAAGATTATAGTTAATAAAAACATTCTTGTTCAGAACAGATTATAAATAATAAGAGGTGAATAGCCCCTTTTTTATTGTACCTGTTTGATAAATCACTTATTATAATTTTTTAACTTTTAACAGGAAATTGTTATGACAGATGTTACACAATTGACCGCTGAAAATGAAGCATTAAAATCTGAAAGCGCAAGCTTAAAAGATGTGATTAGTCGATATGAGTCACAATGTATGGCGCTCGATCAAACGGTCAAAGAAGTTTTAACTGCAAATATTTCATTTAAAGCAGGAGCGCATATGATGGAAAAAAAAATCAATTCTATCAATTCGGATTCATCTCAAAAAGATGAAACCATTAAAATGCTTAATGATCAATTGTCATCAGCCAGAACTGAAATTGAATCATTATCTTCACAATTGAATGCATTACTTGCATAATATTATATAAACTCATTTAAAAGGATTTTTGACATGAAACATAAATCAGCACATCACGCCAAAGCAGCACACCATATGGAAAAAGCATCCCATCATCATGAAAAAGCCAAACACCACATGGAAAAAGCTTCTCATGAAAAGAAAGAACATGAAAAGAAACCAGCTAAAAAACACGCTAAAAAGAAATAACATTTAATCGTTTAAACTGCCGCTGTGAAAGGCGGCGTTTGTTTTGACAAAAACAATATGGACACGCAATGAGCGAGCTTACTCTTGAGCTGGATGAACGAGCATCAGATTCTATACGGGATCTGATGAGTTACTATCGAGTAAGTACGAAAGCTGAAATCATTTCAAAAGCAATTGCAATACTTAAAATAGCTTGTCATATAGACCGTACTGATGGCGAGTTATTTGCACGTAAAGGTAATCACGAAACAAAAATAATTGTCAGATGAAAAACAGACTTGATATGGGTGAGAACCTCTTGGATGATCTATATAAGGTAAAATCGTTCGAGTCTCACCATATTCAATCGGGTATCATTACCGCGAAAGATAAATTTCTTGCTGCAAAACAAATATTGTTAGGTCTTGGAGTATTATACATTCTAACGATAGTGGCCTACTTGTTGAGGCCACTGGATGGAAGCAAACTGCTTGATATCTGCACGACTATTTTTCCACCTCTGGCGACTCTGATACTGGTTGCGTATTTTCGCGAGAAACAATAGAGGCGTATGTTGGATCAGTATAATATTTTATGGTTTCTTCATACTGTTTTTTTGCGCCATTCATACAATTAACAGCATCAATATATTCTTTCTGATTCATTAACTCATTCAGATTTTTTTTATTCCATCTTTCAATTTTGTTATCAGAACGATTCATCATTATATCGCCTAAAAACCATACTATATTTGCCGCTAAAACACCCATCATCATGATGCTTATTTTTGACATATCAGGATTTGTTAAATATACATAAATATCAAATGTTAAAACAGCAATCGTAGCAATTAAAACTGTCATTGATATTTTGTATAGAAATCTGAGATTTTTTATTGTTGACTCGCAAATACTTAACTTTAAATCAATAATTTCATAGTTATACATTTGTTAAATTCCTTTTTCCGGTGATACAGTGAAAATAATAAGCTGATTGTTTTTAATATAATGTTCTACAACTCCATGGAATCTTTTTATTTCTTTTTTGTGCTGCCACTTGAACTGAACTCATCCATGTTAAGTTCTGGCACGCACATACGCTTCTCGGAAAGCTGCTTTAGGCAGCAGCTCTCCTCCTCACATTCACGATCAAGATTTTGAGTGCAGTATTTTGGAATCTCATTCATCAGTAGTGTACCTCAGCATATTTTGTGTCTGACGCAATAGCATATGCGCCACCGGTAATTTCGGTTTTAGCGGTGAATGGTTTGGTGCCGACTGCATGAAATACAACTACTGTATCGAGATAGTAAGTTTTACCCCAATGCTGTCCGGTAGCCAGCCCAAGATGATCCTTTTTAACTAAACAATGTTCAGGCTGTGTATCTGGACACAGTGATATAGTCCATGAAAAATCTTTAAATCCAGGGGTTGTGTTATAAATTGTAACGCCATGAACGCTGTGCAGAGCTGTGGGTTGATTAATCTGCGTTGATACCCCCGCAGTGCCAGCCACTGCGATTGCTGTATCTGTAGGTTCTGCGATTGCAATTTGAGTGGTTGCTAATAAAGCTAATGTTGCTAATTTCATTTTCATTTTTTTACTTCCTTAAGGTTAAATAATTCGTTTATATTACATCCGCATTTTTCAAGAAATTCGTCTTCTCCTATATCTCCAAGTTTTTCATCGTCAATATATTCAAAAACATCTTTCATAAACATCGTCATATGTATGGATGCAGCTGCCAAGTTTTTTAATATCGAATGTTCTCCAGCTTCTTTTGGGAAAAGCTTTAATAAAAGCCTGATACGATCCATTATTTCTAAATTTACAGCCGAAACAAGCTCGACATCAAATTTCATTTTTGTCATTTTTATAATTCCGGTTGTGAAGGAAGCGGCATCCAGTGGCTTGCGGTTGTATCATCGAATTTACCATTACGCAAAGATGAGACACCCATCCACGGACAAGGAGGGGATGGGACATAGACAAAATAACGTCCATCTTTGTCTGGTAACTTTTCTTTAACACTAATCCAGTTAGTCATTTATAACCTCTATCTTTTGATTTTCTAACTTATAACAATTTGTACACCAATATTCCACATTTGCTGGAACAATTCTGTAGAATTTGTCTCCTATAGGTTCTGTTTTAAATTTCATTGACGTTCCGGGCACACACTGATATCGTTCATAAACTGGATTATCTTTTTTTCCGCAGTTGAAACACTCTTTGTTTATGTAGGACATTTTTAGTACCTCCGAATACCATATTTCCAGTAAGTGCGAATACTGGAAGGATCATTTGAGCAAATATTGACAAGGCTCACTTATAACCCTCATGTTTTAACATCTCAAAATAAATGGTCTTTATTTTACCTTGTAAATTTGTCTTACGATGGAACCACCCATTAACAGTTCCTTGGCTTATATCTAGTATTTTTGCCAATGTTAACTGATTGAGTCCATGTTTTTCCATGATACGTAACATTTTCTTTGTATCTTTTGTTTGAAGATACGGGGATCGTATTTTTAATTTTCCCGTCCCATTACATCGAAGACATTTTTTGTACTCTGACTTCATTATTTAATTTTCTCACTTGCCTGTTGTATATAAAGATTAAAAACCTCTTGACATTCTTTTAGGAAAATATGTTTTTGCGAATCATCTTTCATGAGAGTTAAAAGTGATTTTATTGTGTGACCTGCATGAGACAGCGTTCCATCCCTTATCGTCACAAATATTTCACCATTTGAACAAGACTGCCTGTTAAGATTAACAAACACTTCTGTTGTTTCAGCTAATAATTTATGTAATTCAACTACTAAATTTTCTTCTTTTGTATTTGCATCATCACGTTTAAATTTATATCTGTATGTCATATTATTTTTTTCCAATCTTCACGCATTTGTTTTTTCTCTTCATCTGAAAATTTACTAAACCAAGCTTTAAACAATTCATTGCAATCGTCGCACAGAACGTCTGTTGGATCGTTCTTTGTTTCAGGATATAAAGTAAGCATCTCTTCCGCTGAATCGAAATCGCTCCATTCTTCATAAGGAGATTTATCATATGTGATGTTGCACTTGCAGCAAGTAAATTCACTCATCTTCTTTACATCCATTCTTAACCCATTCAACAGCTTCCTTGTGACCTTCTTCTGCCATCTGCCATGTGGGAAATTGCTGGCAGTAAATTTCGCCTTTCCCGTCAAAAACCATTGTTTCAAAAATTAATGGGGTAGCTTCATCATCCATAGCATGATTAATACCGAGCCAAACTGTTGAAACTCTTTTTCCATCTACCATTTCATCATCTACATGCTTTGTTTTGGTTCTTCTCATAAATTCACGCTGATCACCCCATTCTTTAACAGTACAAGGAACAGCATTTTTATTTTCATCAAGACGATAATAGTCGATCATCATTGGCCTCTAATAACTTCTACTTTATTAATAGGGTCTGATAATTGTATAGCTTCAGATATTTTCTCTATGAAATTATTTACATTTTTTGTTATTTCTTCATTTCCATTAGATATACCTTTCATATGATTGAAAAGTGATGAAATATGCGCGCTTAAAACGAGATTAATCAAGTCTGACGTATTTTCTGTAGAATTAAGATTTTCTAAACAAAAGTCATAAACGCTCAACTCTAATAAGTCAGAAAGTTTAATTGTTAAATTTTTATATCGTGGTGTCATTTAAGCTCCAATACTTTATTATCTTTTATTACCAACTCACGGTGTACGTCATAGTTTTTATTCTTCTGACACCGACAAGGCATTTTAATTGCTTCGTTAATAACGCCATGCACTATTACAAATTTATGTCCGTGACAGTATTCACAATTCATTTTGTTTTTTCCTCTATTATTTCCCAATCAGAAGAGCTAAAACATTCAAATGTAGGCGTGAAATCATATTCACAAATGCGGCGAAGAAATATTTCTTTTCTGTTAGGTGTAGATTCAATAAAACAATCCGGTGGCCAATCAAGCAATTTCGCTTTATACCCTTCGAAAAGTTTTTGACACATATCGGGAAACGTTAATAGTCCGTCAGCATCTACACAATCCAAAATTATCCAGCCATTTGATGTAATAATGCTGGAATCATAAACATACGTAACACATTCTTGAATGTAACACTTAATTCTATTTTCATGATCCTGTAGACCCATTTTTAAATATATTGATTGTGGCCAACCTTTACGACGCACTTTAAAGTTTGATAACAAACTGGAATACGCTTCTTTAAACTCCATTAGTTATTCCTCAGTAATTGCAGTGTCCTGGATTTTAATTTTGTGTGCTTCAATCCTTCTTTCTTCTCTAGCCCAAATATATATTCTTCAAAGAATATGGCTACATCAACAGGTGACGCGACCGGCGGTAAACTTTTAACATTTTCATGATTCACATGTGCAGGAACCTGATATTTCTGCAACATTTCCAAAGCATCCTCTTTACACAAATCCCATCGGTTTTGCAACATGGAAATAGTAAATCCTTTCCGCTTTTCCATAAATTCTCGGTAGTCGGTTATTGTATTATCTTTTATAGAATTTACAATCATAGGGATTTCAGCGCCTGTTGGGATATGGCGTGCTAGATGTATAACAAGTTTCGGAGTTTTCATATCATCCTTAATATAATTGGCAATCGGAAGGAATTGCACCTTCTGTGTAATAAGATAGGCGTGGACTGGACGCCTTGTTTTACAGCTACAGGTAGGCATACTACTGTGTGCCGTTTTCTGCCTCTATTCTGCCTAACACATTACTTACCAGCCCAGAATAGCTCTCTTATTACTGATTACGTTTCACTGTTCAACGCCGCGATTGCCATAAACTGGTGACCCACATACTTTATTGTTCTCTCACTTTTTCGAGATAGAATCAAAATATACAAATATATGGGCCTTAAACCGACATCAAAATGGAATTTCCTCATCCAGAAATCCATCCGTATTTGCTACAACAGGTTTATCGCTGACCGATCCGACAATATAATCTTCAACCTTATTCTTATCTGGATATCTTGCACCAGGTGCTTTTCCTTTTAACTTATCTATCGGGATTTCTCCACCTTTTTCTGTGCCTATTCGTACTTTTACATTGCATCCACGGATAACATCCGCACAGAACTTTTTGTCCTTGTATTCCTGAAGCTTTCCAGCAGATTCCGCGCAGTGGATCATTTTCCATGCCATGCTTCTTGAATAGCTCAGATAGTCTTTTACAGTGTGATCTTTTCCATTGGCATCATACACAGTTAATATAACCTCTATCATAGGATTCCCGCTGTTTTGGGATATCTTATCTATCGGTGACGAAATGACTGCGGAATACTCTCCATCCGGCAGCAACTGGTATCTTTCCTGCATTGCTTCACTTTCTGTTAAAACCTCATAGTCAAACATTAGGCTGCTTCTCCTTGAATTTTAGATGTGTAATGAGTAATACATTTTTGAATATATTCTGATGACATATACTCAAAATCTTCTACTTCTTCCTTTTTCAACAGCTTGTCTACAGTATCCTGTGGAACATGTAACAACTCTATAAGCCTTTTAATCTCTTTTATTTGTTCAGCGCTTGCAAGTTGTATTGGTGCGCACTCTCTTTCAAGCACATCACGGCCGTAACGTTCTGCCATATCATCATAACTGAAAGGGAATGTTTCATCTTCCTTGAATCCATCAAGGCGGGTTCCTTTAACTAGCGCAACACGATCTTTCCCCCTTTTCTGTATTTCAAGTATAAGATCAAACATATAATCCATCTTTTTATAGCAGTCAAATGTTTGTCCTATGATAGTCAAGTTTGCGCCATATTCATTCTTTGCATGAGATGTAATAATTACATTCATGTCCAATCGTAGCAACAAGTTATAAAGTATCTTTATCTTTTTATTTGCGGCTCCATAATGTCCACCAAATGCTGTGCCGTCTGGATCTTTGTCACTTATTCGTGACTTCGCAGATTTGTCTATCAAATCGTTATAGATGGTTGTCAGAGGGTCAATTATAAGAGTTTTATATTCGTGTTTCTCTGTCAGCAATGCTTTAACTTCCTTGATTACTTCATCAAAGTCGTTTGTTTGGAATATAACACCCTTTCCTTTTTCAAGAAGATCAACATACTTTTCGTTTTCTGCACCGCGCTCTGTATCTATCAGATAAGGTTTAGGAAATTGTATTGCTGCTGTGGTCTTTCCAACTTTTGCATTGCCGTAGAAAAAAGCTTTTAATCTTTTCTCAACTGTTTTAGGTTTAACGCCTCTTAAAGCCATGTGACACCTCTACTAGTTTAATTTAGACCTTCCGGTCTGTTTAATAAATTCTTGATAGGCACTCAACGAATGCCTATGGATCATTTATTCTTCTTCACACTGACACTCTGTAAAATGGTTCTCACACTCTGTGCAAAACAATCTTGCGAAGTCATGTTCCATGTCGTCTGATGAGTCACTCATGCAGCAATCTCCTGATGCGGAAGAACAAAAGGAATATAATCTTTCAACTCTTTCTCGCTAACCTCAAACAAGGCCTCATCGTATATTTCACACCAATCCTCTTTTCCGTGACATTGTTCAAATTCCCCGTTTTCTTCAGCACATGCATACGCTTCATCTTGAGTATCAAATAAATATGTGTGCAGAGTCATACTTATTGCGGGCGGATATTTGTTTTTATATTCTTTAATTCCTGAATGTTTACATACACCAGTTTGCACAAGTTCGCATGGATATCCTTGATATGCCCAATATGTTTTATCACTCATAAGTTAACCCTCAAGTTTCTATCGTGCGCTATACGCGGCGAATATTTAATACTGTCATTCATATCTGAAGCTGCGCTTTCAAATAGTTCAATCATGGATGATTTAAAGTAAATTGTTACACCTTCTTTCCATTCAGACATAAACTCTATTTGTTTATCTTTATCGGTAGGCCTCTCAAGGTATCGAATGAGCGCGGGTAACATTGTTTTATCATATGCAGGGTTGTCGCAACCTGTAGCCTCTGATGCCAGACATTTATCTTCGGACATAATTAACGCTGATAGTTCATGCAGATCAAAGTCTGCAATATCATCAATGTCTATAAGATATTGTTGGTCAAGAGTATTGAAGCGTGCGTAGTGAGAAGTTATCTCACGAGCGAGTCGGATAACATTTTTAGAATAGTTCATGACCAGTCACTCCATGACATTTGGCACCAAGTATTGTTCTCGTGCCATGCTTCACACATAGGACAAAATACTTCTGCATACACCCCGTCATTCCTTGACGGTTGATTTGTTACGTAACTTCGTTGTATATTGTTCTCGATCATATAGAATCCTCAAGGTTTTTATGTTCAGTGGGTCAGAAGATTCGTCGTCTACTGACCCACACTCCAATTATTTCGATGCAGCCATCATTAACAATCCTGTTGTACACACTATTACTACCGCCATCGGTGGGAATATGTTCGCACAAACTATACCTATTGCACCGCCTACTATGTAACCCATTTTTATACTTCCTCTGATGCTTCTAACTGTTTACTTTTTCCCTTAACATGTTTATCCAAAATATCTCGAACAACATCTTGTAGTGTCATATCTCTAGTTATAGAAATTATTTTTAACTTCTTCCATACTTCGTGACTTACCTCAATATTAATATTCTTTGTATCCTTTGCCATTATATATTGTTTCCTATTTATCAAAGTTATTTATGTAAGTTACGTAAGTTATGAGCCATTCTACCATGGTATTAGAATTCGTCAACACTTTTTTCAACATGCTTTCTATATTTTTCCAAGCATTTTGTAACCACATGATTCATTGACACATCATTGTCCACGGCGCTTTTTTTGACGAAAGCCCACAAATCTTTAGATATCCTGACATTGAATGTTTTTACGTTTTCCACTGTTTTTCCTCCCTTTTTATTGTATTTATTTCATAGATCGATGATACCATGGTATCACAATGATGCTTTAGATTAAACATTTTTAGGTTTATTTGGTCAGATAATAGTTATTTGAATAAGAGGGATAACTGGATTAAGATGGTGAAACAACCGGTGCGCTGCTAGAAACAACGCACCTTTTCAATTCATAAGGTGATCAGCCCGTATGCCTAGTCATTATAACTTGGCCACCGGATTGGTCAACCCCAACATAAAGGAATATTGCTATGTCTGCTATTGCTCTGAAATGGGTATCTGAAACAAAAACAGGTAGTCCATCTGCTAAACATCTTCTTTTATTTATGGCTACCCATAATTTTGCTGGTAATAAAAACTTCTTCTCTATTAGAACACTATGTGAGCAATTAGAGCTTTCCGAACGATCTGTTCAAACAGCCTTGAACCTATTAATCGAACAAAGTTTAATCATAAAAGAACAAAGATATAAGAAAGACGGTGGTCAAACAACCAACTGTTATGAGTTAAACATCCCAGAAACATACGCCGAAGATTATTTCAAAACCTACGTAGCCCCCCCCGCAATATCTACCNNTGCAATATCTGCATCCCCCCCCCGCAGCAGCTGCACCCATAATAATAATATTAATAACAATACTAATAAAACAGAGAGCACGCGCCCTGAAAAGCGGGCGCCTCTCTCTCAAGATTTTCAACCTGATAAGCCAACCAAAGCATTATTCTTTGAAACAGCCGAGCGCTGTGGAATAGAACCCGATGAGCTTCGATCCAAGTTCTTCAGCGTTTATGAGTCCAATGGAAAGGAAAGCGCTAACTGGAACGCCGAGCTGTCTTTATTCCTAAGACGCGAAAAGCCTTCGTCCAAAAAACATGTGTCAAGCCATGCCAATGAGGTGCGCAGCACCGTTCCAGAATGGGGTCCAGGGCATCCAAGCTATGACTCAATGCACGGAACACAAATTCAGTAAAAGGCGTTTCAAATTAACCATCATTGACAGGAAGTTGATGACATGGACAAAGAACGAAGGGATTACCTTCTATCGCTTGGCGAAGAAGAAGCGGCGTTGCTACCTAGATCAGAGTGGTATGACAGGGTACGGCTATTTCGTGAAATAGACGGCGCCAAGATGCTAGAACAGATAGCAAGGGATCGCGTGGTACCTCTGAAGGAGAAAACGTCGTCACGGGCTTATAATGAGCCCACAAGCATAAAGGATGGATGGTTAAAAGATTAACAAATATAACAAGGATGTTATACGTGGAACATTTTGGTGGAAACAGATTCAGCGGTAATCGATGGGAACGGCGTGGCAAAAAGTACAAAGCTGCCGTTATGAGCGCACTCAAACAATTATACGGGAATCAAAACAATGACAAGGATTGTCAAAGTGAAGAAAGTAATGCCAGTGATACCTCTAGAAGACTACGAACAGATAGTATTTGTAGTGTGGCTACAGAAGCAGGGCTTCCGACCAAGCGCTAGCGCCAATGGTGGATCTCGCAATCTCTATGAGGCGATGAAGCTTAAGCGTATGGGTGTATGGGCGGGATGGCCGGACGTCTTTGTGCCTCTTGCTACGCCCAAATTTCATGGATTTTTTTGTGAAATGAAGCGTATCAAGGGTGGAAAAGTTTCCCCGCAACAGTTAGAATGCCTGTCGTATTTGCGTGATAATGGATATTACGCAGAGGTCGCGCACGGTGCAGAAGATGCAAAGAAACATTTTAACTTCTATCTATCAACTATTCCCGCTGCCGCATGAATTTCATCACTATAGCCTCCTCTTGGGCAAGCCGTTTAGCTGCGGCTTTTTTTTGTTAAGGATAACAAAATGTTCATCTCTCGTTGTCATAAATCCACTGTATATGTTCTTACCGATTACTATATTTGCGATAATTGCGGCAAATCATGTGATATAGTTTCTAGTCCAACATGGATGAGAGACCGTCACGATGACACCCGATATGATGCTGAAGCTCAAGCAATCTTTGGTTAAACATGAGTCATATTCAAAGTTTCCATATACCGATACAATGGGTAAAATCACAATTGGAATAGGTTACAACCTGACTGATCGTGGTGTGACTGATGACTGGATTACAGAACAATTCAACAATGACGCAATCTATTTCTATCAACTATTACTTGCATTCCCCTGGTTCAAACAATTAACATCAGATCGTCAGATTGTCCTGATAGACATGGCTTTCATGGGATGGAAGCGCTTTATGACATTTAACAAAATGCGAGATGCATTATTAACACATGACTATAAACGCGCAGCTTTTGAGATGCTAAATAGCAAATGGGCTGAACAGGTTAAAGGCCGTGCTGTTGATTTGGCACAGGGTATGCTGACAGGAACCTATAATATTTAACCATAGGTTATCTAATAGCTTTTATTAACTAAACTATACTTACATTAAGCCACGGATGGCATATTCGGAGGCTTATGATAAAGTTTGAGAATAAAGAGAATGGGCGTTTTTATTATGTGTCGATTGAAAACGACCTTTTACATAACTCTGTTTTGCGTATCACTTATGGTGGCAAACAGGTGTGCCGCTCTCGCGTCATCGGCTTTGAAAATAACGGATATATCCAAAAAGAAATTGTTAGAATATCGAAAAAGAGAATCAAGCGTGGATATTCTCTCGTGACTTGATGTAATATTAATCCATCATTACACAAAAGGATTTGTGATAAATGGAAGCTAAACCCTATAAAATTCCTCATCCCTATCGCAAGCTTACAAAGAAGCTAATCGATGCTCTTGTTAAAGACATTTATAACGGATGTACCCATGTTCTCGCCGCAGAATCAAACGGCATTACTGAATCCATATTCTACGTCTGGCGTGCTCAAGGAAAAATTGATATCGAGCATCAAGAGGATAGTTTGTGCGCCTATCTGGTGGAGTCTCTAGCAAAAGTCAAAAAACGCGAAGTAATCGTCTGTAGACAACTGATCGTTGAGTCTGAAAAAGGCCACAAGGGTGCTGAATGGACACTTGAGCATGCCTATTGGCGAGACTTTGGCAAGGATGCGAACATCAAGGAACTGGCCGACGATATTGCACATTTGCGTGATTCAATGAAGGGAGTAACCAAGGATGGCGATACGGCATGTGATATTTAGTCAGTCATAGGGTATACTATTAGTTTTTGAGAATAGTATGACTACATATGATGATGTAAAAGAATGGCGAAAAAAGAATAAGGACAAAGTAAATGAACAAGCAAAACGATACAGAGCCAAGCATCCAGAAACCAATAAAAAGGCCAAAGAAAAGTATCGAGAAAACAATATCGACAAGATCCGTAACCGTGACAGAGTGGCGCAAGCTTTGCGAAGAAAGAATGATCCTGAAGGACAAAAGCGACGAAACAAAGCATATGCTTTAAGACAGGAATCTAAAAAATGGGAAGCGGCTGGAAGGCCTGGACCATCGATATGCGAGCTTTGTGATGAAAATAGACTAACTGTTTTTGATCATTGCCATGTGTCTGGAAAGTTTAGAGGATGGATTTGTGATAGATGTAACAAGGTTCTAGGAATAGTAAAAGACTCAGTTTTGTTGTTAAGGAAGATGACGAAATATTTGGAGAGACATGATGTCGAAGTTAACGACCAAAAAGAGAAACAAGCTACCTGAATCAAAATTTGCTGGGCCTGATCGTTCCTATCCGGTTAATGATAAGGCTCACGCATCGAATGCAAAGGCTCGTGCAACACAGATGGTTAAGAAAGGAAAGTTGTCTCCTGCGTCTAAAACGAAGATAGACAACAAGGCAAACAAGGTTTTAGGACACAAGACTTTGAGCGGTGTACGGAAGTAATAACCAAAAGGATATTGACCATGAAAGAAGATAATGGCTCACAGGATGTGGGCGCAACTGCGTTTGATTACCCGAACTCTCAACATCCCGGTTACACAAACCACATTCATTATGGTCCTCAATTTGTGCCGAAGCCTACCAATGCTTCGGCTAAAGAAGTGGATCATGCGAAAGTAATGACTCAGGTATTACACGGAAAATAAGGAATACTGACATGGCTGTCGAACGCGATAACGCGGGATTAAGCAGTGCGTTTCATAACATCTTGCAGAGCGCAAAAGATGCTATGAACACACGTGCTGATGAGAAAACAGGTCAATACTATGTTAAAGGACAACCTGCACATAAAGGTGATTCTGATCCTGTGATGGGTTATGGGGATAAAGATGTAGATTTTGAGTCTGACCCTTCATTAGGTAAATAACATGCAGTGTACGGTATGCAAATACCCCAAATCGCATGTTGTTGAAACCAGGCATGACGATATGCGTGATGCGATTGTTCGTCGCCGTGAGTGCTTGCGTTGCGGTATGCGCTTCACGACACATGAGCAATTAAAGCGTCCGAGACAGTTGCAAGATGACAGATTCCCGGTGGGACATAAACCATGATGTCACTTGCAGCTTGTCGTCAGGAGTTTCACACACTAAAAGATTCGCTTAAGCGACAGGATGTCCAACATATTCAATTTGACAAGGATGTAACGAGAATCTATGCAAGCGATAAAGAACGGATATACAAACCTAATCCAACGGGTAAGCTTTTTCATGCTGACGATACTTTTGTGCAGCTCGTTATGGGGCCTTATGGTTCAGGCAAGTCTACACTCTGCATTAACAAGATTGTTGACACTACCTGTCGAATGCCCAAATGGTTCAATGGTAGGCGACGATCAAAATGGCTCATCATACGAAACACAAGTGGAGAGCTTCAATCAACCACCCTTCAAACATGGCTCCAATGGTTTGGTGATCTTGGCGTTATTAAAAAGAGACAAAAGCCACTCCTCACCTACGAACACACATTCAATGATGGACATGGCATAATCGAGCTTGAGCTGGTATTTATTGCATTGGATCGTGATGAAGATATACGTAAACTTAAATCTATTGAAGCGACAGGCGCGTACATTAATGAACTTTCTGAGGTACCTCAAGCAGTCCTGCACCACCTCATTGGTCGCGTTAACCATCGGTATCCTTCTCGTGCATTTTGTGCTGATCCTTATTGGTCAGGAATCATTGCAGACACTAATCCACCTGATGAAGATCACTGGATCAATAAAGACTTCGAGCTAAACCCGACACCCAACTATAAAATATTTCATCAGCCATCAGGCTTGATTCAAAATGGAGACGGCAGTTTTGCGAAAGATAAACAAGGTAACTATCTGGCTAATCCTGATTGCGATAACTATGAAAATCTATCGCCAGATTATTATGTCAAGCTTGCTGAGAAGCGTTCAGAAGGCTTTATCAAGGTTTATTGCGGTGGAAAATACGGAATTGTTGAGTCTGGCAAACGTGTTTATCCTGAGTATAATGATGATCTTCATTCAGTACCGACACTCGATGCAATACAAGGCTTGCCTATTCATCTGGGTTGGGATTTTGGTCTCACACCTGCTTGTATTGTGTTTCAGATTTCACCGCGTGGGCAGGCACGAGTCTTAAAAGAATACATCGCATCTGATATGGGTATCAGGACGTTCGCCAAGAATGTCGTATTGCCTGATCTTCCTGTTTCATTCCCATATAACAAAGTTGGTGAGTCTGAGGCTGATCCATCAGGGGCGGCAGGGGATGCAATCATGGAAGAATTAAGCTGTATTGGTGAGCTTAATTCACTCGGTATCAAAACAAATGGAGCAACTACAAATGATCCTGACATACGTATATCAAGTGTCCGTTATTTCCTAAACTCAATGATTGATGGACAGCCTGCCTACTTATTGTCACGAGAAGGATGTCCTGTATTACGTAAAGGATTTATTAATGGGTATGTGTTCAAACGATTGAGTGTGACAGGTGATGAGCGTTATCAGGATAAGCCAAACAAGAACAAATTTTCTCATCCGCATGATGGTCAGCAATACGGCTTGATGAAGTTTGCATCAGATCGAATCGTTGAAAATAAGAGACCAGAGGCGAACAAGATTGACATGTGGAATCCAGTATTACGTATCTTCTAAAGGAATAGTATGAAAAATAGCATGATGAAAAAGGGAATTATTAACGAGATAAGATCAGCATTGAATCATATAGAAAATGCGTATAATGTTCTAAAATACAATCTCGACAATGAAGATGCATTGAATTCCAAAGAACGTGAAGTGTTCTATGGTTATGGGATTGAGACAGCAAAGCTTAATATTGTGAGACTGGTTAATGCAAATAAAGGATTGCTTGCTGTTACAGGTGAGCTTAAAACAGATTAAGGAAAATGATTAATGGAAATTAAAATAGAATTAGGCGCTGATATTCGTTATGAAAGTCCAGTTTTAAGAGTTGAATTATATAGATCACTTGATGCATTGTTGAATCCTATTGAGCATCCTGAAGATTGTTTTAATTGTGTATCGCTTATTGATTTAAAGGATACAAGCAAACATGATAATGCCTGCTCTCTGATAAAGACTATTCAGGTATCTGTAAACGCTCTTTTACGAATGGCTGAAGATAAAAAGGAAAAAAACTTATGAACGAAAATGAAAACCGAAAAGAAGTACTGGCCAACGATAAGGACATAGCTCGGCAGGTTCCATTGATACTGACTGATCGCACCGGAGTGGCTAAACCACAGGCATTGCGTAATGAAGAATTATTCTACAGGGCGATTGGGCGATGAGTAATAATCCATGGGAATGCCCTCGATGCGGTAGAATAAACTCTCCATTTAACCCGGCTTGTTTTTGTAGAAAGGAAGAAGATCATGCCACTGATAAAAGGTGCGAAGGCGAAAAGTAAGTCTGGAATATCTGAAAACATAAGGCGGGAACGCAATAGTGGACGCCCTGAAAAGCAGGCAATTGCCATCGCATTTTCGGAAGCGCGAGGCAAGAAAGGTAATAAAAAGAAATAGGGAATTATTTTTAATCACAAGGAGAGTGTCATGGGTGTTACAAACTTTAAGATCAATTTTCCAGGTCAAAACAATGATGTTGTTCCACGCATAGGTCATTTATATGCGCCACTTGATACTTTATCTACAATCTCGGGTGCTGGATATTTGGATAGCTATATTCAAAGCCAGGGGTTTACCGTTCAAGCAACGGATGTGATCTGCGCGGTTGGATCAAATGGCACGCAATGGTATAAACCCGTTTTCACCGGAACATCATGTCAATTAACAGTTCTACCATAAGGATTAAATCATGTTGAATAGTTTAGGAACTTCGAGACATTTTGGTGAAACAAATACAGCTCAACTTAATTGTGCGCCCAAAGAAGAAAACAAATATTTGAGAAATGAAGAAGCTGATATGCAAAAAGCAATTGGCTATTTATATGACTTCAAAAAGAAGTTAGATGAACTTCACCCGCACTGTATAACACTAATTGAGCAAATGTTACAAAGACCCATCAATCGTTATTAATGGAGAAACTTAACAATGAAGTTTGAACAAGCATTAGATTTATTGGAACAGGGTAAGTACATAGTTCGAGAAGGTTGGCACAGAACGGATGGTTTTATTTGCTTGATGCCAGGAATGCCTTTGCCTTGGAAGATCATGCCAGCACCTAATGCGCACGCGGGTGTACATACTCTTTCGCGTGATGACATAAAGGCGACTGACTGGAAGGAAGTTACCTATTGCGATCTGAATAAAGCTGATGAAGTAGACGCAGCGTAGTACAATGTGAATGGCACTCTCGACGTGGTGTGACACGTAGTCGCTACAGTAGTGATCACGATGCCGGCTGCTACACCGGAAGCCGTTAGAATCGGCAGGGTGCCTTGATTTAAAACCTTTTCAGGATGAGAAGGTTTACAATGTAACACCCTTAAGTTTCCAAACAAACCAAGGATGGTTGACAATGGAACGCGACGAGCATGACGTAAACACGGAAAACCTGTCTCCTGATGAAATCAACGAGATGGAAGAGCGCCGAGTTGATGCCTTAAACGATGCTGGCATTGATGAGGTTAAAGTCCTTCAAAAGTGCAATGAACATTTAAATACCTGGAATTCCTATTTCAACGAGAATATTGTCCGTGGTAAGGATGACATGAATTTCGTTTTGCGTGATCAATGGACGGCAGTCGAGCGTTCAGAGTTCACTCGTTTATTCAAACCTGCGATGACTTTCAATAAACTTTACGATTCGACGAAAAAAGTCGTAGGAGAACAACGAAAGAATAAGCCAGACTTGATCGTTCGATCATTGACAGGAAAGGCCACACAAGAACAAATAAATCTACGCGCAGACTTAGTGCGAACAATATCTTATCAATCACAGAATGACCTGGTTTATCAAACTGCATTTAAGAGCGCCCTCATGATGGGTTTCGGCGCATTTCAAGTCCTGATTGACTATGAAGCACCGAGAAGTTTTAACAAGATCATAAAATACGACATTATCCCTGATGCGACAAGCTGTTCATGGGATCCCACTGCATTAAAGCCACACAAGGGTGATGGAAACTTCTGTTCAAGGCGTTTCGTATTTACTCGTGATGAATTCTTTGCGACCTATCCGTATGTGCTTAACCCTGTGTCCTATGTTGATCCATATATGCTTCTGGATTTCCAATGGACTACACGTGACACAATCATTGTGTGTGATGAGTTTGTGAAAGAATGGTTTCCGCTGACAATTAATCATGTGAAAGTGGGCGATCAATTCAAGGTATTAACCAATGACGAATGGGAAGATGAACAGAAAAACTATAAGAAGAAATTGGACATCGCTGGGATGGGTGAGGCTCGTTCAATTATTGAAAAGGATAAGCCAATCAAGGTTGGGGAACGCCAAACGCAAGATTATAAAATTATGCACTACCGACTTATTAGAGATCGTATTATTGATTTCTCTGTGTGGCCTTCCCGTCAGTTGCCTATACCTTTCGTGGATGGTGACAGCTACTACATTGAAGGACGCCAATACACGAAATCCTTCATCCATGAAGCCCGAGATGCTCAGAAACTGTTGAACTATTCGAGATCGGAAACAGCAGCAGAATTAAAGAATAGACGCCGTGAACAGTGGCTTGGAACACCAGATAATATCATAGGCTATGAACAAGACTGGCGTAACCCTGAATTACAGATGGGTATTCTTCGTGCCAAACCTGACCCTAAAACCGGAATGATGCCGCAGAAAATGCCCGCTTGGGAAATCTCACAAGGTCTATTTGCGACATCGGCTGCCGCAGGACAAGATATCAAAGAGATTCTGGGATTTTCTGAAAACGATAATCTTCAAGGACAAGACATATCCGGCAAGGCTAGGCGCGAACGCAAACTCGAAGGATCGATGTCATCCTATGTCTTTCAGGATAACCTGAATCAGGCTATTGAACAGGGTGGCCGTATTGTAAATGATCTTCTTCCATACATCATCGGTGATGAACAGCGCCAGATGAATATATCCAAGAAGGATGGAAAGACCGACACAATCGTTATGAATCAGCGCCAAGGTGAGGGTGACAATGCGAAGATCATGAATCGACTGATGCCGGGTGAGTTTGATGTTGAGATTGATACGGGCCCATCATTCTCTGTACAAAAAGATATTGCGCTGGAATTCCTGCAAAATACATTGCAGATGTTCCCACAAGCCTTTCCGCTTATTGCTGATCTATGGGCTAAAAACCTGGACGTCCAATTCATGCCACAAATGGCTGAACGCTTCCAGACTTTGGTGCCACCGGATATCCTGGCTAAAGAACAAGGCAAACCCGCGCCTCCTCCAAAACCTGATCCACAAGCACAGATGGCACAACAAGAGATGCAATTAAAACAGCAACAGATGCAACAAGGTCAGATGGCATTGCAAATCAAGGCTGCGGAATTACAGTTGAAGAAAGAGAAAAACCAGCTTGATCAACTTGAACTGCAATTAAAAGCAGAGCAAGCACACATGGATGGTCAGTTGGATGTTTATAACCATCAGGCTGATATCAAGCAAGCATCTATTACACATGGGCTAGATCATATGAAGCACCGTGATCATATGGATCTTGAAATGATCAAGCATTTGGTTGACATCCATAAACATGAAAATCCGGTACAAAGAGCCTCTACCTAGAGGCTTTTCCTGAAATAAACCCCACCTGTACGACTATTTTATCCTGTAAACACGCGTAAAATTTTAACTATCAGCGACAGGAGTTGCTGGGCGTCAGGGTCGCCTTACAACCTTTGGGCAAATGAATGCCGAGTGGAGAAGTGAATATGGAAGTTCAAGATTCAAATCAAGGCCAGGATGGTCTTGCTGATCAAGTGAATGACAGTATGGGGATCGATGAATCACAACATGAGGCGAAAGCTGAAAGTGGTGAAGATAGCGATGAAGGACACTCAAAGGAAACATTAGCCGTTCAAAAACGGTTGAAGTCTCAAAAGAGAGCCCACGAACGGGAAGTTCGTGACCTTCACGCCCGAATAGGCGATCTAGAGTCCAGGATGACACAACCCATGCAAAATACACAAGATCAGCCGATGAATCCCTATCAAGCCCCGCAAGGTGGTGGGATAGATGAGCATATCCACAAGGCAGTGAGCTACGCACTCCAGCATAAGGAAATGCAGGAGCGCCAGGCGCATGAAGCGCAAAGCCAGGCACATATTCAAAGGCAGTATCAGGATTTCCAAAAACATCTTGATAACGTTGGCGATAAATACGATGACTTTCACGATACCGTGTTTGGGCGAGATACACCCTACACAGCATCGATGCGCGATTATGCAGTAACATTGCCCAGATCTGGTGCAGGGAGCGCCGGGGAAGTGCTTTATAAACTTGGTAAGAATCCAGAAGAACTCAGCCGTATTTCCAAACTCCACCCATTAGACCAGGCAAGTGAGATGTCAAGACTGTCTCATGCTTTGATTAGTGGTGGCGAGAACAAAACATCTGCCCCCGACCGTCCTCTTGGTCAAATCAAAAGTAATCCAGTTACGAACTCACATGCCGTCACAGACAAGACACCTGTTGGATCAATCCGACAGCGCATGAAGTCGGGTAACTGGAAATAGCTTTTTAAGGATTATTAAGCTTTTCAGTTGCCCATAACCAATGGAATGGAGACGGGCAATGTCAAATCAATTTATTAATACGCAGTTGGTATCTAACACAGCGTTGGCAATGTTTGCTAACAACGCACCTTTCGTTATGACTGGATCACGCATCTATCAAGATGATTTTCAGAATTCTGGATATAAGATAGGCGATACACTTCAGGTTCGTCGTCAGAATAACTTCATCGTGGGTGACGGTTCAACCGCTGTCCCTCAAGACATTATCGAAACCGTTGAAACAATCACTGTTGCGCATCAATACCACGCACTGATTGCATACACCGTTCAGGATTTGTCTTTGCGTATTGAAGATTTCTCGCGCATGTTTATTCAACCTGCGATTCAGAACATCATCACACAGATGGAACGTGATATCAGTGCATCGGCTGAATTGTCGTTGAACTATTTCACAGGTACTGCTGGAACGCCGATTAACTCCTTCCAAACAGTAGATCTTGCGGGTGCCAAACTGCTTGAACAGGGTGTTAATATTGCATCTGATGCATACCTTGCAATGACAGTTCGTGATGGTTCATCACTGAAATCAGCATTGCTGAATAACTTCACCCCGGTATTTAACGAAGATATCGTTAGACAATCGGCCATTGGTCACTTGTCCTATTTCGATATTTTCCAATCCCAAAATATTGTGAAACATGTGGCGGGCGCGGGTCCTACATTAACACCGGGCGATACCTTAACTGTTAATGGTGCGGTCTCATCTGGTAATACGATTGTATTAGCTGGTGCGAATGGTGGTGGCTCGGCTGTTACAAACTACTTCCTTCCAGGGGATTTGATTTCGATTGCTGGTGTTTCAAGCGTTAATCCGCTGTCACGTCAATCAACAGGTCAGAACATGCAGTTTGTGATTACAGCTCCTGCATCTTCTGCAAGTGGTGGTGCGATCACAATTACAGTGGCCCCTGTCATCATTAGTGACACATCCAGCCCACTACAAAACGTGAGCAATGCCATTCCGACATCAGCAGTTGTGACAATGGTACCAAGTTATAACGTGAACGTAGCTTACCCGTCACGCGGTCTCGATATCGTCTGCCCACCTTTATACAAACTACAAGTTCCTTATTCCAGCATTGCAATCGATCCTGAAACAGGCTTGTCTTTGGCTGTAACACAGACCGGTGACATTTTGGGATACCAGAACTTAATGCGTATCGACATTCTGTGTGGCTTCCAATGGCACCCACAATACGCCGTTAAATTATTGTCATAAGGAGCGTCATCCGATGTCACTGGCTTGTGTATATCACGCGTCTCAACCTTTCAGGGTTGTAGAAGATGCGATTGCTGAAGAAATGGTGGCATCGGGTGAATGGTTCAGACACCCAAACGATGTAAACAAACAAAAGGAAATTTCTCATGAAAAGCCGATACAACGGAAATCCCGGAAAGGAAGCGTCAATAGCGAATGTTCGCCATAGCAGATTGGAAGCTGAGCACAGTGCAAAGAACCAGTTTGTTAAAAAGGTTCAAAGTGAACAAGCACGCCATGCAGGACGATCACCGAAATTAAAAGGTGAGTCGATGGATTTCAATGCATACATGTGCAACAACGGCGAACACGCACAAATGCTTGGAAAAGAACTGACACGCGGCATCGATACTGTTGCATTCCCTGTTGACGGTGAAGGTAACGATTCGTAATTGCGAAATTAATTAAATCGACATGTCAGGATGATATGTCGATTTTGTTGATAAATTTCGACGTATCGGAGCAAGGATGCTATGGCGCAGATTGTCAGGACGACAAATGATGTGATCGTTAATTCGCTTTTCCTGCTCGGTGAGTTAGGCACAGCGGAGACCCCTGATGCGTTCATGCTTAAAACAGGTCTTGATCTGTTAAATGAGCTATTAGATAAATTCTCATCTGACAGTATCTACATCCCCTATTTAACGACTCTTTCATCCACTTTCATTGTGGGAAAAGATACCTATTCGATTTCAGATATTATCCTAGGAACGGATATCACCGCTGATCGAGTAGTGGATTTAACATTCGCAAACTATACCGTGCCCGGAACGGGAATTAATCAGAATTCAAACCCGATTTCATTTAATTTCACCGCTGATACCGTAAGCAACACTATAACAATTGGTGATACGCAAGCTTTCCCAACAGGAACACCTGTCACATTACAGACGTTTGGAACGATTCCGCAACCACTGGTGACGGATGTTACCTACTACACGATATTTGTTGATGGCACACATTTGATGTTGGCCCTGACCGAGCAGAACGCATTGCTAGGCATCCCAATCCCATTAGTTACAAATGGTGTTCCAATCAATGTGATCACAACCTATCAGGGCAACCTGAATACATCCGCCACAGCGCTTGTATACCCATTACGGATTATTAATAAGGCGCAGTACTGGAATATCGTACGTCAAACAAATCTTCTGGCGCGTCCCGGGTTTATCTTTTTGAACAAACAACCAACCGAGAGTTTTATCACGGTCTATCCGGTGCCAGATCAGCCCTATCCGTATCAGATCCAGGTTAAATCCATGATCAATTCATTGGGTAATCAGGACACGCTAGGTGAGCTTCCCCCGTACTATTATGGATTCCTTAAATACGCATTGGCGAGAAAATTTCTCTCATATTATCCATCAGGTAACTGGCCTCAACAAAATGAGGATGAGTACATGGATTATTACAATAATCTGAAGAACTCCAATGAGACTGATTTAACGATCAGACCATCCGTCACGATGACAGCACCAGAACCATTCTACTGGCCAAATATTTTGAGCTACTGATGACGCAGACAACTGACTATGACATCGTTGGAAGTTACAATAATCAGAGGGTTTCCAGCATAGACGCTGAACGCTCTGTGAATCTGTTCGAGTATATTGATCCTTTAGGTAAGAAAGAAAAATCCCTCATTAATACGTCAGGTCTTTTAAACACAAACCTTGTATTTGGTTCGGCTACAGGCGGTTTTAGGGCGCAGTTCGTATTTAAACAGCCTTCAAACGGTGACACAAATGAATATTGCGTGATTGGAAATCAAGTCTTTCGTGTGAGTAGCGCAGGCGCTGTCACGACTCTTGGAACATTGATTAATACCAATGTTGGATATGTTGGAGTTGATGCAAACACATTTCAAGTCATATTCGTTGACGGTCAGAATGGCTATATTTGGGATACGATGGCGTCAACCTTCACTATGATCACAGACACATCATTTCCAGCAAAACCAATTGATGTTTGTTATCTTGACGGATTCTTTGTCGTAGCCAATGGGGACACGAATAACTTTCAGTTATCGACTTTTAATCAAGGGTTGGTATGGGGGCCAGATACTCAGACATTTACTGCCGATGATACCGGTGGAAACAATTGGTTAATTCTAACATCTACCGCAAATTATCAAACAGGCGTTCAGTTTGAAGTTTCAAACAGTGGTGGCGCATTACCTATGCCATTGCTGACTGGTACTACCTATTATGCAATTCGTGTAGATGCAACACATATTCGAGTTGCAACAAGCTATGCTAATGCTATAGCTGGAACTGCAATTACCCTAACCAGCAATGGCACAGGTACAAATACCATTACCAGCGAAGGGCAATTACAGCAAGGCTCAATTACATCACACCCGGGAACAATTGTTGCGTGTCGCACATTACATAGAAGATTATTTTTATTCTCTCAAAACTTCACGGAAGTTTGGGAAAATCAAGGGATCGGAACAAATCTTCCATTCAGGAGAAATAATTCATTGCTGATGGAATACGGCACTCCTGCAATTGGAAGTGTATCAACTGGTTTTGATGTGATGTTTTTTCTCGCGCAAGATCGTGACGGATTGGGTTCTGTCATGATGGTTCATGGGACGGAAACATTACCAGTGAGCAATCGTGCTTTGGACTTTCAATATGCGCAATACGCGGCCAAAGGTCAGGTAGCAGATTGTCGAGCATTTTTGATTAAAGAAAACGGTCTGATATTTTATCGAATGAATTTCACATTGGCCAATCACACATTCGTTTATAACGTGACATTGAGTGACCCAACGCAGGAACAAACAAAATATTGGCATGAAGAAGAAGTATTAAATGGTAATCGTCATCCGGCACAAACTCATGCGTATTTCAACGGTATAAACTATGTCGGTGATTATCTAACGCCAACCTTGTACAGCGTTGATAGTAAAACCTATACGAATAACGGTGAAACTATCAGGCGTATGAGAATCACAAAAGCAATAGTACCCCCTGGATATCAACGAATCAGAATTGATCGTCTACAAGTGGATTTGTTACAAGGTAACATTGCCAATCTGCAATCATCATTTCTGGATCTGGATTTATTGACTGAAAATGGATTTATTATTGATACTGAATCGGGTCTCGATATCTTGCTTGAACAAGATCTGCAATTAACCAATCCACAAGAATTATTTGTCTTTCTATCGATCTCAAAAGATGGTGGTCAGACTTACGGTTATTCAGCAAAAGCGCCTATGGGAAACATAGGTCAACGTACCTTCAGAACACTATGGCGAAAATTGGGTACAACCGTTCGTGGACAAGCATTTGTGACGAAGTTTGAATTTTATGATCCCGTCCCATTTGTGATATTGGGTGCATCGTGGGCTATGGAAATGTTACCGGAATAATTATGGCTAATGATTTTGACCAATTTCCATTATATGACCCGATTGTAAAACCGGGCAGTCAAAAACTGTCTGATATTTGGGTCGGATCAATTTCAACTTTTTATATGAACTTGATCGCGTATTTAACTCAAGGTGGGATATTAATGCCGCAGGTTACGACAGATCAACGTGACCAATTGCAGAACGTAAAAAACGGACAAATGATATATAATACTACGTTAGATCAAGCCCAATACTTCAAGGCAGGAGTTTGGACTTCCTTCTAACACTATTCAAGGATGAATGGTTATGATGAGCGGACAAGGTGGCGGATCAGGGATGATGGGTGGTCAATATGGCGGTGGTCTATCGTCATTTCTAGGCGGTATGTTTGGAAACTCTGGCGGTCCATACGATGACGCCATGAAAGCCTATCAGCAATGGATGAACAAGGCGCAAGGCGTTCAAAATCCGTATCTTCAAGCGGGTAACAATGCGATAGGGCCCTATCAGCAATGGTTACAGCGTATGCAAGATCCTACTAAATTTATGAATGACACGATGGGTCAATATCAAGAATCCCCATGGGCTAAATTTCAGCAGCAGCAAGGTATGCGTGCCGCCAATAATATTGGATCAGCAACAGGCATGACTGGCTCGACTCCAATGATGCAACAAGCACAGCAAAATGCGCAAAACATCTCATCGGGTGACATGCAAAACTGGTTGTCTCAAGTATTGGGAATCAATAATCAATATGGGCAAGGTGAAGCAGGTCTGATGGGCATGGGACAAAATGCAGCGAATGCAATGTCAGGCATGTATCAAAACATGGGTCAGAATGCGGGTCAGATGGCCTACGGTCGTGGTGCCGCGAAAAATAATGATTTCTGGAACATGTTAGGTGGAGCAGGTCAAATGTTGGGTGGCGGCCTATTTAGCTAATAAGGAACTATTTTTATGATGAGCAGCGGAATACCATTACCCGAACAATTGTCGCAGCAGCCTGGAGGCGGGATCGTTGCAGCCAGACAGGGCATTAATGCCATGAATCAAGGTAGCGCTAAAGCTCAGTATGCGCCATATAATGAATATGCGGACGCTTATTTAAAAAATCAACAAGCCAAATGGCTTCCTTACCAATATCGTATGCAGGCATTATCAAATCCTATGCTCTGGATGGCTGCACAAAATAATCCTGCTTTGCGCGATCAGATTACGAAAATGATGTCTGATCCTATGCAAGGTATTGGAAACGGTGCCGTTAATATTCCTCAACCTGGCCAAGGCAGTGGGGTTTTTGATACTGTTAAAAATGCCTTGTTGTCAAAATTAGGAATCGGCGGCGATCAAACATCTGGTCAAAATGGTATGAATTCACAGCCCGGAATAACTGGTTCATCGGGAACACAAGATTTTGGTGCGAATAATCTGGCGAGCCCTTCTTACGTACAACAAGTTGCTGATAATGGAAATGGAACAGGATCAGCTCCAGCTGCTCAAGAAGGTACTGGATCAGCTATGGTTCCAGCAACTCAGGGAACAATACCTGCCGTTGGAGCAGCGGCCACAAAAGAATACAACACACAAATACCGGGAGCTGGCCAAACATATCGTGATCCAAATACTGGTCAGGTTATTTCCGCAGCTACAGGAAGAAGTGCGACTTCTCTGCAAACATCTATTACAGCAGCTAAACGAGTAGCACCACAATTAGAACGAATTGCCAGTGATGCTGCTCCATTTATGACGCTACAGGATGAAGCTAAAACGTGGCTTGAGCGTGGTAAAAATTATGCTTTTGGCGGTAATAGCGAGCTTCCAAGCAAATATGCTGCATATCAATCGGAATTAAAGGCTGCTCCTGAATCTTTAGTAAAAGCATATGGATTAAATCCAACGAATGAAACGATTGAACGAATGTCAGCTGTTATTGAGCCTTATCGTGGAGAAACAGCTACGACCTATAAACAACGAATTTTAACTACGCTTGAAAATATAAAAAATGAACAGGAAAAACAAGCTGAAGGTCAGTTATATGGTGGCATTCCTGTTGGGCCAGAAAATGGGAAATCTGCAAAATCCGCAATGCCAAGTAATACAAAATCATGGCCATCTAATAAAGCACCAGTTAATACTGATGATCCAGCTATTCTTGGTCAGGCGGCTCCAAAAGGCACAAAGTGGATGGTCAGGCCTGATGGTGTTCAGGTTGCGGTTCATACTTCCCGAATGAAAGACGCTAAAAAACTGAATTATCGAGGGATCAATGACTGATTACCCTGATCTGTCACAGCCGATTGAGGCAAGTTCCAGTTATCCTGACTTATCGCAGCCAATTGACGCGCAAGCAAATAATGGATCAGATCAATCTTCAAGTCCTATTATGGATAAGATTAAGTCTGGATTGAGAACGATATTGCCCACGCCACAAATGCCATTGGGGTTGAATGTTGCATCAGGTGCATTGTCTGCTTTTATGCCGCCAACACAAAGAAATCTATTAGAACAAGCGCCGCAAATCATGTCCGGTAGCAATTATGGTGTGCCTCAAAAAATAGCATCAAGCGTTGGAGAGACAATACCCGCAATGTTAGCAGGTGGCGGTAGTCTGCCAGGACAAGCAATGGCTGGGTTCGGCATGGGTGCGATGTCAGCGCCTTCTGGGCAGCGGCTTGAATCAGGTGCTGAGAATGCATTGCTTACAACAGGAATTGGAAAAGTTTTACCGATGATAGGTAAGACTATCGGAAATCTTGTCTCTCCTGCGACAAATAAAAGCATGGCGAGTAATATACAGAATATTCATGATGCGATAGGTTCTCAGGCTTCACAAGGCTTTCAGGATGTAAGCAAGGGTGTTGCCGATCGTGGCCTCACACAGGTTCCTATGCAACAATCTGTCATGGATGATATATCGAATGCTATTAAATCTAAATATTTTCCAAAAACAG
>QGNH01000600.1_pt1 | contig 32961 bp, 46 predicted proteins | sample 1735481 | NCBI WGS metagenome assembly QGNH01 (sample SAMN09239004, study PRJNA386568) | Viral metagenome, whole genome shotgun sequencing project. | reverse complement strand
AATGAACAGCTGAAGAACTTCGGTCGCAACGTAAATGCCCAGCTAACGCACCAGGGGCTCGCCAGATCGGACTTAGCCAAGAAGGCGGGCATTTCCCCCAAGACCCTCAACAACCTCTTAAACGGCCGCCACGCGCCTCAGCTGGACGTCCTCACCAAGATCGCCGATGCCCTCGAGGTCGAACTCTGGCAGCTGTGGCTCCCCGAGTTCCCCGCCGACATGGCTCACGACGACACTTTCCCGCGATTGATCGAGACCGCATCGAAGCTCACCCCCGCGGCCCTCAAGGCGGTTGCTCGCATGGCCGACCTAGAACTCGAGGCTGGCCGACGCAACTGATTTGACGTAATCGATGGGCGCGGTAAGTGTTTGCCTGGTGTCGGTAAAGTTTTACTTGCAATGAGATTCAATTGCCGGTAAAGTCTTACCTGTCGTACACACAGGGAGTCTTCCGACATGATGAAAATCCTCGCTCTGTTTGCCTTTCTGGCCCTTCCGAGCTGCGCCACTATCCAGAATCACCCGTACGTCACCTCCTTCGCGGTGGCCTTTGTGGCGGGCTCGATCGCCGCTTCCACCCAGCACGACAACCGCGTGAGTGCGCATGCGCCGGGCAGCGCCTCGATCGGCTCGCCCAACTGTCCGGGGGCCACATGCCAGTAGCCGACGTGCAACTGCACCCAAACATGACCGCGCTGCAGATCGCCGAGTGGTGCCAGCGGTACGGCATGTACGTCACGATCGACTACACCACGGGCCCGGATGGGATCTTGCAGCCCCTCATCAGCGCACGCCGGGAAGCCGATCCCAATCATGTTCCGGCCTTCCTCAAACGTCAGGCGGACTAGCCCATGGCTGAATTCGACGACGCAGTCGAGTCGATCCGCCGCGAGATGATCGCCCGCGGCGAGACGCCGGCGCAGATGCCGAGCTCGGCCCCGCTCTCGGTGCCCGCGGTGATCGAGCGCTTGAACCACGTGCAGTCGATCATCCGCGATGTGATGCGCCGGGACGTGCATTTTATGCAGATCCCGGGCACGTCGAAGCAGACGCTCACGAAGGAAGGCTCGGAAATTCTGCTCTCGACTTTTCAGATCGCGGTTGATCCCGAGGTCGAGGATCTGTCGACTGAGGATGTGGTGCGATACCGCGTGCGCTGCCGCGGAATCCACACGGCGTCCGGCACCGTGGTCGGCTTTGGCTTAGGCGCCTGCTCTTCGAACGAGGACAAGTACAAGTGGCGCGCGCCCGTGTGCCAGGAGGAGTACGACGAGACCCCCGAGACGCGCCGGCGCACCAAGTGGTTCAAGGGCAAGGATCGGCCCTACAAAGCGCCGCAGATCCGCACGAACCCGGAGGAAGTCGCGAACACGATCCTCAAGATGGCGAAGAAGCGCGCGCAGATCGATCTCACGCTCACGTGTCTCGCGGCCTCGGACGCCTTCCGGATGGCACCGCCGCCGAAAAACGGCGCGCCGGCATCGACCTCGAACCCATCCGCGGCACGCACCACACCCGAACCCTCTAAATCGGCAGGTACCGACTCGGCGGCGAAGTCTTCCGATGCTCCAAGGCCTGCCACCTCATCGCAGCTGGGTCTGATCGCGAAAAAGCTCGACCAAGCCGGCATCTCCGAGACCTACTACCTCGCGACCTTCGAGATTGGGCGCCCCGAGGAGCTTACGTTCGAGAAGGTCGATGAGGCGTTGAAGTGGATCCAGGCGAACAGCCCATGAGACGCCCGAACCAGGTGCACTTGTGCGGCTGGCCGGGGTGCCGGCGGCCGGTGCCGCTCGAGATGTGGGGGTGCCGCGCCCACTGGTTCACGTTGCCGGACGCGATCCGCGACGACGTCTTACGCGGCTGGCGCTTCGGCCGCGGCAGACTGTCGCCGGAATGGATCGCGGCCAACGACCGCGCGCTCGAGTGGATCAAGGGGATACCTGAGCGCGCCAAAGACTCACGAACCGATACGCCCGTGCCGGGCACAGGAGGGAGCAATGCTGATTCTGACCCGTCGGGTGGGTGAAACCATCCGCATCGGCACCGATGTCTCGGTCACGGTGATGGCGGTCAACGGCTCGCAGGCGCGCATTGGGATCAAGGCGCCGAAGAGCACGATCGTCGATCGCGAGGAAATCGCGTTGCTCCGACAGACGAATCCCCGTGATGATCAAGCCCGGGGTTGAGCTCTACCTGGGCGATGGCCTGTACGTCTCGCACGACGGCTGGCAGATCTGTCTGCGCGCGTCGGGCGCGCGGGTGTACCTCGAGCCCGCGGTCTGGTACGAGCTCTTGGCCTGGGTCAAGCGCTGGCAGGCGTCGACGCCATGAGCGCGATCCTCACCGTTGAGCAGGCGGCCGAGCTCCTGGGCGTGAGGCCCAAGACGGTCCGGGCGCTCGCCTCGGGTGGCATTATTCCGGCGGTCAAGGTTGGCAAACCGTGGCGATTCGATGAGACACTGCTGCGCGAATGGATCGCCGCCGAGGAGCTCGAGGAAGAACTTCGCCGTGCTCTGTGGCGGCAAATCAAACTAGGCGAGAAGCACTACACCTGGGACCAGGCGGTCGCGCAGTGCACGGCCGAGGACGCGACCCAGGCCTCCTGGGAACGCACCCTGCGCTCGATCGAGCGGCTGAACAGGTTTCTCACCGGTGCGCCGCTCGCCGAGATCACGCGCGAGAACATCGTCAAGATCCGCACCGCGCTCACACGGCACACCTACTTGAACGCGCAGAAGAAACCGGTACCGCTGAGCCCCGCGACGATCAATCGCGATCTCGCGGTGCTGCGCTCGATCTTAAAGCGCTGCGCCGGCGACACCAAAGACGGCGTGAATTGGGGAATGCTCGATGCCTGCCCGAAGGTGCCGATGTTCCGCCTCGACAAGGTGGATCCGCTCTGGGTCACGCGCGAGCAGGCGCACCTGCTCTTGAGTAAATTCCCGCCGCACACCCGCGGCATGATGATCATGGCCTTGGCCACCGGCATGCGCCGCTCGAACGTCACCGGCATGGAATGGTCGCGGGTGGACTTAAAGCGCGGCACCTACTACGTGCCGGCGAGTAATGTGAAGGGGCGCCGCAAGGGCCAGGCGGTCGCGCTCAACTGCGATGCGATCGCGATCTTGGAGCAGTGGCTGGGCAAGCACGCGCGGTACGTCTTTTGCTTTCGCAAGCGCGCGCCGATCACTCAGGTGGCGACGCGGATGTGGCGGCGGGTGGTCAAGGAATGCGGCCTCGAGGGCGTGACCTTCCACTCGATGCGCCACTCCTGGGCCTCCTGGCACGTCCAGGGCAAGACACCCTTGAAGATGCTGCAGGAGATGGGCGGTTGGGCGAGCCTCGAGATGCCGATGCGCTACGCGCACTTGGACCCCGCGCACCTCGCGCAGTACGCGGAAACCTCCGCGATCGGGCCTGCCCCAAGCACAAAAAGTGACACGGTGGAAATCGAGACTAAACGCGTGAGCGTAAGTAGTTGATTCTGGTGGTGAGAGAGGGACTCGAATACGAGCGGACTTGGGCGTCGCGATCGTCGCTTTTGTCCGTATTGATCCCCGGATTTTCTGTTAAGTGCGCACGAAAAGTGACACGCTCTTGCTGGGGCTCGCGCTCTTGTCGTAGCCAATCGATTTCGGCGTGGGCGTTCAATAAAAGCTGCACGCGGAAGTCGATTTGTTGTACGAGCAGCTGCATTTGTTGCAACTTTTACCAGGCGCGGCGCCGCCCCGTCTGTCTGCTAACGCACGCTAGACGGTGAGGCGCTTCCAGGCCTTATGCACGCCCGTGCGGGTCATCCCCGAGGTGTCGTGCTCCACCACCACGAGGCCGTCCGCTTCCGGGGCCCTGCGCTTCACCTGCAGCGGCACGGGATAGGGCGGGATCTGCGGCGGGGGCGCTCGCTTGACCCACGGCCACCTCATGGCCGCAAGTCCTTAATCTGAAGCTGCAGTTCTTTGACGTACTCAATCAGGCGCCGCCGGTCGATCGTCGTGCCAAACATCACGAGTTCGTTCGTTCCGCATTTGGCGTCCCACTCGACAATGCGGGTGAATTCCTCAGGCGTCATTCGTCTTCCTTCGGCGGCCGCGGTGTTCTTCGCATCTCGATCGCCCGGCCGTAGCATTGCTGGTACGCCTCCGCGTAGGTCATCGGACCATCGCGAAACAGCGTGTGCGGGAGCTTGTGGGCATAGATCGCCACCCGGATTCGCTCGCGGCGGTCATCGGCGCTCAAGTCCTTCATCAGCTCGCCGCCGCAGGCGAACTCGCGAATGAAGTCGAGCTCGAGGTCCCGGTCAAGGTGCCTGAGCATGCGGCGCCAGATGAATCACCGCGTTGAGCTGCTCGGCGTCTCGATCGGCTGCGTCGAGCGCTGCTTGTAGTAGGCGATCACCTTCTGCATCGCTGCGGGAAATTGCGCTGCTTGAGTCAATTCCGCTGGCCACGGGTCCGGCGCCGGACACGACACGAGCGCCGGCGCTGCAGGCGGTGGTTTCAACGACGCGCAGGCGGGTAACGAAGCCAGCAGTGACAGGAGGCAAAGTTTTTTGTAGGTCATAGGCGTCAACGATCCTCTGGTCCGCGGTGTGCTGGGCGAGCGCTTCGGTATCGTGCTCGGTCATCGTGGCAACGACGGCGTTGAGCTGCACGACGTGTTGAGCTTCGACCGCGCTCTTATACGCATTCAGTTGATTGTCTGCCGAGAGTCTGCCGAAGTGGTAGCCAGCGCTCAAGCAGGCGGCAATGAGCGCGAGGGCGGCGCCGATCTTGCCGTAGGCGAGCGGGGTCACTTGGGGGCGTCTTTGAGTTTTTTGAACTGCGCGGCCAAGCGGTCGAGCTCAACGATGAGCCAGGTGACGCGGTCCTTGATGGCGGTGTGTTGGCCGCGCAGTTCATCGTCCGCACGCGACAGATGCACACGCGCCTCCTCGATTGCGTCCAAGGAGCTCTGCGCATCGAAGGTCTGCCCGCGGATGCGCTCGGCCGCGGCGATGGCGTCCAAAATCATCCTTTCTCGATGGTCATTGTTCACTTGAAGATCCTCGCAATGGCGATCCCGACCACACCCCCGACCAGCGCGATGCCGAACGCTCCGCACAGGCCCCACACGATCCGATTCAACATGTCCACCTTGTTCTCGAGCACTTGCAGCTCGGTCCTCGCGATGTTGGTGACATCGGTGCGCGAGAGCAGCCGCTCGCGAAACTTGGCGAGCTCCACTTCGATGCGTTGGAGTTTATCAGTGACCTTTTCGAAAGAAGTCGCGATCGACTGGCGAAATCGCAAGTCCCCGGGCGCCTCGGCGAGGACGCGTAAGTTGCGGACCGTGTCGTTGAGATCGGAGGCGGCCCAGTCGTTGTCGCGGCTCACGGAGCATCGTCTAAGGGCAGGATCTGATTTAAAAACCCGAGCACGAACACGATCCCACTGGCGCCCACCGCCGCGTAAGCGAACACGTGCGGCGGCAGTCCACGTCCCACCTGCGCGAGATTCGCCTGCACGTAGGAGCCGCCGGCGAAGCCGGAGGCGATGACCTTGGTCTTGTGGCGCCACACCCAGGAGCGCTGCACTCTCATCCATAGCGCACGAGCTCGCCCAGGCGGTGTGCCCGTGGTCCCACTTCCGTCGCCCATGGCTGCGAGCTCTCCAAATTGTCCGCCGCTTGGGCGAACTGCCCGGCCTTCATCTGCGCGAGGAAGTTCGGCCACTTGGCTTCGAAGCGCGCAGCGTTGCCGAGGCCGACGTTGAAGTACAGGGAGTAGATCACCGTCTGGCGCCCGGGGCTCAGAGTTGTGATCCACGGCATGCCCGGGGCGAGCTCCACCTCACAGGCGGCAATGTCATTTGACAGTAGGAGCTCCGCCTCGGCCTGAGTGATCCCGCGCCCCGCGAGATTGCGCCCCACGCCGATGGTGGGGTTGCCCTGTAGGGTCATGCCAGCGCCCACGGCACGGGACGTGTTGTCATCGTATATACGCAAGACCTCGCCCTCATCCCCGCGCAGCTCGGCGCGCAAAAGCGCTTCCGTGACCGGGTTCACCGCACGAAGTGTCCGACACCACCGCCCAGGAGCAATCCTAAGAGCAGCGCCGCCAGAATCCAGTTGCGCGCGATGTGCACGATCTTCTGTTGCACCTCGGCGTAGCTCTTGGTGTTGGCGAGGTATTGCTCGAGCGCGCCCTTCAAGTCGACGAGCTCGTCCTGCAGCGCCTTGGTGGGAGTTTGCGCGGCCATGTCTAGAGTCTCCCGGTGATGAGCAGGATCACGAGGATCAGGATGAGCAGGCCCCCGCCGCCGAAGCCGTAGCTGTGCGAATACCAGCCGGCGTAACCGCCGCCGAAGGCGCCGAAAATAAAGAGAAGCAGCAAAAGGACCCAGATATTCATCGCGATTTTCCCTTTAGTTGGCCCGCTGCAGGCGGACATCGGTAAATTGCACATCGGTCACGACACCCTGCACGCCGATCAGCATGTAAGCGGCCGTTGCCGGTACGATGAGCGGCCCCTCGCCAAACACCCAAGCGCCCGTTCCGATGCTGGTCGCGTCTGCCACCAGCTGGTTAGACACCGATACACCGGCGAGGGTGTAGTAGGCCGCGAGCAGTGCCGGGTTCGTGCCGCTTGCATTCAGCCACGCCGAGAGCCAGTAGGCCTCCCCCGGACGCACGCGCAGCGCCGAGGCCTTCAAGCTCGTCAGCGTCGAAGGATCCCCGTTGAACACCAGGCTCTGGCCCGTCGCGTGGCAGGTCAGCTGGCTGGCTAAGTACCCCGTGGGCCCTGCGTTGGTGGTCACGGTCAAGGTCGAGCCACCGCCAGAGATGACATCGAGCACCCAGCCGTTGGTGGTGTAGCCCATGTGATCGCAGGCGCCCGCCGGCTGGCCCGCGGTGCTCGCGGTGGCGTTGGCCTCGGGCAAGATGCTCGCCTTCGGGCTGTTGATAAAATAGATGTTCGAGTCCCCGCCCGCCGAGCCGTCAGTGATTTGCAAACGATGGTTCGAATAACGCGCCACGCAGCCTGCGATGAGTTTGCAATTGGCGCCCGCCATGAGGAAGCCCCACTCGAAGCTCGCGCAGTCGTTCAACTCCACCTCGAAGCCGGCCGAGGAAGACTGGACCATCGGTGTGCGATCGGTGGCCCCGTTGCCGGCGGCGCGCAGGAACGTGCAGCCATTGAAAGCGAGCACCCCGGTGACCGCGGCGCCGATCGTCACCATGTTCACGCCCTGATTCGGCAGGTTGATGCGACAGCCGTTATAGCGCGCGTTGTTCCCGGTGATGTTGAGCGGGCAGGCGAGCTCGATGTAGACGCCGGTGACGATGGCGCTGCCGTCCGTCGCGTTGCCGAGGAGCGAATTGCTCGCGATGATTTCCCCGCCGTTGATGTACAGATTGCCGACCACCTGCTCGTAGGATCGCGCGGTCGAGGGCAGCGTCGGGGTGGTCCAGGTCGAGGCGTCGCGGAAGAACACGCACCCGTAGCAGTGCACGAAGCCGGTGCTCGAATTGACGTACATCGGGTTCGAGACGCCCACGTTGTTCATGCCGTAGATGCGGTTCTCGCTGTGCACGGTGGTGCTCGAGGACTGCCCGGGCAAGCCGCCATACACGAGGCCGCGCACCGCGCTCAAGTGGGACATGCCGTAGAAATTGTTGAACTGCGAGGCGCCCACGGGGGTGCCTGAGGTCACGCCGTTGAACCACCAGGAGGAGCAGGTGTAGTTGCTGTTCGGGGTGACTCCGGCGTAGGAGCCACCGTTCACCGTGTAGCCGTAGAAGTCGGTGAAGTTGCTCTTGATGTGGCTGATGCACGGGGTCGCCGTCGTCGCGATGCCCACGAGCTCGGAGCCGTTGAAGTGCGCCTCCGAGAGCCCCGAGGCGGGCCACGTGACCGAGGTCACACCATACACATCGCCCGGCCAGCCCCAGTAAATCGCGTTCGAATTGATCGCCGCCTGCACCGCAATGGTGTCATCGTGCGGGCCGGTGCCGAGCGCTCCGAAGCGCCGCGGGCAGCCATACGGGTACTGGAAAGCGACGGGAGAGATGCCGCCGCCGGTGATGAAGACCTGCTCGGACGGTGAGATCGGATAGAAGGGCTGCGTCAAGGTGTCTTCGAGGAGCTGCCACTGGGTGCCGTCGTACTCGACCGGATAAATGCCGCTAGCCACCACCGCGCCGGCGGGAAGTGCGATGGGGCCCCGCTGCACCAGGTTCTTCGCCGCCAAGGTGTTGTACGCAAACGTCGAGGGGCCGGTGTTCGAGTTCGCCGCGTTGAAGTACGCCCGCAAGCCCGAGCGCAAGCTCGTCTCGAGCGCGGCGTTGGTGATCGCGTAGGCATTGACCGCGCCCACATCGGGGAAGGTGACCTGCGCGGCGCCGTCGAAGAGCATCACCGGGGACTTGGTCTTGTAGAGCGTGCCGTTCAGATAATATTTGAGGATGTAGTCCGCGTCCGGAGCGTAGAAGGAAATTTGCCCGGTGATGTCCGCCGTGACAGTCGAGGCCGCGATCGGCGAGGCGGTGCCGTTGGTTGAATAGATGGGAGCCGCGCCCCCGCCGGGGAAGGCGCTCACCACCACGGTTGCGGTGCCGTCCAGGCTTAAGGCGTTGCCGCTCTGGTCCTGTAGGGTCTCAAAATATTGGAGCATGAGGGTTCATCCCGTTATTGCACGACGTAGGAGAAGCTGCCGCCGAGGAGGCCCTTCGTCCCGGAGTTGGTCCAGTTACCGCTCACGTTGCCGATCGACACCACCGCGTTGCCGCCGATCTGGCTCTGCACCTGAATCGCGGCGGGAACAAAGGCGCCGTTATCCACCCCGTACACGAGCGGGGATTGCCCGCTCGCCGTGACCCCCTCGATTCCGATGGGCCACCCATTCAAGGAGAAGGATGTCGAGTTGCTGGTGCCGGTGGCGCCGCCATAGGTCACCGCCACCAAGGGCCCGTTCCTGACCCAGCGCAGGGCCATGGTGGGGGTCGTGGTTAAGCCTAAGAGGGAGATTGTGGCGCTGCCTTGCGAGCCGAAGAGATTGGTCTGGCGCAGGTAGCGCCCGGGCTGCACGTTGGTGAGCGCGGTCGGCTTGATGGCGGTCGCGCCCCCGTCATCCGTAGCAGTCGAGGTTCCCGACCAGTAAAAAAGGCCGCCGTTGCCATCGTTGATGAGGAGCGACCCCTGGAGTGCGACGACGAGCGTCTGGCCACCTGCGATGGTGGGCACGTTGGCTGCGCGCACCGTGGCGAGCACATCGTAGGAGCGCACCGCGTTCGCGATGAGATCGGCGCCGAACCCGGTGGCGGGGTTCGAGAAGGTTGCATCGAGGGCGGTCGGGTCGTTGATGCCCGCCATGTTCTTGATCGCCCAGGTCTCCCCCAACGTGTCGGTAAAGTACACATCGACCACCACCCCGGGCAGCACCCAAAAAGCGAGCAGCGCTCCCGTGGAGCCGGCGGCGCGCCCGGTGCTGTTCAAGGTCATGGGGTTCGGGTTCGACACCAAGCCCGTGGAGTCGCTGTAAGTCGTCTGCAAAGTCGAGACCGAGCCCGCCACCTGGGTGACGAGGGTCGCGCCGGCGGCGATCACCCCTAAGTTGGTCAGGTACTGCACGAGCACCGTCAGGGGCAGCATGTAGAGGGTCGGGTTAGCCATACTTGAACTCCGTTGCGTAGCCGTGCGCGTGGAGCTTCGGCAGCTCCTTCTCGAGCTTCTCGCCGATGTCGTCGCGCCAGCCCAAGTCGGGCACGTGGACCTGGGCCACCGCCTTGTAGGCGCGTTCGCACGCTTGGGCGACGCTCTTGCCGGTGCCGGTCACCACCGCGACGTAATCACCGCACGTGGCCCAGATGCGCTTCTCAGTAACGGTATCGCCTTTCATCGCCGGGAGCTTCGCCATCTTCACCGACTGCGGGTGCACGAATTTGCGCGCCGGCGTCTCGACGGTCACGGGGATGTCCACGAGCTCTGCCGGGTCTTCTTTGTGCTCGAGCTGCAGCACCACGCCCGCGGCGATCGAGTAGTCGACCTCGAGCGTGTCCTCGCCCTCGCAGGCGTTCACCATCCACTCCGCCGGATCGCCCTTGTGAGTCGCCCACATTAAGTTCGCCGCCGGCCAGCCCCAGCGCATGGTGAACTCCAACGGCCAGGCCTTGCCCTTGTCATCGATGATGCAATTCACATCGACGTCGCCTAAGTGCCTGAGCTTCACGAGCTCCTCCTCGAGCGGCGCCAGGACCGTCTCGCCCAACTTCGAGCTCTTCACGTACTTCATCACCGTGCCCGCCTCACCGCAGTTCGGGCCACAGTTCCCCGAGAGCTGCTTTTTGAACTCGAAGTTCTCGTTGTAGTCGCCGATGAAGCCTTGAGCGCCCACCCAGCGCGATACGCCGAACTCGAGCCCCTCGATAAAAGTCTGCAGCATCACGGGCCCTTTGGGGTTGAGCCCCAGTCGAGCCCAACGCTGCAGTCGGGCAATGAGGTCGGCGGCAGACTTGCCGACATAGGACAGGGATTTATCCTCCTCGGACCCTAAAGTTTTGAACACATAGCGATCGGGCTTGGCGCGCACGTGGGCTTCGGCTTCTCCTAAGGTCTTGAACGTCTCGAAGGGTGGCACGTCGATGCCGGCGCGCTTGAACGCGGCCATGCCCGCCGCTCGATCGATCTCGAGGCGCGCCGACTTGGCCGAAGAGGTGAACACCGCCACCCCGCGCTTGCGGATCGCGTCCAACTTCGGCAAGTACTCGTCATTCCCGGTCATCACGACGAGATCCGCCCACGAGCTCGCGGCGGCCACCCAGTTGCTTGTGCGCTCCAAGCCCTTGAACCCCTCGCCGACGCCCTGGTTGTTCTCCGGCCTGAGGAAGTACTTGAGCTTATGGCCCGCCTTGATACAGGCGAGAGCAAAGGGCAGCCCGCAGCCGGCGTCCTCCATTTCGAGGAGCAGCACATTCACTGGGCACCGTAGGTTTGCGAGCGCTGGATCGCTTGAGCGCGTTTGTCTGCCGCCTTGGCGGCGCTGCGCTCCGCAACACTCGTGGCGCTCTGCCCGGCTTCTTTCACCGCCCGGGCGTTGTCCGAGAGGCGCTTCGCCCCGATCACCGCACCCTTCACGATGCCACCGCCCGGGATTTTGCTCGCGATCTCGCCCAACGCCGAGTCGTGGATCCAGTTCAAGACCTTCTGGAAGGTGTTGCTGCCGACGTTGCGCACGGTGGGCTCGGTCTTCGTGATCTGCGCGTCCTCGCGGATGCGCATGAGCTCGTTGGTCGCGCGCCGGCCTAAGATCACATCGAGCTTCTCGCGCCCGCCCATGCCGTTGATCCAGCGGTTGATCGACTCCGCGGTGATGTTCGCCTCGCCCGCCTCGTTGGTGGACACCCCCTTGGTGATATCGCGCAGCATGTCGTTGACGGTCTCGGCTTTGAGCTCGCGCAGCGCTTTCTTGCCCGCCACCCGTGTTTCAGCATCGCCCGAGAGCAGCGAGCGCTTGAGCGTTCGGATGTCCTCGAGCTTGCCGTTCTTCACCGAGACCTTCCAGATATCCTCGAGCGCGGTCTTGGGGTCCGTGCCGAAGTTGCCGCCCTTGGTCTCGACCAGCCGCGCGATCGCCCCCTGGTTCGCGAACTCACCGCGCTCCGCCTTGTGCGCTTCGCGGGCCGCCTTCCAGGCCTTGGCCGAGTCCGGGAGCTGTTCGAAGGTGCTGTCGATCGCCGCCATCACCTCTTTCGCGTAGTGCGCGGAGTCCCCGGTACTGCCCGCCATCTTGCCCGCCTTTTTGCGCAGGTCATCGAGCTCGGTCAACTTGATGGGGCGCCGCTCGCCGGTGGGGGCGCCCTCGGCATCGACTTTTTCGATACCGGCTTTTTTAAGCCAGCCGTTGAGCCAGGAGAGGTGCTGGATCTGGGGGTTGAGTACTTCCGGGCTCCCGCGCACGAAGTCGTACATCGCGTCCGGTGCGACGGTGGCGTCGGGGTCGGTGTTGCGTGCGCGCTCGTAGGCGGCGCGGGTGGCCGCCTTGGCCTTCGCCTGCTTCACCGTGAGTGCGCCCGGGGCGCCCGCCTCCTTGCCCGCGACCGCCGCGCCGACTTGCTCCCGGGAGGCGGCGGTCGCGCGCGTTTGCCCCATGCCCTTTATTCGGTCCAGGAGTGTTTCGACGTTTCCTCGTAGCGTTCGGTTTGCCTCAATATCAATCTGCCGGATGGGTGCTCCGGAAGGGGTAGCTGCAGCTCCCTGCTCACGCAGTAGCTGCGGTGCGTCTCGGTTGAGTTTGCCCGCGGTGGTGGCGATGGGGGCTCGACCGAAGCCCTCGCGCTCGAGATGCAGCTGACGTTTGACGGCCTCGGGGTTGAGGCGATCGAGGGCGCGGGCATCGTTCGCCACGCGCTCGATCTTCGCCTTCTGAGCATCTGCCAAAGCATCCCAGCTAAGACCAAGGCGATCACGGACATAGGCTTCAGCCCTTGCGCGGGGGGAGGGAGTGGGACCCGGTGGGGGAGAGGCCCCCTCCAGGCTCGTGTTCGGCGTTGCACGTGGAACACCCGGGGTGACTTCCAAGGGGGCCGCCGGTGCGGCTGGAACCGCCGCAGGAGCGGCGCGCGGCGGGGAGGCAGAAAGGGCCAGGTCAGCGGCCGGCGCGGCAGGGACCCCCGATGGCGGGGCAGAAGCGGGCGCTTCTGCGGGTCTGGCAAGCTCGCCCCCCTTGCCCGGGAGCTTGGTGAGCTCCCCGCTCAGCACCAGGGGCACGGCGTTGAGCCCCGTCTTGGTCGCGGACCCATAGGCGGCGGCCACCTGCTCCTTGTGCTGCTCGATGAAGTCGACCACCTTTTGGGGGGCGCCCATCGATTTTGCGACCTCCCCGGCCTTATCGCCGGCGGCGCGGATCGCCTGGTGGGCCTGATCCCCCTGTTTATCCGTCCAGTCCTCGAAGGCCTGCAGGCCTTTTTGCACATCCGCCATCACCGCCTTACCCCGGTCGGTCTTCGGGGTGTAGGTCAGGAGCTCCTCGAGCTTCGCGGCCGCGGCGTTGGCATCCCCGGGGTCCTTCCCCGTGACGAACTTCTCCACGCCCTCGCGTGCGTACCCCGTCGCCTTGACGAGGCCCCCGGCCATGCTCGCGATCGCGCCGGAGCCCGCGGAGGCGGCGATATCGGCATGCTCGAGCAGGGTGGGAGAGCTGGGGATGGCCGGTGCCTTGGGCGCCCCTTTGCTCGCGATCATCTTCTTGACGGTGGCCTGCACCACGGACGGATCCGTGCCGTCCGGAAACTCGAGCGTGCCCACCCCCTCCACTTGTGCGCTGACGCTCATCCGATCTGGTTACCCTGCGCGTCGAACTTCATCACCGCGCCGGCGGCGGCAGGAACCGGGGCGCCCCCAGGCGCGGCAGGCGCAGCATCCGGTGCGGGAGGAGCGCCGGGCAGGGGCGCCGCACCGCCGGCGGCAGGCGCTCCGCGGCCCGGGGTCGCCTGCAAGGAACCAGGGCCCGGTGCGGCGGCGGCGGTCGGGGCGAGGCCTGACATGAAGGCATCGTGCAGGCGCGATTTGGCAGAAGCCGGCGCCGCGAGCGAGGCCTCGGTCTCTTGCTGGAAGCGGTCGAGCACCGCGTCGTAGGTGGCCTTGTCCTGGGCCTGGTTCAAGAGCTCGTAGCCGTGCTCCTTGTCGGACACCGTGGCGACGCCTTTCGGGTTGATGGCCCGGGCCCAGGTGTTGACCACCGCGGTGGTGGCGGCCTTCAAGCTCGCGAGCTTCGGGTCCTGCACTTGCTTCTCGGTCCACTGCTCGATCTTGTTCCAGCCCAAAGCGTGGGCGCGGGATACCGCGGTGTCGTCCGAGGCGCCGCGCGCGTTCTGGATCATCTGCTGTGCCTCGCTCGAGGCCATCTCGACGTTCGCCTGCTGGGTGCCCAGTGCGCGCTGCTCGGACACGAAGCCCGTGTACTCGGCCAGGCGTGCGGCCAGATCCGCCGGTTTCATGCCCTGCGCCTTCGCTTCCGAGGCGATCGCGTGGCGAACCATGATGATATTTTGGGGTCCTTGCGCGCCGCGCCCGAGGCCCACCATCACGGACTTATCCCCGGCGATGTACTGCTCGGCGAGCCAGGAGGCGTCCTCCTCGGTGAACTTGCCACCCTCGGACATCTTCACTTTAAGCGCGGCCGCCTTTTCTTGGTCCGAGATCTTCCGATCGGTCTGGTCGAGCCGGCGATCGCCCTGATCGGCGCGCCGGCCGCCGGAGGCGATCGAGGCGTCGGTCGCCTTCTCCTTGCGCGCCTCGTCGCGTTCTTTCAACTTGGTCGCGATTTCCTGTCGGGCGGTCGCGCTCTTGTTCACCATCGAATCGACCCACGCGCTCGAGTAGCCCTGGCCGAGACCTGACTTGATGGTCTGCTTGTCCTGCTCGTTGATGAGCGGCTGGCCGTTGGGCAAGGTCTGAGAGCTCAAGCGCTGCACCCACTCGATCACGTCCTTCTGCATAGCGTCGTGGGTTGCCTGCTCGAGCTGTTGCGGGGTGGCCTTCGGGTTCTTGGCTTGAAAGTCCTGGATGATCTGGTCGTGCTTGGCTTTGAGCTGCATCAAATCGGAGCCCAGGATCTCGTTCTTCGCCTTGTAGTACTCGAGCTGGTCCATCTGCTCGCCGGCCTTGTCCTTGCGCTGGGTGGAGAAGTCGCGCGCGAGCTCCATGCCCAACTTCGGGGAGCGCTTGGTGATCTCGGCCACCGCGGCGTTCTGGTCCTCGAGCTTGGACAAGTCCTTACCCTGCAGGATCTGCTTCGCGTAGGTCATGTCGCTCTGGCTCTGCTTCGCGTCGCCGACCTTGATTTTGTTCAGCTTGTTCTGGTCGTACAGGTCCGCAAGGGTGAGCGCCTTCTGTTGCGCGCCCGCCGGGTCCGGGGTGTTCGAACCGATGTCGGCGATCACAGAAGCATCAAAGGCCATGGGGAGTCTCCTAGGTGTTGATCGGCGTGTAAGGGTCTTGCACCGGCTGGCCGATGCCGGTCACCGCACCCGCGTTGTAGGTCCCACCGCCACCGCCACCCCCACCACCGCCCGCGGGGTTATTCAGGCCCTGCAGGGTGTTGTAGGTCAGGAGCGCGTTCGCGGCGCTCGAGCCCGCGCGCGTGATGCCGGCGATCTCATTGGTCTGGATCGCCGCCATGTTGTTGCCCTGGTTGATGGCGATGTTCGAGAGGTTCGAGGCGGCCTGGCCAATGTTCGCCGACTGCCCGGCCGCGGCGCCCTGGCCGATCTGCTCTTGCCCCAGCGCGTTGTTGATCGCTTGCTGGTAGGTAGAGTCGCCCAATTGCGCGCCGAACTGCTCCACGCCCGCGATCTGATTGCCGGAGAGGTTCATGCCTGACGCGCCGGCGGCGCGCATAGCGGCCTCCGTGCCTTGGCCATACGTCGCCTGATACCCCGGGGTGCTCTCCAAGGTCTGCTGCACCTGGGCGGGATTCGCGCTCGTGAGCGAGTTGTAGGTCTGGATCCCGCTCTGCCCTTGGGCCATGTAGGGCGCGGCGTTGGTTTGCTGCTGATCCAAGGCTTTGTATTGCACGCCCGCGGCGGTGTTGGCCGCGTTTTGCGTGGCTTTCGCCGCCTTGCTGGCCGCCATGTTGGTGGCCACTCCGGTAACGACGGCGCCGACCACGGCTGCTCCTGCGAACCATCCACTCATGACAGATCCTTCCAGCGTGCTTGCGGTGTATGGCGATAATCGATCGTGACTTCATCCCCGTCTTGAGCGCCGCTGCAGCCTTCGATGTCCTTCAAGGCCACCAGCCAGGCGACGCCCTTGGCATCGTAGTGAAAGGCGGCGTTCGGGTCCTTCGCGTGGTTCGTGTAGCGTCCGGCGGGCGTGCGACAGATGCCCCAGGTGCCCGGCGCGATGAACTCGCCCGCCGGAATGTCGGCGGTCGCGATGAGGCCCCGCCCTTCGATCAAAGAGCGACCGACCTTCACCTTGTAGGCGCCGTAAGGAAACGGGCAGCAATCCTCCGTGCGCTCGCTCACGCGTCGCGCCACAGCGAGGTCCGCGCCGTGCTCCTGCATCACCCGCTCGAAGTCCCCGTCCGGCTCGAGCATCGGCCGCGTATCGGGTGGCAGCTCGTCGTCGAACATTTCCCGCTCGATCGTCTCGACGTCGGTCTCCTGGGTCTGGTAGACATTGACGAAGGTCATGTCCTCCTCAACGCGCACCACCTTGCGCCCGGGGCCGGCATCGAACTCGGTGGGCGCCGCGAGCTCGCTCTGGCTGCCGTCCGCGTTGAAGATCACGAGGCGACCGCGCACCAGAATGCAGTGATGCTCGGCACGGTGTGAGCGACCGACGATGAGGAGCCCCGCCGGGACGGTCAGCTCGCGCATGTACACCCCGTCGCCGTAAATGTGGCGCACGTTCGCTTTCGGCTGGGGGAGCTCCAAGAGCTTGCCGATGAGCGGACTTAAGTCCGCGCTCTTCACCTGCTGTGCGATCACTGCATCGACAAGATCTGTGCCGCTCATACCACGCCTCCTGCGCCGTTCACCCACACCGGGGGGTTCAAACTCTTCACCGTGACCTTGTAGCCCAAAGTCTGATCGAAATAGTCCATGCCGATGTACAGGCCCGCCGTGGGGCGGTTCGCTGTGGTGCCGTTGCCGCCCAATGCTTTCACCAGGTTGAAGAGCTGGGAGAGCCAGACCACCCACATCGGCGTCAAGCGCCCGTCGACGTTCTGCTTCGCGTCCACGGTGCCGGTGGTCACGGGGGCCGCGTTCGGCAGGCCGCCCAAGAGGATCGCCATTTAGTTGGTCTCCTTCTTGCCCTTGCGGCGGATCGCCCCATCGGTGATCACGAACTTCACCGGGTCGGTCATGCGGATCCGCCAGGTAAAGACGCGCCCCTGGCCGAAGCGCCGTGCGTTCACGCGCGTGACGAACTGACCCATCGCGCCCAACGGGATCAAGCGCGCCTGCAGCCAGGTGCGCCCGTTGTCCTTGCTGCACTCGATGGAGACTTGAGGGTTCAAGCCCTGACCGCTCGAGGTGCCGACCCCGGTCTCAAAGTCTAAGTACAGCTGCGGCACACGGAAGCGGTTGAAGCCCTTGATGTGGTGCTTGGTCACGACTTCGCGCAGCACCGGCACACCGTTGTCGGCGAAAGTGCCATCGTCCATGCGGTAGACGTTGCCGTTCGCGTAGTCCGCGATGATCGTGTCCCCGTTGTAATAGCTCGAGAGGTTCCCCTGGTGGCGCTGATAGGCCCCGGTCGACAAGCCCGTTTGGGTCTCTCCCGGGATGTTGGTCGAGAGGTCGAACAGGAAGGAGCGCCCCATGGTCGGGAAGGTCAGCTGCGCGAAGGGGTGCTTGTCGCGCTGGTAGGAGAGCATCGTGGCGTCCGCGTACACGAACCCCGGCTGGTTGATGATCCAGTCGATCTCCTCGGAGATCGGCGTCACGTTGAACCCATCGATGCGGTACACCCGCTTCGTGCCCGCCTCGGTCTCGCCCATGAACACCAAGGTGTTATCGATGTGCGTGCGAGCGAACAGCGCGGGCAGCCCGATCTTCAACGGGGAGGAGACGATCAGTTGGAAGGGCTGACCGGGCGGCGGGGCCCCGACGTTTTGCCAGAACTCCAAGTGCTGCCGGGAGAAGTTGATCAAGTTCCCGGCGAGCGCCTCGCAGGCCTCGATGTTGTCCGGATAAGCGACCGCCGCGCCCGTCGACAAGGCGCCGCCGCCGGTGGCATCGTTGATGTTCGAGACCGCGAAGTTAGGGCTCCCGGGCTGCTCGCACACGAAGTAGCCCGCGACATTGACCACCGTTGCGGCGCCGGGCGTGAACCAGGCGGCGGTGGCGGCGATGAAGGTGCCCAAGAGCGGCTGGTAGATCCACCCCCCCACCCCGTCGACCAGCATGATCTGGGAGGAGTTCGGCGAGGGGGCGAGCGAGACAAAGCCGGCGATCGTGTTGATGGTGCCGAGCACGGTAAAGACCGCCGCGCCGCCCGGGCTTGCCGGCGGAGCCAAGAGGCCGAACTGGTTGTAGATCACCGCGTAGAGCGTCGACTCGTTCACGCTCAAAAGCCCGCGGATGGGAAGTGAGCCGGTGGTGAACACGAGCACGAGACACGGCGTGCCGTACACCACGACCTTCGCCTTATCCCCGTCCGCGCGGTTCTCGTAGTAGCAGTTCACGCGCCGCTGGCGGGTCACCACCGCGGACTTGCCGTAGATGCCGGAACCAAAGAGGGGCACGGGGACCATGGCCATTCAGTAGTCCTCGTCGTCTTCGGGCTTGAAGTGGGCGGCGGTGGTCTCCGGATTCCCCTCGCGCGCATTGGTGGTCGCAAGGCCGAAGGCCAGCTGCTTGTCCGGCGTCCAGTCGCAATCGAACATCGAGCAAATCCCGAGGGTGAGCATCCAGGACAAGTGCCAGAACCACTCCTGCGGGAACTCGGGCGCGTCTCCGGGGTTGTTGAAGTCCATCGCCTCGCGCAAGAACACCGCGTGGATGTGCTTGGTGATGTCCTGGGCGCCGGCGCAGTCGATGTAGAGGTGCCCGTTGTTTTGCAACATGCGCGCCTCGTAGTACCAGGCGGTCGGGTCCGCGACGTTGGTCGGCGTGGTCTTGGTGGGGAGCGCCTCGTACTGCTCGAGCACCATCTCGGTCAGGGGCGTGTCGCTGAAAGTCGTATCGCGCAAGAGCGCGGTCAACACCTTCATCGGGCGCTGCGCTTTCTTGGTGTAGTTCCAGACGTAGGCGTTGGCGGCGGCGGAGCTTCCCGCGGGCAGAGGGTTTGCGAGGGTCAAGGTGCCCGCCACGGTGTTGATCGCGCTCACTGTCGACCACCAGATGTCCGAGTTGCCCGCGCTGCTCGTGTACTGCACGCCGACGAAGTCGTTGATGTTGGTGGCGAGCGGTAAAGGGAAAGGTCCGACGTTCATGACCGCGGCGCCCGCCACCGCCGGGGCGATCAGCTGGTCCTGGTTGTAGAGGTAGGGATCCGAGAGCCCCGTCACACCGCCCGCCCACTGATCGCCGTTCGCGTTGCCCGCCAAGTTGTAGAGGTACTTCGAATAGGCGAGGAAGAGCTCGCCGCGGTGGCGCTGCCACATCTTGAACCCGGGAGCTCGATCGAGCTGCCCCGCCAACTGCTTGACGATCATGTTCAAGACTCGCGCGCAGTCGACGATCTCCTGGGCGGTCGGGCTCTCCGAGGGATCAAGAAGCGCATGGTTCAGCATCGCCTGGCGGATGATGTCATCGCGCGCCACCGAAAAAGCAAAGCTCCCCGAAGTCGTGAACTGTAGGGACTGCGCGGAGCCGGCGAGGTTGAGGATCGTCATGCTTCGATCACGCTGCGCTCGTTGGCCGCCTCATCCTCGAGCACCTGCGCGGGCCCTTGGCAGTGCTTCGGTAACGTCAAGCGCGTGCGCTCGAGCTCCGCGGCGGTCATCACCCCCGGGAGCGGCTTGCCGTCGCGGCTCGCGTACTTCTCGAGCCGCCACTGGATCACGTGCCAGATGACCTTGTAGGCGTCCTGCGCGCCGATGTCGTACTGACACTGCGCGACCCCTGAGCCCTTGCGCGTGTACATGTCCTCGGTGCCCGGGAGCGCGGGGGCCTCGGTGCACCGCTCCCAGCCGAAGTGCAGCCGGTGGCACGCGGGGGCCTCATCATTCCCGCGGCCCTTGCACACCGTACCCAAGGAGGCCAAGGAGTGGGTGTCCACCCAGTCCCTTGTTAAGTTCTCGATCGTTGAATGAGATAAAAAAACCACCTTCGGCATCTCTTCCTGCGCCACGGCGTTGAGCACGCCCGTCTCCCCGCCGATCACGACGTCGGCTATTTGAGCGAAGGCGAGCGACTCGCGCACGCTCCATTTGCCTGAGCGGCGGTGCACGCGCGGCACGTCCTGCCAGCCTTGCTCGAGCACCGTGCCGTCCTCGGCGCCCAGGAGCACCACCTCAACTTCCGGGAAGTCCAGCAAGATCCCGGACACCGCGTTGTCGAGCCATGGCCAGGTCTTGTGCACCGAGGAGCCGGCGAGCGCCCAGACCACCACGAAGTCCCCGAGTGCCTTCTTCTCGGCCTTTGCCCACTTGAGCTCAGGCTGAGTTGCGTAGAACTTCACCGCCGCCGCGTGGTGCGAGACTCCGGCGATCAGGTGCTGGCGCTCGACGTAGTTCACGTCCAGGAGCTGGTGACGCGCGGCGGGTGAGTAGGTGTCGGTGATGCGGTTGGCCATCGTTAGGAGCCCGCCCTCGACCGATTCGGAGAGGTTCACCCAATGGTCGTACTTTTTGCGGTGGTACTCCCAAAAAGCGCCGAGCGCTGCGTCCGGGACCTGGCCGCGCCCCTGGATGTAGAACTCGTCCACGTGCGGGTCATGCTTCAACGCCTCGTAGCCAGGGCCCTCCGCGCAGTAGAGGGTCAGGGTGTACCCCTCGGCTTTAAGCGCGGCGATGACGCTCGAGGCTTGCATCGAATCGCCGATCGCTCCGTAGCGCACCAGGCCGCACGTCTTACCGATGGTGCGCGGCCGATCGTGGTGCCAGTGCTTGGGCTGCTCGGCTTTTTTCTGAAACACGAAAAAGAGCGAGTACTCCTGGTTCTCGTTGCGCTTCTGGAAGTCGATCAGATCAAAGGGCTGCCTAGCGTTGTGCAGAATCTTCATCACCGCGTTGAAGGTCACGTTCCACTTGTGGTCCGGGTTCGCCCCCGCCTCGCCCACCTTCGGGTACTCGTCCGCGTCGGGCAGATAGAGCACCAGGTACCCCTCGAGCTTCGTGACCCGCCACCACTCCTTGATCACCTTGACCAGGCGCTCCTCCTCGACGTGCTCGAGCATGTGGGAGGAGAACACGAAGTCCATCGACTCGTTGCTGAACATCTCGAGCTTGCCGCCGTCCGTGACGGGCATGTCGGGGCGCGGCATCGGGTGGTGGAAGAGCTGCACGTCGATGTTGTTGTCGACGGTAATAAAATGCGGGAAGGTGCGGGTGAGGCCCGCGCCCACGTCGAGGCCAAGCCCACGGGTGTACTTCACGATCTCCCAGCTGATCTTGGCGGCCTCGTTGCCTTGCGGGTCGGTTGCTTTCCAGGTCATGCGGATCCCCTTATCTTTGTCCATTGTTGTCGAAAATCACGAAGTGCTTGCCGTGCTCGCTCGAGAGCTGTAGCCGATCGCCGAAGAGCTCCTGCACGGCTTGGCGCGCGCCGGCGAGGCACGGGCTGTCATCGAACCACATGATGCCGCCGCGCATCATCTTCGGTTGCAAGTACACGACGCTCTCCCGAACGCTGCGGTACTGATCGCAGTCGAGGTGCACGAAGGCGATGCCGGGCATGGGGAGCGCGCTCGCCGGGAAGATCCCCTTAACCACCCAGGCGTCGGGGAAGAGCGCCATCACCGCCGCGTGACTCGTGTCCGCGAAGTCCCCGACCGAGTGGCTGTCGATCGGGTCCTTGTGCGGAATCCCTTTGAAGGTGTCGTAGAGGTAGAGCGCGCGCGCTTGGCTCTGTGCGAGGGCGTACAGGTGCCAGGCGGAGCCGCCGCGATACACACCCACCTCGACAAAGCACCCCGCCGCGGGCGTCCTCGAGGCGGTGAGGATCATCTCCGCGAGGTGCTGCTCGCCGATGAGCGAGTGCGGGCCCTTACTTGGGTTTGACTGCTCCACGGGCCGCAGCCTCCACTGGCTTGGTGGCCGATGCGTAGGTGGTGGGCTCCGGCGCTTGGCCGGGCTCGAGCCGATCCTTCGCCTTGTCATCGAGCTGCGCGGAGAGCCTCGTCAACAGCTCGTTCGTGCGCCGCTGGCTGTCCTCGAGATCCTTGATGCGGTTCTGCAGCTGCTCGTTCTCGGTCAAGAGCTCGGGCGCGCTCTTGGGCATCGGCACGCCCTTGGCGTAGCCGACCGGGGCATGGTCGCCGCGGTAGTGGCGCTCCTCGCCCTCGTACTCCTGGATGTATTTGACCTCCACATAGCCGTCCGCGTAGACGACTCCGTGGTCCTTGGTCGGGTTGAAGAGGCGCACCCCGTCTTCCGTGAAGCGGTCGCGCTCGATCTTGATTTTCTTCGCTGCTGCTGCCATGGCTTGTTCTCCTTCAATCCCAAAGGGCGTTGATCTGTCCGGGCGTGCCCGTGGTCACTACCACCAGAGCGCCCTTATACCGAACCCCGACGCCCGCGAGGCCCGCCGCCTGCGACACCCCCGCCGTGTTGGTGCCGTTCAGAAGCGTGAGGGTCTGGGTGCTCGTGCCGGCGTTGTACTGCGCGAGCGTAGGCGGCACGAGGTCGTACACCGTCGCGCCGAAGCCGGTGCCGGCGGCGATGGTCTCGAGACCGTAGAAGACGCCGAAGCTCGCGGGCAAGTTCCCCGACTGGCCGGGAGGTGCGCCGACCTGGCTCGGCTGCCCCGGGTTCAAGGTGGTGGTGCCCGTGTTGGTCAGCGCCGTGTACTGGGAGTTGCCGACCTGGGGTAAGGGCATTAGAGCCGGTCCAGCACGTTGTTGCGCTCGGCGAAGCCCACATCGCCGTCGACCTTCATCTCATCGTAGAAGGCGTCCTGGTGGGCCTTGGTGTACTCATCGTCGGTCGCGCGCATTTCCTTGCGCTTGTAGCCCTTCTTGACCGCCTCGGCGTTCCAGTCGCGCGACTGATCGGACTCCCCGCCCATGGTGGTCGCGAACTTGCGCAGGTCGGTGATCTCCTGATCCTCGATGTCCGTGCCCGGCGGGGTGCTCTCGAACTGCACCGCGTTGTTCATGTGCTGCGAGCCGGGATCCCCGCCCGCACGTCCTTCGCGCCCCGGGATGCCCTTCTTCACCCGCGCGCTCCTGTCGGACTTCCAGCCCGAGTGCGCGTCGTCGTTCCCTTCTTGAGGGTAGTCGACCTGGAACTTCTCCTGCAGGATGCCAGGCATGGCAACTCCTTAGGTGTTGGTCTGCCCCGGCCGCCCGCGGTCCTCGCCGTCCGTCCACCCGTCGCCCGGGTAGCCCATGGCGGTGATGGTCTTGAAGGGCATCTTGCGGATGTCCGCGTTCTCCTGATCTTCGATGTCCATGCCGGGCGGCAGGGAGTGCAGCATCACGTTCGCGCCCCCTTCCTCGAGGCCCTTCTTGGTCAGGTACCCGGAGTCCTTGATGCCGACCATCTCGTTGCCGGCGATGTGCGCGGAGTCGGGCAGCACGTTCACGTCCGCGTAGCGATCGGCCTTCATCTCGTGGCGCTTGCCGCCGCGGGCGTTGGCGCTCTTGACGATCGCCGCGCTCGAGGGCGACTTGCCGCCCGAGACCTTGGTCGACAGGCCGGCGCGAGTCACCTGCGGGGACTCGTACATACCCTTTTTCTTCATTGCCATTTGCGCTCTCCTTGGAGCTTCGGAAAACTTGTCAGACCTTACGCGAGCACCCCGCCGATGATCGGCGCGATCTGGTAGTCGATGTTGACGATCTCGACCGCGGTCGCATCCGTGCCGTTGACCACGTAAATCTGGTCGCCCTGATTCACGGGGATGCCGCCGGCGCCGGCGGTGCCGGTGTTGGTGTTCAACTGGAACTGCGAGTACGCCCCGACCTGGTTGGTCAAGGTGCCCGAGGTCAAAAAACCGCCGCCGATCGTGTAAGGACCGTAAGTGCTGGTCGAGAGCGCGATGGTCGCCCCCGCTGCCGCGGTGTTGGTGATGCGAACCACCGAGAGCTGGGTGGCCGCGACCGCCACCGTGGCGGTGCCGCCTTGGGTGTACGTGTAGGTCGAGGTGCCGGCGATCGTGGTGTAGGCGTTTAAGCCAAAGAGGATCAGGGCCGCGTGCATCACGAACTTCTCTGAGACGCCCGCGGAGCCCGCCACCATGATCGATTGCGCGAGCAATTGCCGCGCGGTGTAAGACGGGTGGTCGTAGCCAAAACTCTTCAATGCGCCGGTCGACATAAAAATCTCCTTTTAACAGGCCTCTCCTGCGTTGTTGCGGTTCGGGAAGCACCCGGGGGAGAAGGCCCCCGGGCCACCGTTAGAGAGAAAAATCAAATCAGGCCGCGCTGTCCCACTTGAGGATGCGCACGTTGGTGACGAGCGTGTGGACGATGCCGAACCCGCCCAGGTAGTACCAGGCGATGCCCTTCGATCGGCCATAGTCGGTCGGGATCTTGCCGCGCATTTCCTCAGGCACCACCACCGCCTCGGCGACGGTGTCGTTGCCGAAGAAGAACATCCAGTCGCTCTGTCCGTTCACCCACGGGATCGTGGTCACGCCATCGGTGCCGGAACCCTTCGCCACGTTCGTTTGCTCGATGTAGCGGGTGTTCTCGTAGCGGCCAATCTCCGCGTTCATGATCAGATTGAAGCCGGTGTCCGAGTACTGGTGGATGGTCTCGAGCGCGTTCTTCATGGTGCGCAGGGTCGTCGGCCAGGCGAGCGCGTAGTAGTCGTCAGCGACGTAAGCGGGAATGTTCCGCTCCTTCATCGCGTCCGTGATCGCCTTGGCGTGGGCGTTCGAGTACGCGATGTTGTTGGTGCCGGTCACCGTTCCATTGGTGTAGAGCACCACCGCGTTCACCGAGTTGCCACCCACCGGAATCACTCGCAAGAGCGTCTGGTTGAATTGCCCCCACGCCAGGCGATCGAAAAACTTCACCGCGTCGTTTTTGAGCACCTTCTTGATGATGTCCTCGACGGGGAACTTCGACAGGTTGTCGAGCTTGGCGGAGTAGGGGACCGCGTTCGCGCCCTCGGTCACCGTAAGGGTGCCCTGGATCACCGTGAAGTTGGTCTCCGGCACCGTGTTGGTCTCGGTGAGCACCGCGCCAGGCGTCGCCACATCAGAGAAGACGTCCCAGGTGAAGGTATCGCCCTTCTTCTTGCCCTGCTGTGAGATGTCGTGCACGTCGGCGAATTGCCGGAATTTCACCAGCGGCTGGACCGCGGCGCGCATGACGTTGGAAAGTTGACGCGAGTAGAAGTACCCGCCGAGTGAGGAGATTGCCCAGACTTGCCCTGCCATTGATGTGACTCCCGTAAAGAGTCACCAGCTGGCCTAGTGGGCGGTGACTCCTGTTAGTGCGATATCGACCTCGCCTGACCTCGGCCGCGCGCCAACTGCTGGATCGCGTCCTTCGAGGACTGGACCTCATCCGGTTCCGTTTCCGATCGGGCTCTCCCGCTCGCTCGCGGAACCTCGTCGCTTGCTTGCCGCTTTCGCTCCAAACGGGAGGGGGCTTCATCGCGCTTGTGCGCGGGGAGTGAGGTGCCGGGTTTTAGCCCCAAGAACTTCTGCAGCTCTGTGAGCTCGCGGCGCAGTTCCTTGCCCGTGGCGTCTAAGCGTTGCCGGGGGGACCAATCCGGATGTTCATCGAACAGCCGTTTGTCGATCACCGCCGCCTTGTCTTTGAAGCCCGGTGCGCCAAGCTCGCGCGCGTACCCGTCCTTACTCTCAAACCATGCCACCGCTTGGTCGAAGGCCGTCTTGCCTACGACTCGCGCATCGACTCGCTGGTCCACCATTCGCTCGATCTCTTCGGGAGTCACCCTCGTAGAGTCGGCCTGAATGTCTGCGAGCTCGTCGATCGCCTCTTCATCCCCCATGCTCGCGCGGAGTTGCAAGTCTTTGAATTTCGCCTTGCGGGCGGCCTTCTCGTCGTTGCGCCTCTGCTCGTCCGCCAGGCGTTGCGCTTCGCGCTGCTCTGGGGTCGGAACCTGGGTCGCTGGCGTTGTAGCACCTTTCTTTGCGCCCTGTCCATCTCCGGGCGCCGTCGAACCCTGCCCAACGGAGGCACGAAGCTCGGCCAGTGTGAGCCACTTCTCCTCGCCTGCGACCTCCACGCGGTACTCGACCTCGCCGTCTTTGTTGTGGCGTGAATCATCGGCGCCGGCGGCGCGCGCCTCATCGAGCTCGCCCTCGGTGCGCTCGTTGTTGCGCAGCAAGTCGGCTGCGGCCGCGGCCTCGCGCTCATCCTGGGTCATCGCCTCGAGCTCGATCTCGCGGTCGCGCTCCTCCTGCTCGAGCAGGCGCTGCGCACGGGTCTTGTGGGTCACCTGGTCGGGGCGGTCCCCCTGGTCCCAGATCTCATCGGTCAGGTCCTGAAGGTCGTCCTCCTCGTTCTTGACCTCATCGGCCGAATCCGCGATCGCGTTGCGCTGCTCGAGCATCGCGTCGTTGCGCTTCTTGTTGGCCTCGCGGGCGAGGGCCTCGCGCTGCTTCTGGTTAGCGACGTCATCGGCAGCGATTTCTTCAGGAGTCTTCGGCATTTTGTTCCCCGTCTATGATTTCAGTCGCGGTCTCGTAGGCCTGGATCGCTTCCCCGATCCACGCCGCGAAGCTCTCCCAGTGCCTGATCTCCGCTTGCAGGCGGGCCACTTCCATGGTCTTGAGAGGGTCGATCGTTTTGAGACTCTTCTCGAGCTGGGCCAGTCGCGCTCGCACCCGCCCCATCACGAAGGCTCCCACCGGCCCATCCAGCCACTCCTTCACCTGCAGGCCGAGTACGGCGGTGCGGACGAGCGGATCGTCCGGGTCGAGTCCCAAGGGTTGCGGCGCCATTGACGTTCTCTCCGTGCTGGGCCCAGGTTAAGCCCAGTTGTGCGATCAGAAGGCGCTCGATAGTCTCCGCGAAGGTGTGCTGCGCCCCGTAGGGGCAGTCGGGCACCTCCCCGGGCTCCTCGGCATCGGCGTGGTCGAAGTCCCAGGTGTCGATCGCCAGTAGTGGGATCCGCGAGCGCTTGACCAAGAAGTATTCGACGAGCTCGTGGACCGCGACCGCGGCCTCGCTTCGCCAGTCGGACATGTTTGACACCTGGAACATCACCGCGCGGCCGTCGTCGACCTCCCGGTAATCGCCCACGGTGTCGTAGCGCTGCATTGAATGCGGCAGCGTGCGCACCTCAATTGTTTTCAAATCCTATCCCCTTCTAAGCCGCGTTCGGCTTCGGTGCAGCGGCTGCGGCTTGTTGTTGCTGATCGGCATTCTGCGCCGATAATTGGCTCTGTTGTGCCCCTTGTTGATCGCTCGCCATGCCCCCGAGCGCGTGTGCGAGCAGCGCGTCGTCCTGATCCAAAAGGTGCTGGTGATAGGTGTGCTCGATGGCGTGCTTGCCCTTGGTGGCCTCGCTGCGCTCCTTCGCCTGGATCGCCTCGCGCTTCGCGACGAAGGAGAGGATGTTGCCCTGTTCCTTGTCGTTTTTGTGGCGCTTCAAGTCCTGCACCATCTGCATGAGCTGCTTGTTGATCTGCTCGAGCTTCGCCATCTCCTGGTTGCCTTGAGTCGAGAAGCGGTCCCCGTCCTGGTAGCCGGAGAGCGCCATGATCTCCTTCCAGACCTCGGCCAGGTTCACCCCGGCGGGCGGGGCCTTGGAGATCTGCGCAAAGGCGGTGACCGCGTAGACCAGGCGCTGCAGCATCATGGTGGTGTCGGTCGAGCCCATGCCGACGTTCACCTCCGTGGTGAGCTCCTGCTGCAACATGTCGTCCGTCACCTCGTCCTGGCCGAACTTCTGGAGGAGCTTCGCCTTCTGGCCCGCGATCGCCATCACCGTCTTGTCGGTCTCGTAGTACTGCTCGAGCAGCACCAGGTGCCGGAGCACCTCGACCACGAACGTGATCGCGTAGGTTTGCAGCATGTACTCGGTCATCTCCGAGGCCGGGCCCTGCAACATGCGCACGGTGCCTTGCGCCTCTCGAGGGGCGCCCGCTTGGTGGAGCTGCATGGGGTTGAAGTTCCCCACCAGATCATCGAACGCCTGGCGCTTGCGGTCCTCCTCCTGGTAGGAGCTCGCCGTGACATCGGGCGTCTCCATCACCTCGAGGTCCTCCATGTTGTCGACGTTGACGATGCCGCCGGGGACGTTGCGCAGGTAAGCCACCGTGTCGACGTTGGTGCCGCGCTTGACCTTCGCCCGCTTATTCAACGCGAAGAGCACGTTGTCGGTGCGGGTGTTCTCCAAATTATTGATGCCATCCTGCAGGGGCTTCACGAGCTCCGGGACCGAGACGGGCAGGGGCTTGTGGGTCTCGAGCACGGAAAAGCCGATGACGTACGGGCGTCGCCCATGGAACACCACGTTCTCGAGGAGCTCGGGCTCGGTCAAGAGCTTGCCGTTGTTCAAGGTCCAGAAGTGCCAGTCATTGCCGTCCCAGCGGTGGATGTGTCGCTGCACCCAGCACACCTCGTAGTCCGAGACGCTGCGCGTCTCACCGGCCGGGTCCTGCGCTCGCCCGAGCCGTGCCTGACGGGTCGAGTCGTCCGAGTTCGAGTCGGCGCGGATGTCCCCGTCCTCGTACTTCATCCACTTGCGCCCCTTCGGGTCGGCGCGGTCCATCTTCACCTTCACGTCGCCTACGTACATTTGCACGAGCTCGATCAAGTAGGGCGAGTCGTTGAAGGGGTCCATCCAGGAGGCGGAGGGGTCGAAGCGCATGTTCTCGAGCGGCACCAGGATCGCCTTGGGCTGATCCTTCGAGACCACCATCTTGCCGTTGGCGTTGCGCCGGGTCTGGTAGGTCCACTCGATGTTCGCCACACACGCGCCCTGCTTCTGCGCGTCTTGCAGGCCGCCGATTAAGAACTGGAACCAGTGCAGGTTGTGCTTGCAGCGGTACTGCACGAGCTCCTTGCGCACCGCGGCCGAGACTACCTGCTTGGGGTCCGACTCATTCAGCGCGCGGATCGAGGCGACGTCGTGGTTCGAGAAGAAGGCCTTGCAGGCCGCGGCCTCATTTTTTCGGATAACAGTGCGAGTGACTGGCACAAAAAGGTGCGATCGCTTGCGGAAATTCTCGCTGTTGTACTTTGAATCTCCCGGGTGCTGGCTATTGAAAGCTCGAAGGCTATCGTCCCATTTTTGCCGATAATTAGCGTCAAGGTACGTGGTCGAGAAGCGCATCGCGTCCTTGCCCCGCTGCTCCCAGTCGGGCATGTCTTCGCGGTCGTAGGGGCGCGTCTCGTTCTCGTCCTCTTCGCTGTCACGTGCCTCCTCCTCCTGGCCCAAGTACCACAGATCGGTGGTACCGCCCGTGGGTTGACCGCTGCGCCCGAAAGGCGCGCCGCGGCCGCCCTCGCCCTCCGAGCCCTGGCCCGGCGGGGTGGGATAGCCTGGGTTCGTGGTGCCGCCCGACTCCGGCGTCTGGATCGAGGGGGGCTGCTGCTCGCGGTCAATTTCCAGCGGCATGTTCTCGTTCCTCGGCCGGGAGCTCGCGGCCTTCTTGGGTCTTATAGGCGCCGCACACCTGGTCGATCAGGCTCTTGATGCGAAACGCCTTCGGGTTCACGTTCGCGGTCGCAGCGACGATGGTGCGGGCGCCCAAGAGCGCGACGTACATGCGTCGCTCGAGGTCGGTCACGCGAACTTCTTCTGCTGTTTCTGCACCCAGTCGGCCGGGATCTTGACGAGCCCTGAGGCGGCGAGCGCATCGGGGTCGGGGATCGGCGCGCGACCTCGAGGCAGGGAGAAGAGCTCGAGCATCGCGCCGCCGGCGCGCACCGCCGACTCCTCGATGTTCTTCGGGGTGTCCATCTTCTCGCGCGGCATTAGGTAAGCGAAGCCCTCACGGCGCAGGAAAGCAGCTGCCACCATCGAGATTGAGTGATTGCGCAGCACCAGCCCGCGGCCCTGCACACTGATCTGCCAAAGATAGTCCGGGTAGTGCTTGTTGAGCGCATGCGCGATCTGCCGAGCGACGCCCATGTCGGAGGCCTCATCCGGATCGCCCTCCTCCATGGTAATGGCGAGACCGGAATCGTTGCGGCTCTTGGTGCTCACGTCGGCGCTGGTTCCGCCGGCGGCACGCCCATGTTCACGTCGTACCAGCGAAGCGAGCCGATCAGGACGCAACACTTGGCGCAGATCACCGCGTTCACTTGCTTGCCCGTGGTCGGCTCGTTGTGCGCGAGGCGAAACTCCGGCGATCCGCAGTTCGAGCAGCCCAACACCGAGACCACCTGGCCATTGGGCGGTACGGGCCCACCGAGCACGGCCTCGCCCGATTCCTTCACCGCCTTGTCGAGGCGCTTGCTGTTGAGATCGACGATCTCGCTCATTCGCGCTTCGCCGAGTAGCCCCAGGCAAACCCGAGGGCGAGCCCCACCAATAAAACAAGCCAGAAGCCGATGATCGTCCAGATCACGGGTGCGGCGGCCGATAGATGCCGGTGACCCCTAAGTCGGTCGAGTCGAAGTTGCGCCCGCCGGAGAACTGGTACACGCGATGGTCCGGGGCGGAGTACGCCGAGCCCCACTGACGGATCACCATCTCCTTCCAGGAGAACTGGCGCGAGGTCACCGGCTTGCCGAGGGACGGGGGAAGAGGTGTGCTGGCCATTAGTACTCGTCCCCCTCAAGTCCTTGAATTTGTCGCACGTGGGCCTCCCTATTTCTAAGCTCTAGCACCTCGCCCGTCAAGCGCAACACCCGGTCGGCATCTATTTTCGAGACAGCCCATGGCTCCGCGCGCTCGCGCAGCACGGCACGGGCTTTGCGCTCGAGCTGGCTGATCTCGTGCTCTTGCAGATCCGTGCGTGCCACTTACACCTCGTCGGGTTCAGTCTGCCCGTCGTCCCCGCCCCAGGAGGGCGGCCGCGGGTCCATGTCGTAGATCCTCGAGACCGCGTCGATGAGGTCCTTCTTGCCCGTGAAGGGGTAGAACCCGACCTGCAGGCGCAGCCGCTCGGACAGATCGTACTTGATCCCATTCTCATCCGTGGCCTCGATCTTGCGCGCCAGGCGGTACTCGTACCCTGAGGCAATCATGCGCACCTGGGCGGCCGTCAAGTCGTCCTCGTCGGTGGGATAGGGCATAAAGTAGGCATGCGCCTTGAGGTCAGGCCCCATGCGCTGCACGCGGTCGTTCTTGCTGCCCGGGCCCTCGTTCGGCCACTCGAGCTCCTCGATCTCGAAGCGGACCTTCTCGATCATCATCCGCTCCTCGATGTAGTCCATGTCCGCCTGGGCGCCGTAGGTCTCGTAGCCGACCTTCACCCCGACGATGCCGGGCATGCGCCGCCACACCGCCCACAGGTCCCGCATATTCGACCAGCGCTCGGAGAGGTCCATCTTGTGGTCCAGGCCGTCGAGCAAGTACTTGCCGCCATTCACATCGATGCCCTGCACCACCATCGCCGTGTTGTCGCTGTCCTTTTTTTTGCTCCGCGCGGGGTCCACCGTGAGGTAGGCCATCAAGACCGCGGGGCGCACCTCGTACACCTGCAAGTTATCGGGGTCGAAGAAGCGCTGCGTGCCGGCGAGCGGGTTCAAGAGCATCTGGCACGCGATGTCCGCCTCCAACTGATCGCGCTTCTTCTGCGCCCAGACCCTCGGGGAGAAGAGCACCGGACGGCCGTTCGCGAGGCCGTTGTGGGTCGCGGGGTGAATGCGCGGGGTGGCGGCACCGCGCTCCATGATCTTCGAGTACGTGTCGGCAAAGTTGTAGCGCGTGCCCTCGTACCAGACTCGACCGCCGACCATGCCGAGGTTATCGGAGAGGGACCAGGCGTGCGTCGTCTTCTCGATCTGCTCAGGCGTCGCGACGCTCTTGTCGGTCACCACGTCGTTGTAGATGCGAAGCCTAAAGTGCCTCGAGGTGGGCATGCCGTCGACCAGCCCGTGCGCCTCGATGGTCGCCTCCTTCGGGTTTGTCTTGCGCTTGACGATGATCCCGTCGTCCAAGTTCCACATCGGCGCCTGAGCTTCGGGGTTGCGGTAGAAGATCTCGGGGAAGAGCTGCTGCAGCTCGGCGTTGGTCTCGAGCTCCAACTGGATCTGGCGCAGGAAGGACTTCGCGATGCCCTTGGTGTGGCTGAAAATCGCGATCGTTATTTCTGGGTCGTTGAGAATCTCTTGGATCGAGCCCGCCAGAGTAATGATGGTCGACTTGTAGTGCTCGCGGGCCCAGAGGTCCAAGTGCCCATCGGACGCGGCCTCGACCTCACGGCAGCGCGCGTAGATCCAGGGGTGCAGGGCATCCTTGCGCTTGAGCACCTTCACCAGCAGGTAGTAGCGATCAGCGCGGGCTAAAGCCCTCACCATCTCCCGGTTCGTCCCCATCCGGTCGCTCTGGTCCCAGATCGCGAGGAGCTGGGGGATCGGGATCAGTGGCAGCGGCGCTTTGGGCGAGCTTTGCATAGTAGTCCTGCAAGAGTTCCTGTTCCTTCGGCACGTAGGTCATCGCGAGCGGCCGGCCGGGCGGGGTCGAGAGCTCCACCGCCTTGTAATCACGCCAGCGGTCCTTGCGCCGGTTCTTGAGCCAGAAAATGAGCGAGGTGTCGGAGGGCGGCACGTGCTTGATGACCGGCACCCGCAGCGCCTTCTTGGTGCGGGTGATCGCGACCGCCTTCGGGTCTTTTTTAGTCGGCGCCGGCCTCTCCACCACCTCATCGATCAGGAAGATCTCCTCCGCCTCGTAGCTGTAACCGTTCGCCCGCTCGAAGAGCGAGCGCTCGGTGCGCTTGTCGGCCGGTGACTTGCCGAGTTTTACGGCGTCGTGAAACTTCTGATGGGTCTGCATCCAGAGGTAGAAGGTCGCGCGGTTGATCCCTAAGGCCTGGGCGATCTCAAAGTCCGTCGCCCCCTTGCGCGAGAGCATCTTCGCCATCGGAACAAACGATGAGCGGTACTTGGTCGGGCGCCCACCGCCCTCCCCTTGGGCCATCTACTGCGCGAAGTCGGAGTCGCGGACCCGCTTAAGTTTCGCCGCCCGCGGGGGCTTTGCCTTTGGCGGGTGTTTTGCTCTCAGCGGTTTTGGTTGGGCCTTTTTCTTCATCGCTTAGCTCCCGAGTGGACGCGGCCGGCGTGGAATCCCCCACGTCTGCGGCAAATGCTGCTTTTGTGTCCTCGACCCCTCGTGCGTACCCCAGGTCGTAGGTCGCCTGCTGGGCGGCCTCGAGGTTCGTATGGTTGTGGAGCTTGAAGTGGGCGAGGATCTCGGCGAACGCGTGCATCATCGATGCGGCAGCGGCTTCGCCTGTGCCTGGCCCGACACCTGAGGCTTGCCC
>QGNH01000456.1_pt1 | contig 32976 bp, 39 predicted proteins | sample 1735481 | NCBI WGS metagenome assembly QGNH01 (sample SAMN09239004, study PRJNA386568) | Viral metagenome, whole genome shotgun sequencing project. | reverse complement strand
GGCCGCGCTCCGGGCCGCGCTCCAGGCCACACTCTCGGCCGCACTCTCGGCCGCGCTCCAGGCCACACTCTCGGCCGCGCTCCGGGCCGCGCTTTTTGTATTTTTTTCCCCAGTCATTAGCCAGTCAAGAACAATCTGATCTGGCACCCCTTGCCAGTTATCCAAGCAACTGACCGCTTGCATGCGCGCAAAGTAACCACATAACTCTGTTGCATCCATCCGGGCAATAATCCGGCGCCGATGGCACACCAGCTTATCATCCTGTTCGGCCTCGATTTGGCCCACTTCAACTAGGCAAAGAGTCGCGCCGGGCGCGTATTGGAGCGCGTCAAACGGCTCGCGGCTCGCGTGCAGTCCCGATTTGCACATCACGCACTTGCCGGGAAACTCAAGCCACTCGCCGTCTTTTGGAATTGGAGAACCATCGCGCAAAGTTTCACCTACAAAGTGCCAAGCTAATTGTCTCTTCGGTTTCATTCCATCACCTGCCTTTCTAAGTGGTCGTCAATCTCCCCCTGCCGCGCGAGGACTTCCGCGAGGTCGGGGTCGAATGGTTCGGGTTGAGTTTCGTAGCGCCGGTCGAAGCTGGCGGCGAGCGGGTTGCGGTAGTCCAGGGAGTAGTCCATCACCGCACCCAGTACGTTACGCCGTCAAACTCCACGGCGGTATAGTCTTGCTGCAGTTCATCGGCGGCCTTTTCCCAGTCGATACAGGTAAAGGGCCATGTAAGCGGCTTGTTGTGGCCGCCCGTGTACCCGAGGTCTTCCGCTAGTTCCTGCGCGTAGTCCTCGAAGTATGAATCAGCGATTAACGTGGCCCCATACTTCCAATCAGGGCAGTAGCCCTCGGCTTCTTCCTGCAGGGCTTCGAGGGCTTTCAGCTCGGCAATTTCCTTATGGATTGCCTCATACGGGCAACGTCCGCTCGGCGTTGGAGTACTGCCGGATATTAGGGCGTCATTCCACTCCTTATCGCAGTTCCCGCATGTAGCGGTCTCAACCACTACTGTGCCATTATCGTCACGCTGCGCGGTTGCCCCGTTGTCCTCACTGATTTCCGCGCCGTTGATTTCCTCTTGCAGTTCCTCAATCCGCGCTATCACGTCGCGCGAGTCGATCAGGTCATCTCGGTTGCTTATGGTTTTGCTCATTGTGTTACTCCTTGGTTGGATTAGTCCTGCTATTGTGGTACGCCAAAACCTGATTCTCTTCCGCCCATTGTGTTGTAGTGCCCGCTCGGCAGGTGAATGTGAACGGTGCAGCCCCGAGGATCACCCCCTAACTTCACCTTGACACCGAACGCGGCGCAAAGTTCCGTTATGCGCTTGCTGGTTCGCTCCTGCCGCACTTCCAAGCGGTTCTGCCACTCGTTAATAAGCTCGCCGGCGCGTGGATAGGGTATCTGGTGGATGTAATCTCCCGGCCCGTTGCACTCTTCCACTGCGAGGGCACCGTGCGTTTTGGCGTGGCGTAGCAGGGAGTTACAGAACGCCGTAACTTCCCATAGTGGCTTGGCTGGAAACTCCCGCGCTATCAAGGCGTGAAGCTCTTGGCGTTCGCGTTGGGTGCTCATTGGGTAGCCTCTTTGATTGCCGCGTTAATAGCGGCGCAGGTTAGTTCAAGGTTAAAGCGGTCGCTGTTACGGATTGACTTAGGAAAATACGGGCGCGCGATAGGTATCAACTTCGCTGCCGCTTCCAACGCCGCGAGCATTGCCGGCGCCGCCTTGTTCAATCGCTCGCGTGCTATGTCACGCTGCCGCTGCACTTCCGCCAGCTTCGCGGCCGGGCTTGTGGTGTCTGCCATTAGAAAATCTCCACAATGGTTTGTTTACCCGCATGGCACACGTAGCACGTGCCGGCGTTGGAGTAGCAGGCACAATACACCCGATACCAGCGGCTTGACCCCGGCAACTGTACCATGTAGCTTGTCGGGAGTTTAGAACCATACCCGCTTTGCGACCGCAGGCGCCTTACTCCCGCCTGTCTCACGCTGGTACCTTCGCGGGCGAATTCAAATCGCTTAAACATGCCGACGCGTGGCCCTTCCGTTTCGCGTTCCCAGTGTAGGGCGGCCATTATTGCACCCCGCACGCAGTAAGAAAGCGCGAACGGTTAAACTCCGAATTGTCGGCGGCATACACGTCCGCGAGTTTGCGCGCCACAGTGTCCAGCAGATAGTTATCCCCACTCATACCGCGCGTGCCTGTCTGTACATGCACTGGCGGCCGCGTGCCGTTGATAATCGCTGCAATCGCTATATAGTCTTTTTTGCTGCTCATGATATTTTGGTCCTTCCGTTATGTGGCGTAATTGCCACTTGTCGGCGCCCTCCGCGGCGCCGGGTAAGTGGGAACTACTCGTACTTGACGCCGCGCCGCTCCTGCAGCTCTACCCAATCCCCCCAGCTTGTGATTATCCACTTGTCGCGCTGGTAATCGTACAGGAGCGTGGTAGTGTACGTGTCGCCCAGATTGATATATGCCGCGTCCGGGTTAGGCGGCGCGAAGTTAGGCGGGATAACTTCCGTGCCGTACCCTTCGAGCGCTTCATTCAACGCGGTTTCCATTTCGTACTGTGCGCCAGGTGGATGATAGCAAGCCGCGCGTAACTTCCGCACGCTCGCGTAACTTCCAAGTGGTATGGCGCTGGTCAGGGTGGCGCGCAACACTGCGCCCTTGCCGGGAAACGCCGCTTCGAGCGCTTTGCGTGAGGGTATCATAGCGGACACCTTGCGGCTAGGACTTCGTTCTTCGCGCGCCGTACGACTTCCGGCGCCCAGTAGTCGGCGCTGCGCTTTGCCTCTTCCATGGCGTACTCGTCGCCGATAAAGCCCCAGCACGACTCTAGCTCTTCACCGTCGGCGCCCTCGATGATGTACCCGTAGCACTCACCGTTACACCAGCTCGAGTACGCATCAACCGAGCACTGCAGCCCCTTCAGTACGGCCGCGCGGCGTTTCGCGGTCAAGACCTTGCCACCTTGCCACTCTAGCGCCGTCTTGCGCGTGCAGTACACGTACCCCGACTGGCCCGAGTCCCACGGGCAACTGAAGGGATTACCCTCCTCGGCTTTGATGATAACCCCGCCGTGTTCGTACACGTACACTGGCAAGCCGATCAATTCACCCGCTTGGATCTTGCGCGCTACTTCCTCATGTTCCTCTTGATCTAACGGGGTGTTGCCGTACTGTGACCGGGCATCGGCGCGGTAGGTGACAAAAACCACGCCTGCATCGTTGTCAAGCGGGTTCTCACAGTCTTGATCTTGTTCCAGTCGAATGGTCAAGCCTTTATACTGTTCGCGTTCCATGTTTTGAAACTCCTTTTGTGATTAGACTACGGTAACACTTCCAAGTAAGCCCGAGGGCTTACCTTGAGGCGCTATTTGATCGGTCGCATGTTTACCTCCTGTAATTGGCTTGCGGGTAACACTTCCACGCATGGCGCCGATGCTCTAGCGCCATGGATTGAAATGCTAGTGTATTGTCGTGTGGCTCCTTTCAATTAGTCCAGCGAAATGAATCAACAAGTAACCAAGATACCGGATGGTACGTGTTAGGCGTGTCATAGTGTCACACGTTGCGCTAAGGCTTGGCTGATTTGACCATCGCGCGCCAAGCTGTCCACATAATCGACAAAAGTACAGCGCACCGTCGCGCAGTGCTCGTTCTGCCGTTTCGAGCGTATGCCAGCTTCCCCGCCTGATGATCGAAACTTGGGTGCGCTTCCCAGAATGCCGCGCGTACCTGTGCCTGTGTGGTCATCATGCTACCTCCTTGACCGGGTAGACAGTACTGATCTGCACATCCCGCGCGCTGATACCACGGCGCGCGGCATAACACGCGACCGTATGCGCGATGGTGCGCACGTCCGCGAGCGTGTCAACCGTCTGAGAGTGCCAATGGTTAGGGCGTGGGTCAGAGAGTGTCACGCGCGCCGTGTTGCTCGAATCCAGTATAGTGAATTGCATGGCTACACCTCGCTTTCTTCGCTGTACTCTTCATACTCTGATTCAAGCGCACTCCATGCGGCGTCAAGCGCTTTTTTGTCCTTGTAGTACGTGCCGCCAACAAAGCCGTTGTTATCTTCATAGATGATAACGTGAAAAGGCCCGCGCCCACGGATAGCGCCTGACCATTTGCCGTACCAGCCAAAGCTTTCACACTCTCCAAGCTGGTCGTTGCACCATTCCGAGTTCTCGGAAATGTAGCGAGTGGCGTACAGCTCACCTTCATACTTGCCTAGCGCGGTAATCATGATATTTTACCCTTGCTGTTTGGTTTATCGGATGTTCAATTAGACTGTAGCACTATCCGTACCAGCGCGAGCGCTCTACCCACAGATCAACGCGCTTTCTTTCCAGTTGCGAGCGATTCTCAAGTGTGTTGATAGCGGTTCTCATTTGGTTGCCTATTATTTAGGCAATACCAGCATTATCAATGAGATAGCACACGTGCCATTTTGATTGCGTACGCCGCTGCGTGTCACATTGTGCCGTGAAATGTACCTAGCGATTGCAGGTTACTGATTAGATGGTAATTGTGAAGCTGCCGCGCGCATGGCGTCACGATATTGATGCCATTGGGCGCCATGGAGTTTGATAGCGGTTGCTTGACATACCTTGCAGTACGCCTGGCGGCCATCTGGCATGCGCGCGCTGAAATAGTACTCACTGGTAGGCTTGCGATGCCAGCAAGCGCTGCAGCGCTTGCCAGTGTCACGGTTAGCGGTCAGGCGCGCGACAACGCGCTCGGACTTGCGCTTGATCCTGTTGTCGATTAAGACCTGTGCGCGCTGCACTGACTTGTTCTGATAATGGCGCGCGGTTATATCGCGCTGTATGGATTGCCCAGTAGCGTACGACATAGTCGCTATCTCAACAGGCGTTCGTACTTCACAGAACATGCATATCGGCAGTAGTTTACGCTCAACAAGCCGGATTTGGGTTAGCGCCGAACGCAGTTCGCCACAACATATACACTTAATATCAGGGTTTGACACCGTTGTATTCCTTATGTTGATAGAGGTTTAGAGAAAGTTTGACCCCACTACAAGAATTAAGTTCAGTATATATCCTAGTACTATCCGTTATAGTTAGTGCGTGAGGGATACCAGTGCTCGTGGTAAGTGCATGGCGCATAACGGATAGCGCGAGGTGCTATCTTATTAGGTTGATAATCACCCCGAAAAAGACATGAGTCGCTTTCTTTCCGAAAAACACACGTGCACGCACGCGCGTCGTTAAGAAAAAGTAATAGATGTACCTATACTAAATAGTACTAGTATAATAAACCTAATAAGGATAGTATAGCGCTAAACGCTTTCCTTTTCAATGGGTTACGCTGCCCTTTGGTATCCCTCTCGCGCTATATATACGGATATGGAGGGGTATATGATACACATGCTAATTCTTGTAATGACTTGCTAAATCATATTCTTTTTAGTTTATAGCCGCTTTGCGACCGCCAGCGCGACCGCTAAATCGTGTAGTGACTAGCGCTGAGGGTTAAACTCCTTAAAACCGCGCTCGACACGTTAAACGGCAGGCGTGATGCGCTAACCAACGCTAATGGTTATCATTACGGCGCTCGACAACGCGAATGAGAAGCATTCTTATCTGTAGACCTGGCGAGGGGCTTGGGGGGTAAGCTGCGAGGGGGGTGGGCGTTCGTAGCCCCTCGCGCACACCGCCAGCCATGTTCCAGCCAAACTAAAAATCTAGTCACTAGAAATTTAGTCGGGGGGTTGACGCCCCCCGCCATCCGTGAGATGATGAAATTATGAACTTCAAAAACCTAAAGCTACGAGGCGGCCCGCGCGCATTACGCCGAGCGCTCAGCGACGCGCGCCCGACCTCGAACTCACGTGCTGTTGCGAGGGCCGGCGCGGCAGCAGGACGACATATAAAACGAATGCTGGCTGACCCAACCAAGCCATGAACCCCCTCACCCCCTCGCAGGTCGACACCATCCGCGCGCACCTAGCGCGCCGCATGACCGCCACGCAGTCCGCCCGCGAACTTGGTGTGAGGAAGGACACGGTGCTCAAGTATCGTCGGCAGATCAGTCCGCTCTACACACCCAGGTGTGAATGTGGCCGGCCGATCACTCATGCGGGGCAGTGCACGGCGCGCACTATGAAGTTCAACATACCTCACATCATAGGCGCCCGCATCATTCACGGGTACGCGCATGGGTGAAGACCTGATTCTCGAACCGAGGGCGATCACACTGGAAACCGTGCGCGCACATAAGGACGCGGACATCGATCTCCAACTCACCGCTGCGCAGCAGCAGGCCCAGCGCATGCTCGCCGTGCCGGGGCTCTACAAGACATCCCTCGAGCAGATGGCGTGCGAACTGGCGCTGGAAGTGGAAGAGCCGGGCATCATCTTCGCACGCTACGGCTACACGGACGAGACCGCGGTGGGGCTTCTCGAGACCCCCGGCTTCGCGTCGACGCTCGAAAGGATCTCGAAGGAGGTTAGAGAATCGGGCCTGTCGTTCAAGACCAAAGCTCGAGCACAGGCTGAGCAGTTGCTGGCCACCTCATTTGAGATCGCAACTGACCCGCAGCAAAACACCGCGGTGCGCGCCGACCTTGTGAAATGGACTTGCAAAATGGCCGGCTACGAACCGAAGACCAACGACGAGAAGGGTGCAGGCAACGGCGGCCTGAACCTTAGCATCACGTTTGCGGGACAAGCACCACAGGTAGTTACTCATCAACCACTAACCATCGAAGGAGAATCAGCATGATATCCATAGCACAGATTGAGCAGGACATCAAAGACGAGTTCGCGCACTTGCAAGCCACAGCGAAGCAGGACTTCACGGCGCTGCGCACGAAACTGCAGTCGTTGTTCTCGCACCCCGCGGTCGTGGTCGCGGCACAGAACCCGGTACTGAACCCCTCGCCGCCGATCGTAGTTCAGCCCGCGGATCGGGTGCTGCCCCCGTTCAGCTCCACACCCCCGGCGCAGAACAGTTCCACGCCGCACGTGGTAGTGGACCCGGTGGTGCCCCCGTACAGTTCCACGCCGCTCGTTGTACCGCAGGTATACCCGAACGTACCCTACTCGAACGTGGTAATGCCGGCGTCGGTAACTACTCCCCTCATCGTCACGTCGACACCGGGCGTCGTTACGACGTCTCCCGCGCCGGTAGCCACATCTCCCGCGCCCGTCATTACGCCCACCCCCGGTGGCACGATGACAGGGGACTAGCATATGGCCCACCTACCCGCACGGCCGTCAGGCGACGAACCCAAGGCAGCCCACGCCCAGCGGCATCGCTGGCGACAGCTTGAAGTGCGGGCGCACGCGCATGCCCAGGCGATCATCGCGAAGCGCCGCGCGGCCGGCCAGTCCGCCGGCTTCGCGGACTTCGTGAACAGCAACAAGACTCTGGTTGTCCTTGCGATAGCAGTCCTCGCTGGCACCCTCTGGGTCGTTCTGTAAAGGAGTAATCATGGCAGGCAACTGGATGAAAGCAGCCTTCGGCGCGCACCCCGGCAAGTTCACGGCCAAGGCGAAGGCCGTGGGCAAGTCGACTCAGGAGTTCGCCGCGGAGAAGAAGCACGCCGGCGGAACGCTCGGTAAAGAGGCGGCGCTTGCGGCTCGGGCGAAGCATGGGTTCGGAGCGAGGGGGAGATGATGAAATCCGCAGCGATCGTGACAATCAAGCAACCCGGCGCGCTGACGAAGCAAGGGCGCATTGATCTCGCCCGATGGCTTCGGAAACAAGCATCAAACTTATTGCGCTATGGGCAGATGTATGTGGATAAGGGTAGTTTCCAAGCACGGTATACTTACTTGGAGCGATGAGCATGCCTTGGACCCCCCAGCAGTTCAAAGCCAAACATAACAAAAAGCTTGGGCTTGGCGCCGCCAAGCACGCGGCCGCCCAGGCGACTGCGATGATGCAGCATGGAGTTCCTGAAGGGGAGGCAATTGCAGTTGCAAATAAATACGCGAACAAGGGGTTCGGCGCGAAGGGGAAGAAGAAGTGAAGAAGAAGTTCCGCAAGCTCGCAGATGGAGAACTATCAGGCCCGAGTCAACTGCGAAAGAACGGAACCTACGTGCATCGGTTGAAGTGCTGCGACTGCGGGCTCGTGCATCTGATGCAGTACACGATCACAAAGTCGAAGGCGCTCCGGTTCAGAGCGTGGAGGGAAAAGAAATGAGCGACGGAGATATCTGGCTAGAGTTCGGTCCCTGCGCGAAGGGGGAAGGAACGAGCGCCCGCGTCATGGTACACCCACGCTGCTTCGACGGCCCAGCGATGGCCGCCCTATCCGCATACCTCGAGTCGGATCGTAAGTGGGACTTTGCGAATGGCGGCGAAGCAAGTGGGCCACCCGGCCAACTCACCATCGGCCCGCTCGGCACCCACCACCGTCGCGAGCTCGTGCGGGCCGTTGAGCAGAAAGATGAGTGGACGACGTACGCCCGCATGGACGGCTCGCAGTTCAAGCACCGCAAGGGCACGCCCGCACCGAAGCATGGACCGGAGGCAGCATGAGTGATTGGAGAGACGCGCGTTGGCAAGACGCACAGACCGGCAGGATGCTCGGCCGCATCGCCGCGCTCGAGAAGCGCGTGCAGGAACTGGAGGGGCGCGCTTTAGACGCGCGGGTTAGCGTTTTGGAAAATGCGCAATTATGGAAACCGCCCGTCAACGCGATAGGGAAGTTCATAGACGAGCAGCAACCGTTGCCGCCCGAATTCCGCAAAGTGCTGAACGACAATTACTGGGAGTTGCTGGAGGGTTCTGATCTTCCCCACCCTCCGCTCAGCCCGCACTGATGGATCTCAATGTCAAATTCCCGCCGGTTGTCTCGGCGTACATGCAGAGCAACGCGAGGCACCGGTTCATCCTCGGCCCCTTCGGCTCCGGTAAGTCCGTCGGGTCAATGGTCGACATTCCTCGCCGCGCGGCCGCCCAACGCCCATCCACGTCAAGTGGCAAGCGTAAAAGCCGCTTTGCAGTCGTTCGCAACACGATGCCCCAACTTCGTGACACCACTATGAAAACGTGGTTCGATTATTTTCCAAACGGTTCGCTCGGCTACTACCGCGAGACGGGGAAAACGTACTTCATCAAGCAGGGCGATGTGGATTGCGAGGTTGTGTTCCGCGCGCTGGACGATGCACAGGACGTGGAGAACCTGTTGTCCGTGGAATATACCGGCGCGTATTTCAACGAGTTCAAAGACACCACTCGGGTGATCATGGAGGCGATGGACGGTCGCATCGGCCGCTACCCGAAGATGGATGAGGGCGGCTGTTCGTGGGAGGGTATTTGGGGAGACTCAAACTTCCCCGAAGAGGGGACGTATTGGAACTGGATGCTGGAGGGGATGAACCCCAACGACGGAAAAACAAAGCGGCCAGACGACCCGGATTTTCAGGTGTTCAAGCAGCCCGCTGCCATGCTGAAGCAACTCGACGGCACGTACCTTCCGAACCCACTGGCTGAGAACGTGGATCACTTGCCGAAGGGGTATTATGATCGGCTTGTAGTGGGGAAGACGGACGATTTCATCCGCACTTTTGTGCTCTGCGAGTACGGTCGGTCGCATGGTGGCAAGCCGGTGCATCCGATGTTTGACCGCGGTACGCACATAGCGAAGGGCCTCATCCTCCCGAACAAGAATGATATGCTGCTTGTCTCCGCAGACTTCGGGCTGACGCCGGCGATCGCGCTGAAGCAGCAGAACGCGTTCGGACAGGTGCTCACGTTGGACGAGATCGTGACGTTCGGGATGGGGATCGAGCGTGCGATAGATGAAAAACTTTTACCGTTGATGCGGAAGAAGTATGATGGATTCGATTGTTTTGTTACCGGAGACCCGAGTGGAAGCTCTGGGTCGGACGCGGACGAGACTTCATGCGCGGATGTCTTTCGGAGATATGCGCGCAAAGGTCTCGGAAAGGTTAAGTTTGCGTGGTCCAATAACCCTGTGCACCGACAGGGGGCGACGGATCATTTCCTCTCACGTCTGGGGGACTACGGTCGTCCGATGTACCAAGTCTCCCCTCAATGTGAGTGGCTGATCCAAGCGATGAGCGGTAAGTACCAGTTCAAGAAGTTCAAGGACGGCCGCGAGTCTTCTGAGGTTGAGAAGAATGATTGGTCGCATATTGGCGAAGCGAGCGAGTACGGCGACATGTACTACGAACGCGGCGGTCGGCGCAAAGCCGAGAACAAAGAGCGCGCGCTGATGGGAACCGCGCCGCCCACGACCCGCAACATCTACAATACACCGCGCTAGGGGAGAAGACCATGGACATTATTACACAACCGCCCGTTTTGGACGCGGAGAAGTTGCAGGTATTTGGCGACCGCTTGTTCAGTTTGTACGGAACGCACAAGACGGATCGCAAGGCGGCCGAAGAACAGTGGCTTCGCAACCTGCGCCAGTTCCGCGGAATTTACGACCCAGAAATCATCATCCCATCCGACCGCTCACGAGCGTACCCGAAGCTCACACGCTGGATCGTCATCGGCACGGTGGCGCGGCTGATGCAAATGTTGTTCCCGTCTACTGAGAAGAACTACGGCATCAAAGCCTCTCCGCTCCCCGACATCTCTGTTGAGGCGTTGCAGAAAGTTCTTGATGATCTCGTTGCTCAAGCCTCGCAAGCGCAACAGATCCCGCCCGAGCAGGTGGTGCTGGATGACGACGCCATCATAAAGGCCGTGTTCGCTACCGCTTCGGACAAGGCCGCGCGCATGGAGACGAAGCTGGACGACGACCTGTTGCAGATGGAGTACATCACGTTGATTCGCAGGATGGTGTTCAGCGCGGTGGTGTACAACGTCGGTGTGCTCGCCGGCCCGTACCACACGAAGGATACCGTCGTGAAGTGGCAGAAGAACCAGTTCACCAGCAAATACGAAGCGACGATGGTCGACAAATACAAGCCGATGTTCGAGTTCGTCCCCGTGTGGGAGTGGTTTCCCGACATGACGGCGAAGACGCTCGATAAACAGGACGGCACGTTCCGTCGGCACGTCATGACGCGGGAAGAAGTGGAAGCGCTTGCCCTGCGTCCCGACTTCCTCGCGCCGCAGATCCTGGAATGGCTGCGCAAAAATGAGTCGGGTAACTTTCAATCGCTGTGGTTCGAGACGCAACTGAAAGGGGAACCCAAGAGCGATCGCAAATACGCGCAGCGCGAGGGCCGCAAGTACGAAGTGATTTCGTACTGGGGCAACGTAACTGGGCACGAACTGCGCGCTTCAGGCGCGACGGTGAGTGACGCCGACCTCGGCCGTAGCTTCCACGCGAACTCGTGGATGATCGACAATGTGGTGATCAAGGCGAAGCTCGCGCCGCTCGGCCCGATCCCGCAGTACCATACATTCATGTTCGAGGAAGACGATTTGTCATTGCTTGGTAACGGGCAGTGCGATGTGATTCGCGATTCGCAAATGGGAGCGTGTGAAGTTACGCGCGCCGCGCTTGACAACGCCTCGGTGATTGGCCCGATGGCCATCATGAACGACGACATCATGGCGCCGGGCCAGGATCTGAGCATACGGAAGCACGCGACGTTCCATGTGGAGTCGCTTTCTGGAAACCAGAACCTAAGTTCTGCGGTAGCCAACCTCAGTATCGACAGTCACATACCTGACCTCCTCGCGTTGCGCGCGGTATTTATTGAGTCCGCGGGCAAGGAGTCCGGCCTGCCGCCCCCGTCTTTGGGGGATGTCTCGGGTGGTGGGTCCGAGGCGCTTCGAACGCAGCGCAACGCGAGCATGTTTCTCGGCGCCGCGGCGCTCCCCGTCCGGGACACGGTGCGCAACTTCGACACGTTCACAATCTCTGCGATGAACGCGCTCGTCGCGTGGAACATGAAGTATGACCCGGACCCTGCCCGCGACGGGGATCATAACGTGATTGCGCGTGGGTCGACCAGTTTGATCGCGAAGGAAGTTCTGTCTCTCGCGCTCGACACGTTCCGGCAGACGGTGACGCCGGATGAGCAGCCGCACATCAAGTCTCGGAAATTGCTCGAGGAACGCATGAAGGCGCACGACCTGCCCGTCTCGGAAATTCTAGAAGATGAGGACAAGGCAAACGCAATGATCAAAGCCCAGCAGGACGCGCAGCAGGCACAGGTTGCGTTGCAAGAAGGGCTCGTGCGCGCGCAGGTCGAAGAGATCCTGACCAACGCGATGCAGAACGTAGCGAAGGCGAAGAAGGCTGACGCGTCGATCACCGCAGACAACTTCGAGCTGATCGTGCAGGCGATCCACGGCGGGCTCAGGCTCGAGAACGACGCTGCGAAGATCGAGGCCGACAAGAACAAACTGAAAGGACCGGCGAAATGAGCATAAGCAAGCCCGAGACGTTTGCGCAGGAGACCACGATATTCCAGCTTCGTGGTGAGGTTGGGCTCCAGAACCTGCGGCAGTGGCTGTGGGAGCGGTGCGAGAATAGTTCATGGACAAACATGGAAGGGGACGACCTCGTGCGAGAGCAAGGGGAAATCCGGGCGTATAAGCGCTTGATCAAGATGATTGATGTGGGACCGACAATTAAAGCTAAAGGGAGTGCGTAATGGTTAATGAAGTGGTGGGGGAAGACTATGATGCGATGTTCGCAGAAGCAGCAGCGGCGGCAGAAGCGACCGAGACAGGGATAGCGCCGCCCGCGCCGCCGGAGCCTGTCGTTGTTCCGCCGCCCGCGCCGCCGGAGCCCGTTGTCCCTCCGCCCGCGCCGCCGGAGCCCGTCGTAGTTGCTCCGGTAACGCCGCCCGCGCCGCCGGAGGCCGTCGTTGTCCCGCCGACCCCACCGGTCACCCCACCGGTCACCCCACCAGTCGCTCCGGTGCCCGCGCCGCCTGTCGCCGCCCCAGTGCCGGTTCCCGTGCCGGTTCCCGTGCCGGTTCCCGTGCCGGTTCCCGCGCCCGTCGAAACCCCCGAACAAAAGACGCAACGCGAGGCGTTCGAAGAGTCGATCAAGGCGTACACTCCCTCGGATCAGGAGAAAGCATCGCTTGAGAAGATGAAAGTCGACTACCCCGAGCTCGCCATGGCAGTGGACTCTTTGCTGAAGTCCAGAGAGCGGGAAGTCAACGCGAGGGTATACAACACGGCTTTATCATTGTATGATCAAATGAATAGGCGTATAACTCCTGTCGAACAGGGATTTAATGAAGATTCGCTTGAGCGGCACTTGGAACGGATCGAAGCGAAGCACCCGGACTACGAACAAGTCCGACCGCTGCTCGAGCCGTGGATCGCCGCAAAAGACTCATTGGATCGGCCTGGTTTAGAGCAGGCGTTCAAGGAAGGACGCACGAGTGACGTTATCAAGTTGGTTGACCGCTTCAAAGCAGAGACCAGGCCCCCAGTTTCAACCCCAGCCCCGGTGCTGGCTCCTGTGCTTGCTCCAGTCTCGCCCCCCGCGCCCGTGAGACCGACCGACGCCGACAGTTTATTGCCCGTGAGCGGGCGCCGCACGACACCGGTGCCGGCTGGCTCGGTTGATAAAAATGATTTTGACGGGGCCTTTGCTGAAGCTGCAGCATTGGCTGACGGTGAACGATGATGCAGCGCCCACAACTTTAGGAGTCCCCTCACATGAGCGTCCTTTCCAAACTTGCAATTGCCGCCTCGCAGATCGATCTGCCCACCAAGCGTTTGTTTCACACCTTGCTGGGGGTTGATACCATCACGGCTCTCGGTTCTACGTACGCTAATGCTGTGGCTTTGACCGCGGGCAGGAACCTAGTTCTCGCCGCCGATGGCGCTGTTGGCGTGATGTTGCCGCCCGGCGAAGTCGGCATGACGGTCACGGTGGTCAATACCGTCGCGGCTTCGGCTCTCCTGGTGTACCCAAACACGGGCGGCCAGATCAACGCGCTGACTGTGACCACACAGGCGTTTTCACAAAGTGCTGGCTCGACCGCAGTTTATAGTTGCGATGTTGGCGGCGCGGCTGCTCACTGGTATGTCTCGGCCAATAATCTGACAGGAACGGCTACATCAGCGTCCCAGACGGAGCTGAATACGTTGGCCGGCGCGGGAACCGGTGGCACGGTCGTGGCAAGCAAAGCGCAGATCGCTGACGCAAACCAAAATCTGGGTGCGGTAAAGGCCACATCCCTTTCTGTCGGTACTTCTGGTTCGGAGACGGCGTTTACGACACCGGTGCCCATGCTTTACATCAGCACTATCGTAACTGACGGCGCGGCGTTCACCGCTGATCGCGCGTATCAGGTGGTGGATATCAAAGGACGCACGACTGTCGCGGCCACCACGGCCGCGTCGCTCACGTTCTGGAAGGTTGGATCTGCGACGGCGATGTCCGCTGGCACGCAGGTGAGCACGGGATCGTTCAACCTTGCGACTACCGCTGATATCACAACTACGGTCGGCATTACTGCGACTACTTTGGCGGCGGGTGACAGCCTCGGTTGGACACTGGCCGGCACCCCGACGGCTGCTGTCGGAAGTATCACGTTCAACATTAAGCCGGTGTAAGAAATTTAACGACTACCATGTTGGACCCCATAGCAGGGTCCGCTAGGGCAAAAAGCGAAATACATTCATAACCTTAGAAGGATGCTGCTATGACTATTCCTGTCCAAACATACAACGAACTATCCCCGCGTGTCCAGGCGTACGCGATCGCGCCACTTCTCAAACGGCACGACGCCGCGATGGTGTTCGAGAAATTCGGCCAGACCTATGTGCTGCCGAACCACTCATCCATCGTCGCCAAGTTCCGTCGGTACGAGGCGCTGCCTCTTGCCATCACGGCACTCGTTGAAGGTGTGACTCCGAGCGGCAACAAGCCGACGTACACCGACTACACCGCGACGCTGGCCGAGTACGGGCAGTTCATCCCATACACCGGCTTCATGCTCGACACCCACCAGGACCCGATCCTCAAGGAATACGGTTCTCTGTGCGTGCAGCAAGCCGCGGAGTCGATGGAGACCATTCGCTACAACGTCCTGAAGGGCGGGAGCCAAGTCGGCTACGCCAACGGCACGCGCGCGACGGTGAACACACCCATCAGCCTGGCCGCGCAACGCGTGGCGACCGCCGCGTTGTGGCGTCAGCGCGGGTTGTATCTCACCGAGGTTGTGAGCTCGAGCCCGTCGTTCCGCACGGAGCCGATCGAAGCTGCGTTCGTGGCCGTGTGCCATCCCGACGTCTCGAACGACATCCGCAATATGCAAGGGTTCATCTCGGTCAAGCAGTACGCGGCTAACACCAAGCCGTGGGCCAATGAAATCGGCGCGGTTGATGACGTGCGTTACGTGCGTTCAATCCTGGCGGCGCCGTTCGCCGGCAGTGGTTCAGTCGGCGGTGCCAAGGGCGCGATGCGCGCGATCGGTGATGGCGTTCATGCCGACGTGTACCCGGTGCTCTACATCAGCAAGGATGCCTACGGCATTGTGCCGCTGAAGGGTTCCAGCGCGATGAGTTTGATTGCGCACAATCCCGGAAGTTCGGGCGTGGCTGACCCGATCAACCAGCGCGGCACGCTCGGCTGGAAGACTGCGACGACGAGTGTCATCCTCAATGACAATTGGATTTATCGTCTTGAAGTTGCGGTGACTGCGTAATCAAACGGCGGGGGGCTTCGGCCCCCTCCACTGAACCCTTTCAAGGAGATTTAAATGACCACACCCACCGCAAACATCAGCCACACCGATTCTCTTCACGTCCAGCGGGTCACGGGATGGATTATCCCGGCCACCGTCGCAACGGACGTGTCTACGACCACCAACGCATCGTTCTCGTCCAGCGTTTTGACGCTCACACTCGGGTTCGCCCCGAAGCATATCTTGCTAATCAATACGACTTCTGGCAGCCAGCAAGAGTGGTTCGAAGGCATGACCTCTACCCAGTGCATTGAAACTATCACCAACGGTTCGCCGTCGCTTGAAACCGACGTGTTCACTGTGACCGTCGGCGACGCAGCCGGGGGCTCGAATGGTGGCGGCGGTACTGCTGATAGTACTCCGGCCGGCATCATCACGGTTCAGGCTGATATCCTCATCATCGCCGCGCAAACGACGATCTGGATCGTTGAAGGCTAATCAGGGAGTGCCCCTCGCCGGCTTCGGTCGGCGGGGTAGATGAAGAGGCTGAGCATGAGCGATTGCTGCATCAAGGTTGAGATCCTCGACGCCGGGTACGAAGTAGAAGTGCCCGACTTCGCTGAGATGGCCAAGAAGACTGCCACTGCGAAGAAGGCGGCTGGTGACATGGCACCCTCGCTCTACATGGGCGATTGCACTAAAGAGTACGCGTGCAAGACGGTTGCCGAAGTTCTGAAGCTTGTTCGCACGGCGCTCGAGAGCGCGCCCGCGGGTGAGTTTGACGCGGCCTTCGCGGAAGCGGCGGCCGAAACTGATTAACCAGGAGGTCGCATGAACGAAAATGCAGGGTTTGGCGCACCGGTTGAAGGTGCCGTAGAAACCGAAGAACAACGTATCGCGCGGCTGCGCGCGCAAGCGACGCAGATCGCCGCCCAGCAGTCCGACGCCGAGATGCTGGCGGCGTTCGTGATCGAGGAAAAGGCGAAGAAGCGCGAAGAGGTGCTGCCTACCGATCTGAGCGGCTGGCCGGCCGACTACGACAAGGTGGAAATTTATGAAGATCAGGATGTGAACGCCCTGCCATGGGTTCCGCTAGGGCTAAATGGCTATACACTCAGGGCGCCGCGTGGAAGAGAGATCATTCTCCCGCATGTGTACGTGACGGAATGCCTGGAGCACGCGGTGAGTTCTACCTGCACTCAAAGCGCCGGAGGGCTGATCATTCGTGACAGACGGCGTTTTCCTTTTCAGTTCAAAGGGAAGGCCACGCCCACTGAATATAAAGATTTTATGGCCGGCGAACGCGCGCTGGCGGCCCAGCAACTGCAGACCATGGCCATGGCCGCGTAAAGGTGTGAGCATTGGTACTCAGCGAACTCCTCGATTACGTCGCCTCAGTATACCTCGATGATCGCACCGATCTCGTAGACGGCGACCCCGACGAACTCTGGTCCGATGCGACCATAGTTCGTTTTCTGGCAGAAGGCGAGCGCATCATCTGCCGGCGCGCGTGGTCCATCATCGAGTACGGCGTCGCGCCCGCTGGCGTGATCACGCTTCAAACTGGCAAGATTCTCTACCCCCTGCATCCGTCAGTGCTCCGTGTGTACGATTTAACGCCTGCCACGCAGGACGGTCCATTGGGCCGATGGAGCGATCTCGGGCTGCGCGACCCCACGCCGCCTTCCGCCGACGCGTTCGACCGCGGTGAGGCTGCGAGTTTAGCCGGTGCGGGGAACAACCCCCCAGGTGCGTCAATTGCGTTCGCGACGGATTCGGGCACGCGCGCCTTCCGCGTATGGCCCGCGCCATCGCTCACCGAGAATGGGGTGCAATTGTACTTGCGTGTCGCGCGCATGCCGATCAACGCACTGTCGTTGGATAATCTCGACAAGTCGCCCGAGATCCCCGAGGAGCAACACATGGCCCTGGCGGACTACGCCGCGGCCCGGTGTCTCTTGCTCCCCAACGTGGACTCTGACCAAAAGGCTGAAGGGCGCCTCTTGCTCGCCGACTTCCATCGTCAGGTGCTCGAGTTCCGTCAGGATCGCCAACGTGCCGAACGCGATAATTCCCGCTGGGCGTTTTCTTCTGCAACTTCGGTGCTCCGATAAGTTTATGGGTGAGCGTTTTTATCCGACCGTCTCGCAGTCCCCCCTCCGGTTGCGGACGGTTGCGGCTCGCCCACTTTTCATGGTGCAGTGATGCCTCTGGACCCAAAAGAAGGTCTCGCAGAGCACTCCCAGTTTCTCGGTCTGCGCAACACGGTGCCGAGCGATCGGTTCGGGCTCGGGGATCTCGAAGCCGCTTCGAACGTGGATATTGACGATTCGGGGCGCGTCACGCGGCGCAAGGGTTACAGCGTCCCGGTGGTTATTGGGATGTGCAAATCATTATGGAGCGACGGTACGACGGCGTTGGCGGTGCGGAGCGAGACCAACCTGGTCCAGATTCAGCCTGACTTTTCTGTCACTACGTTGCGTTCGAATTTGGCACCTGTGCTTGACATGGCGTATACCGGCGTTGCGCAGCGCGTGTTCTATTCGAACGGGGTGGATACGGGCGTCGTGCAGAATGGAGTGAGCCGGACTTGGGGCCTCGTGCCTCCAACCGGGCAACCCACGGCCGCGGCAACGAACGGGGTGTTGAAAGGCGGAACCTATCAGTTTGCCATGACCTATCTACGCCACGACAAGCAGGAGTCCGGTACCGTCGCGGCGGGGACTATCGACATCACCGATAACCAAGGAATATCGCTCTCAGCGATACCGGTGTCGAGTGACCCGGATGTGGCGTCAAAGGTGATCTATTTCAGCAAGCGCAACGGTGAGATGTTGTTTCGCGTAGGGCTGCTTGCTCCGAATGCGGGGGCTTTCGTCTACCAGATGGAAGCTTCGATGCAGGTGCCGCTCATAACGCAACACCTGCGCCCCGCGCCTCCCGGTCAGATTGTGGACAACCTGAATGGCGGTCGCACGCTGGTTGCGCGCGGAAACGTGCTGTACTATTCTGAGCCCTATTCGCTCGAGTTGTTCGATCTGCGCAAGAACTATACGTACCCGAGTCGGATCACGCTTGTTGTCGGGATGAACAGCGGCGCGTATGTTGGTACCGCTGATGACGTAGTGTGGATGGACGGCACCGTTCCTGAGAAGTGGACGTCGACTCCGAAGCTTTCGTATGGTGCGATTCCGGGGGCCGTCACGGTTTGCAGTAAGGATATGGTTAATGCCGGCGCCGAGGGTGGCCGCCTCATGGGTGAGAAGGGCCGGCTTGTTGCGGTCTTCGCGACTACGCGCGGGGTATGCGTGGGCGAGGATAATGGTATGATCGTGAATCTCACCCATGAGAGATTCCTCTACCCGATCCAAGACAAAGGGGCGATGCTTGTTCGTCGGCACCGCGGGTTCGTTCAGGGGCTCGTGACGCTGCAAGGTGCGGAGATAGCGGACGACGCCATCCCAACATACAGGGCGGATATTCGTTAATCGTGGGGCTTTGTGACTCGAATGGATTTGTGTGGGCGAGAGATACTGTTCCTGGTGGTAATTTCTACAAAATAGACTCTTCCACAATGACGCTGGTCGAAACAATTCCCAGGGGTGTGTATTCAACCATCATAGGAGAACCGGTTGCCGGGGTAGTTGCTGTATACGGAGCGGCGGGGGATACGTACGGCAGGATAGGAATAATGGTATAATCCAAAGCCTTGTAGCGCTGCAGGGTGCAGAAACAGCAGCCAGCGCAACTTTATAACATACCTAATAGGAGCACATCATGACGCTTAAATACTCACCCGCATTAACCAATTTCATTGCCGAGCAAGGTTCGTGGAAAGAGTTTTTCGACGCCGGCTGCATCGAGCTCTATACCGGTTCTCAGCCCGCTACCCCCGATCTGGCTGTGACTGGCACGCTGCTGGCGACGATCACATCCAGTGCGGGCACGCGCACCGCTGAGACGCACGCTACCGGCCTCATCACGTTGAGTGGCGCCACGAGCGGGTCGGTTGACACGTTGACTCTCGCCGGTATCGACCTGATCGACGTACCTGGGCAATCCACGGTGGCCTACAACACGAGCCTGGCCCAAACAGCGACGGATGTCTGCACCCGCATCAATCGTAACCCGGCCAACACCCTCGTGGTTGCGACAACCGCTGGTGGGGTGATTATAACGCTCACCGCGACCCCCGGCCTTGGTGTTGCGCTGAATAGTAAGACGATCGCCACGACGTCGACCGGCCTCACTTCAACCGCGACATCGAACATGGGCGCGAGCACGGGCGTAGTTGGTATCGCTTCCGCGAACGGGCTTCGCATGGACTACAACGCCGCGGCGGGGATGTTTACCAAGGACCCAACGCAAACATGGTCGGGTTCCGGTGTTGGCGCGGGCACGCAAACCGCCGGCTGGTTCCGCTACAAAGGAGCGATTGCCGACGCGGGTGCGCTCGATGCTTCCGCCGTGTATCTGCGGATGGACGGTACCATTGCAACGTCCGGTGCCGATATGACCATGACTTCCACGGCGGTAGCGAACGGGGCGCTTCAGACACTGGGCACGTTCCAGTTCACGATCCCGGCGGCGTAATTACATCACACTTCCGGCAGCATAGTTCTGCCGGAAGATAGGGTGACTTATGAGTGTTAGCATTATTGGTCGTGCTCCGGCACCGTTATTGCTCGCCGGGTCGAACGGCGTCATCGCCGTCGCCCCCCGCCCTGCGCTGCTCATGGGAGCGAACGGCGTCATCGCCGTTGCTCCTGTGCCCAGCTTGGTTGCTTCAGTTATCTCCGGCGACTACATTACGTTCTCTGGGCAGGCCCCGAGTCCGATTCTGGTCGCTTCAGGTATCGTCGAGCACGTCATCACGTTCTCTGGGCAGGCCCCGAGCCCAAGACTAGAGATCGACTTCAACGGTTTTACGGGCGTTGCTCCAGCCCCCCGTCTGGTAGCGACAGTCCTGAGTGGAACGGTGATGCGCATGGTGGCTCGCGCGCCGGTTCCCACCCTGCTCGTCACGCTCGCCAACTCGGCGGTGATATCGGTAGCGGGGGTTGCTCCGGCGCCGAGGCTATCCTCGATCCTGCTTGCGGGCAACATGCTTTCAGCGTCGTTGCGCGCGAGAGCCCCGAGGCTCATAGCCTCCGGTATTTCCGGTAACTTCGCGACGTTGATCGGCCGCGCAGCCGCCCCAAGATTGCTCGTTGTTGGCTATCCAGTTGGTGTGCTCTCCTTCGGTGGCACTGCGCCTTCGCCCAGGCTCAATGCCCTTGCGTACGCCGCGCTGGTAGCGAGTTTCCGTACATGGGCGCTCAACATGAAGAATAAGGCGCTGACGGAATACACGACGCTCACATTCAACAGTTTCGCGGAATTTCAGGGGCAGGTTCTTGCGGCCTCAACCGACGGCGTGTTCGTTCTGGGTGGTCAGGCTCAGGACAACACCGCGCCGATCGCCGCGGTTGTGCGTGACGGCGCGATGGAGTACGACAGCAGTTTCCTGAAGCGTATCCCGCGCATATACCTTGGGCACGAGACCGATGGGGACTTGTTGTTCAAGATGATTTCCACTGAGGGCGGCCCGCGTTCGTACCTCCTTCAGTACAACGGCGCCGGGCTCCGGTCCCGCCGTATCCCGGTGGGCAAAGGTCCGAAGTCCAGATACTGGCAGTGGGAGGTTGATAACCAGAACGGATCGGACTTCACGCTGTCAAGTGTGGCGCTGTATCCAAAGACCGTGAAACGGCGGGTGATGTAATGCCCTTGCAACTTGACATCGCGCCTGGTGGCGAGCAGTGGTTAGGATTTGCCAAGATTCTGCTTCGCAAGCTCAAGATGAATCTGAATAACATGGGGGTGGACTTCGGCCGCAAAGTGTTCGCTACCCCCGACGGTAACGGGCAGATCATTATTCACACCAGGCGCGATGGCGCAGATTGGTACGACTCCATCCGTATTGAGGGAGGTCTGGCGACGATTGCGATGGATAGCGGCGTGGTGGAGCTGTACGCCAACAGCTTGGGCGACCCCAACATCTTTGTTCCTGGGCTATTGTATGAGTCTCTCGGGGTGCGAGCATACAACTTGCCGTTTATTTCGGCAGTGCCGGGATGGCGCAAGAATCCTGGGAAGGATAGTACCGGGCAAGTATCGGGCGAGATTGATGTTGGCCCATCAAAAACCATACACGTCAATATCGGCCCCACGAAAGCCGCAAACATCAAAGGCCGGGTACCGCTTGATATTCATCCCGCGGAGTCGTTTCATTCTGGAATGATCGTTGATACATCGACAACCCCGCAAGGGACAAAAGACGACCCAGCGGATATGAATCTCGCTCTGAAAAAGGTCTGTGCAACATTTTGCCCGGCTTCTATTTTCACCGGGAAGACTCGGTTGTACGTGCAAGCCCTGTACGGAGAGCCGACTTACCCGAAGAACAAGATGGACAAAGACGGTTACATTATCTCGTCAGGTAGTGCCGTGCCATCGGTCTCGTTAGGCCCTACCGGTGGCGATAGCGCGCCTTCGTTATTGCTGCCGGCCTACGCACGTGCAACAGACACGATCGCATATGGCGCTTTAGAGTTGACCACCGGATCGGGCGTGTTCTTAGACACAGTGACGGGAAAGCACTGGCTCTTTGCAACAACGACAACTGGTGTTTTGGTTTATGCGTTGATCGCGTCGAAGGTTGGAGAGCAGATGCGGAAATGGTTGATCACAGCGCCGGCCTCCGCCAACCCGCTTAACGATCTGGATCGGGAGCATTTGGAAGCGTATGTGCTTTCCACCTGTCGGCCTGACGTGAAGAACATGAAGTCGCTCCTCTTTGGGGCAACACTAAACGCGTGGTCTCTTGGTTATGGTTGGCACTGGAACTGGACGGGGCTTGTTGCAGACATCGTAGCGAACGAGACGTTCTCACAGGGAACAATCAGTGGTGTTCCTTGCTATGCGATGCGTTCAACGCATAGGCGCATAACGATGACGCCGACACAAGTTCCTCCATCGACTGCCACCAATGGAGATGTGATACCCGCCACTACCACGTTTGTTGCTACCGTGAACGTCATTGAAGGGCCGGTGGACTGGTCGGTTGATCGTGTTCTGTGGTGCATAGCGGAGCCAGATTGGGGTCTTGGTTATCTGACAAAGACGACGCCGAAATTTACGAACCTATTTGCTTGTGATGCCCCGTTCTATGCTTTCTATATCAGGGACGCGCTGAAAGTTTGCCGTGTTCAGGTTGCTGCTTACGGGGGGCAAGGGGCCTATCGGACAACTTCGGACGGTTTTGATCCCGACATGTCCACAACAGGGCCTGACGGTGGTTTTGGGGAGGATACCTACACTGCGCCGTCGTATTATGGAGCCACGTTCACTTGCGACAGCATAACGCTATCGAATCTGTTTGCGTATCGCCGTACAGAGGGCTCGCGTGATGAAATCAGCGGGAAGGCATTCACGGTTCCTGATGCACCATACCATTTCTATGTCTATACCACATCTGGATACATGGACTATGGGTACCCGTCGCTCGTTGATGGTAGTTACGCGCAGATTTATGTTCCGTACCCAGGCAGTCCGGTATACGGGATCAATTTTGACGCGAACATCATCCCCACGTTCGGCTACGCATGGGTACACAGCGACACCTCGACACAATGGCGAGGCGGCGCAATCATCGCGGTTCCGTTTATGGACTCGGAAGCCGTGTTCATGCAGGACAGCCCGTCTATGGTGATGAGCAGGACAGGGCAGCAGTCGCGTGCCTGTAGTAGCACCACATTTGGGCGTGGCACGTCGTGGTACGCATATACCGTTGGTGTTGGTTTTACGCCGTGGATAACCCCTGTTTTGCGTTATATGAAGGATGTTGGCGCGCACACGATCGACGATACGATCACCTCCGTGCCCGACGACGTGGAGACGACGCTGCTCGAAAACCAATCCGTGCTCATCTGTCATGCCGGAACTATCCCTGCTGATCTCACGCACGGCGACTTCAGGCATTACAACAATTTTATCTATGACGACGTGGGAGACGATCTGAAGACATATTCTGGTACGAGTGTAATTTCCCCGCTGGTCTATTCGCCAACGCGCATTACACCCGTCGGTATTGACTTCGTGCCTGTGGTGCCCGCTTTAGTCGGGTGGGTTTGATAAGGAAACTAATATGGCTGATGCTTCCAGTATTATTGCGGCGCAAGAAACTTTTGCCATGAACGCCGTGAACTTGGTGAACGCACAACTTGCGGGTATGGCCGGGTTGAATCTTTCCGTCGCTCTTCCTGACACGCCGCCTATATCGCTGCCTGGTTACAGCTATGATTCCACGTCTACGACCAACGCACTTCTGACGGCGCTTTTTCCCACGGTTCCCGCCATTGCCGGGATCACAACCGAGGGCGGGCCGACGTTCACGCCCGAAGTGATTGGTGATATTCCTGATCTTGCGATTGCGGATTTCTCGGAACATGCGCCAACCGTCGTGATACCATTGGCGCCTAGTTCTGCCCTGCCGAACGCTCCAACCGCGCCGACTGTCGCTGACCCAGTGATTCCTGAGTCCCCTGGAATAGTGCTTCCGCTTGCCCCGACAATTACCGGCATTGTGATACCGCAAGCGATAGCCATTGAGATTCCGCCGTTCAGTTCGGTCGCGCCAACTTACGACCTTGTGACCCCCACCAACAGCTTCGCGTTTTTCGAGGGGATGTATACATCTATAGCACTTGACGCGCTGCAGGGGAAGTTGCTATCTGATTTGACTGCCGGCGGCTACGGGATCGAGATAGCTGATGAGTCTGCGTTGTGGGCGCGCGCGCGCGAGCGTGAAATCGAGGCTGGGCTGGCAGACGATGAAGCATTGATTACGGCCGCGGCTGGACGCGGTTGTGCACTACCTCCCGGCGATCTTACTGTGGTGCTTCAGAAGGGGCAGCAGGATATGCTGAACAAAGTGTCCAGCCTGAGTCGCGATATCGCGCTCAAGCGCGCGGACATGTACGTGGAGAACCGGAAGTTCACGATCGAGCAGGTGCGCCAGGTCGAGCAGATTCTGATTGGCTACAATAGCAGCGTCATGGAACGGTCGTTAAATGCAGCCAAGGCCGTGATGGACGTGGCGATCAAGTTGTACGACACCCAGGTCGCGGGGTTCAACGCAAGACTGGAGGCGTACAAGGCCGATACGTCGGTATTCGGAGAGCGCGTCCGTGCAGCGATGATCGGCGTTGAGCTATACAAAGGCCAAATAGAAGGGGCGAGACTCCAGGTTGACGTTCAGCGCGCGATGGTTGAAGTGTATAATGCACAGTTGAAAGGGGTGGACTCGGTTATTGGCCTTTACAAGAGCCAACTCGAGGCCGCGAATGTGCAGGTAGGAATCCAGCGGCTACGCATCGAGGCGTTCCAAGGACAGGTCTCGGCGTACGGAGAACAGGTTCGCGCGAAGGTGGCCGAGTTCAACTTATTCGAGGCGCAGATCAAGGGCGAAGTGGCAAAAGTTCAGGCGTACGAGGCTGAGGTTAGGGGGTACACGGCCACCGTGGACGGCGCGAAAGCTAAGTCCGAGATTTTGATTGCCCGGCTCCGGTCGCAAGTCGACAAGGCACAGCAAGGAGTTCAGGCGTTCAATGCCCAGGCTGAGATGTACCGCACGAACATCACAACGCAGGCGCAGGGCGTTGACGCGAATGTCCGAGTATACGGCGCGCAAGTAACGGGTGCCAGTGCTAAGGTAGGTGCCATAGCGCAAGCGATTAGTTTGGACAGGACGGAAAGGGATCTCGAGTTCAAGCGCAACGCGACGAACGCCGACCTCGCGATCAAGTTTGCTGCTGAGACGTTGAAGGGGTTGATTGCGTCACTGAATGCTCGTGTGCAGATCAACGTGGCAGCGATAGACGCGTACAAAGGACAGGTGACAGCGGCGTTGAGTTCGGTCAATGCGCTCGCATCGGATATTAAACAGGAGTAGTGATCATGGCCAACGACAATTTTGTGGACTACGTGAAGGGACGCGCCGCTGATTTAGCGGCACAGGTCGACACTGCACAGCGCGGGTTGGGCGCGCGCCCGATCGCGAATCGGAGGGACCCGGCAGCGCTGGCTGCGTATCCGGCTAATACCGCCGCGTGGCAGGATCGCAAGGCCAATCTTACGGGGTTGGAGCAGATGTACAATGACGCGGCTCCCGCGTCTGCTGATCTCGGCCCGGCGCGAACGGGACTGCGCACAGGATATCAGATGCCGCCTACGGGCGCGCCTGTTGGTTTGCCGTCCGTGGCACCCGCTGCCACGCCATCCCCGGCAGGGAACTGGTTCAGTAATCTGTTCGGGAAGAGCCCTACGCCTACCGCCCCCACCGGCCCGGATGAGGCGTTTGCTCCTGGGATGAACCAAGGCTATCAGGGGTTCACGGGTGGGTACACGGCACCTGACGTGCCTGCCAGCCCGGCCCCCGACAACTTGCAGCTTGGTAATGGCAGCACGTTCATAGGCAAGAACCCCTTCGGCCCGACCCGCGAAGCGTTAGACAGTCTTCAAGCCGCTCGAGTCGCCGCCGGTGCGCGCGGTGATTTCGGCGCGGTTGCCCAATCCTACCAAGCCAACGGTGGCGCGTTCAACGGCGCAACGGCCGCCTCGGATGCGGCGGCAAACGCGGAACGAATGCAGCAGCAAAGGGAAGCGAGTCAGCAGGATAGGTTGAACAATGTCCAAGCGTCCTTACGCGCTGATAACGAGGCCCCCTCATGGCGCAAGTTGGGGGTCAAGGCACGAGCGAATTTGGAGAACCAGGCGAACGTGATCCAGGGCGGCTCGAATGTGCAGGAGCAAACTCGAGCAGCGCGAGCAACTGCCGGGGCCACGAATGCCCTTGGTTGGGCCAACTATGCGCAGAAGGGGCAGCACGATCAGCAGCAGTTGCTCATCGATTCGATTCTCAAGGGGGCAGAAGCGGACAAGAACACAGCGGAGGGGGCAACGGCGCGAATGTCCGCATCAATGGCGATGCAGCACATCATGAATGGTGGTTCTGTTGGAGAAGCCGCTGGCATTCTTCATGGCCGCCCACTGCCCGCGGACAACATCAAGGCTATTCCGAACATGACAGGGGACAAGTTGATGATGTGGGATTCGCGGCACCCCGGCGCGCCCACTCTTGAGACACCGCGACAAGTTGCTACACAACAGACTGTGAAAGACACACTTGCTGCGCACCCTGAGTTTAAAGGTGACTCCGCGAGGGCTATCCAGGCCCTTAAAGACACAGGACGATACTCGGTAACCGGGCTTAAATAAAATAATGGCTGTCGATCCGCTCGCGCCCGACATAGGTTTGGACGCAGCGAAACCCGCTGTAGGATTGGACCCGCTCGCTGACCCCAACGCGCCGGCCGTCCCCGGCCCCTTCAAGAAGGGCTTCGGGGCCGCTGTCGCATCCACCAAGGCAAGTCTGTATGGCGCCGGCGCGCTCGCCGCCCACGCGGTAGGAGCCACTGATGCTGAGCAGGCGGCGCTCGCCGCGGCCGCCGAGCACAACGCGGCTTCCAGTGAGCAGTCGCAGGGTCACCAGTTGGAGGATGTCAACTGGTCGAGCGCGAAGTCAATCGCTGACCAGGCCAAGTTCGTGCTGGGTAACGCCGTGCCTACGATGGCGCTCATGGCTGGCGGCGGCGCTCTGGGTGCGGTGGCGAAGGGTTTGTTGGGTCGGTACGCTACTTCGGCGGCGGCCAAGGCGGCGCTGAGCCAAGTCCCGTTACTCGGTGCCGTGGCTCCTGACGTCGCCCTCGAAGCCGGCGGCATCTACCCTCAAGCACTGGAAGAGAAGGTCGACAACCCCGCTTTGCGCGCGGCCGGGGGCGGTGCACTCGCCGCGGCGTTCGACTTCATCCCGCTCCTCGCCGCCGAGAAGTATCTGACCGCGGCGGGCAAGGGCGGTTTCGGCGCGATGGCCAAGGGTGCACTGAAGGGCGCACCCGTTGGGTTCGGGCTTGAGGGCACACAGGAACTGCTCCAGTCGGTTGTGGAGCGTGCGTCGGCCGGCCAGTCGCTGACTACCCCTGATGCGATCTCGGACTACGCCAACTCATTTATCGGCGGCGCGCTGCCCGGTCTACTGGGTGGCGGCGTGTTGGGCGCGCACCGCGGTATGAAGGGGCCGGCGGCTGAGACCCCGCCAGTTAATCAAACGACCGAAACCCCGGTAGTTCCGGGGGTTCTGCCAGCCGATCTATATCAAGCGCCACCCACTGCTGCCGAGGTCGATGCCCAGCGTGCGGCGATCGTTACGCCATCTGTCCAAGAACCGCTGGCGTCCACGAATACTGGACAAACGCCAGCAGTGAACACGCCGGTTGCGCAAAATGTCGCCGAAAATGTCGCACCGCCTGCGGTGACCCCTAGCACCTTAGCGACAGATCAGGTCGCACCCGCCGCGGACGTAGCGGGGCAGCGACAGGTGGCACCCGTAAGTGAAGCGGTGACGGGACCGGAAGCTCCATACGCTAACCAATACGCTGCGGAGGCGACGGCGAAACAACTTGAAGCCGAGACAGGCGTACCCCATCAGGTAGTTCCGCATCCGACGCTGCCCGAGCACAGCATGATCGTGCCGCAAAATGCCGCCGAAAATGTCGCGACCCCCACAGCGACCCAGACCGCGCTGCGAGATGAGGGCATCGTTCCGACGTTGCCCAAAGAATTGTCCGGCGCGAAGCCTCGATATAGCTACGGGGACAAGCAGTTCGCCCTTAACTTTGAGAGCGACACCGATCGCGCCGCATACATAACGGCGCAGCAGAAGCCGTCGAAGCGCGACGCGTCCTATCTCAAGTTCGCTATGGATGCTACCGGCCTTAGTGCAGCGGCCGTGCGCGCACACGGCGCCACGGTGCGAGATACCATTAAGGGGCTTGCGAAGGGTAGCGATCCCGGCACGCTGACTGTTCCAGCGCATGACGCGCAGGAAGGGCGTACAGTAATCACGCCGTCAGAAGATGCCATTATTGGCGCGAATACCGCCGGGGAGCAACTCCACCAGCGCCCTGACGGAAGCGTTTATAGAATGCAGCAAGGGCATCCTAACTTTGGGGGTGATCTTGCGGCCGCTCCCGCCCCAGAGTCAGGTATCCCCGCCAGCGTACGAGCCATGATCCATGACACGGGCGAGACGGGTGTGCCCACTGAGGTATTACACGCCAAGACCGACGCCGCCGTGCTTAATCCAGCAGGCGTAAATCCGGCTAGTGCACAGGATAATGGGCAACCCACAGTGGGTAGTGGCACGATCACCCCCGGAAGTGGCACGATCACCCCCACAAGTGGCACGATTGCACCGAAACCCGGTAGGGGCAAAAACATAGTAACTCCGCCGGCCGAAAACAAAGTCACGGTCGGGGACAAGATCAAGGAACTCGACTCGGGGATTGAAGCGATCGCCCGCAAGACGGTCTCGCGCGAGCCCGCGGAACTGCGCGCGCTTCAGTCCACGGTTCGGGCGATCGCGCAGTCCGCCTTCGCGCAACCGGAAGAGAACCAGCGGGCGTTCATCGATCAGCAAGTGCGCAAGGAAAAGGTCGGCGGATCGGTCGCGAGCAAGGTTAAGAAAAGTGAAGTGGAAGACCTGATCAAGCGCATGCACGAGTCGGTGCAGGGAGCGAACGCGCAGTTTTCGAAGGGGGCGATAGAGCAGGCGCAACCAAAGTGGTGGAACGAGCCGACTGACAACGCCTTCGCACCGAAGGGGATGACGCGCGGGCAAGAGCAAATGGATTGGCTTGAGCGCCACAAGATGCCGCAAGAAGGGAGTAAATATGTGTTCTACCATGCTACTCCGGCTGCATCGGTTGGTATGCTACAGAAAGATGGGATTCGTGCAGGCAGTTATTTAGCAGCCGATCCTGAGACCGCGAAGCACCAAGCAGGACGCGATCGTGGTCTCGCGGCTAATCAAGTGCAAGTTACGAAAGTGCTTTTAAACCCATGGGAGTTCCGCCCTGGAGTGCATCCGACGTTACGTGAGGATTATAAGCCGACGAGCGAATTTAAATCTGTCGCCGCCCAAGCCCTCACCCAGCCCGAGTTCGACGCCGCTTCGCCCGAGGTACAAGGCGTCATTGTCGACCGCCGCAACGCGATCTTAGCGGCCGCGGGTCAACGACTGGCTTCGTTGATAGGCCAAGATCCCGACCTGAAAGTGCAGACGAGTGAAATGCGTCCACATGGGGGGACTAGCCATGGGGTAGCGGGCAGTTTTACACCTATTGGGGGTCTCAAGTCGATCATTTACTTTGCGACAAATGCGAAAGATGTACTCGGAGTAATGGACCACGAGGCGTGGCATTATATTGAGAAGTGGAAACTCAACGCAGAAGAGCGCGCGGTTGTAGCGCGCGGGCTCGCCCCCGGTACCGCGCGGCACGCTCAGTTGATGGAGAGAGTGCAGCGATACGATCGGGAAAACAAGACGAACCTCGCAGATGAAGTGGCGTCCAAGCCGAATGAAGCACACGCGTACGGGTTTCAGTTCTGGCGCCGGGGGGAGTTGAAGGTCGAAGGCGCGCTCCAGAAGGTGTTCGAGAAGATCCGCGCCCTCCTCGAGAGGATCGTGAACGCGGTCAACGGGCTCGGGTTCAAGTCGATCGAGGACATCTTTGACGCGCTGGACCGCGGAGAGTTCGCGGAGCGGCAGAAGATAGAGAGCCGGGCGGGTGCTTCGGAAAGTGTAGTAAGGTTGTCGAGTAGTGCCGCTCGTGCTGGTCAGATCAACACACCGGAGTTCCGTCGTGCTGGATCAGTTGTCGACGGTAGAACTGTACGTGACGGTGTACCGAATCAATCGTCTATCGCAGCGTCGTTTACAAAGTATCAAATCTTGCCGGGCGTACGTGAAGTTCCAATGTCGGCGATGGATCAAGAATATGTGAAAGACGTGCAGAGGCGTGGCGTTGATGCGGGCACGCAAACGCTTGCCGACCAGATTAAGGAATCAGAGGAAATCTCCCCGCTAATTGTTGCCGTAGATGCAAAGGGGCTATACATCCTTGAGGGGGGTCATAGGTTCGATGCGCTGCTTAAATTGGGGGCACGGTCGTTCCCGGCGCAGGTTGTTATGGACCTAGACGATGCGAAATTCTCAGAAATAGGTATCGGTAACCTTATCCCCGATTCCGAGCGCGCGCAGTTTTCCAAGGCTACGATGGCGAACGAGAAGGAAGTCGCGCGGGGGCTCATTCACGCCTCTAACTTTCGCTACCAAGAGGCGAAGGCGGCCGCGGACTTGATGGAACACGCCGGCTCGCCGGACAACGTGATCAAGGCCGGGTGGGGCGCGACCAAGGCCGAACTTGGAACGGGCTTCGGGCACTGGTGGGCGAAGAACATGGCCAACGGGAACCTGATCGCGCGATTCTCCAATGGCTACAAGAACGTGTTGGGCACGTTCAACACCTTCATTCGTTACCGCGGTTCCGTGATGTCCGCCATGATGGAGAAGATCCCCACTTGGCAGAAGGCAAGTCCCGAGGACCGTAACGCGGCGTTCAAGGCGATAACAGACCGCACGCTGGCTGACATCAAGAACGGGTCGTCCGAACTAACGGACCTCAGATCCAAACTCTCGCCGAAGCAACTGAAGATGTTCGATGACGCAACAGTGATGATCGAGCATATCCTGCGCACGGAGTTCGCGTCCGACGCTGAGACCTACAAGCGCTACTTCACAACCCCCGCCGCCTACAAGGAATGGTACGACGCGCGCAACGCGTGGGTGAATACCATGGTCAATCAGGGTTACGCCCCGCTCAAACGCTATGGTGACCACACGGTGCGCGTGTTCGGCGTCGGCCATGATGGGAAGAAGATAGACACGCTGTACTCCCACTACGACAGCCCCGGCATGGCGTCGTGGGTGGCTAAGCAGTACACGGATGAACTCAAGCGCAAGGGGATCACCGCCTTGCAAGTCGAAGTAGGAACCGCGCACAAGAACGATCAGCACACGGGTATCCCACTCCAGCAGTTCTTTGACACTGCCCGGCGCAACGGAGTGGAGATCAGCGACACGGCGCGCGAGCAGATCGTGCAGGCGCTCTCCGCCGCGGACTCCATCACCCGGAACCGTATGATGCACCGCGAGAACGTGCCGGGGTTCTCGCGAGACGGCATGCGCGTGCTGGCTGATATGGTGACGGCGTACTCGGGCAAGCTCGCCTACGCCAAGTTCGCGTCCGCGCTCGAGGCCGCGGGAACCGGCCAGCCAGTGCAGTCGGACGTCGTCAAGAACCAACAGACCGGCGTCCAGGAAGCACAGATCAGCGTCGATGATAACCACGAGAACAATCTCTGGAAGGCAGAGCAACCGCTCGACGGGTTCTATCACAACCTCGCCAACGAGATGTCGAACTTCGTGCTGGTTCCTGATCACTCCGGCGGGTGGTCTCGCCGCTCGCGCGCCATGGCGATGATGTATTTTATCGGCGGCTCGATCAGCGGCGCGATGGTGAACTCCATGAGCGTGCCGATGCTTACGGCCCCGCAACTCTCCATCCACACAGGCTCGTGGAACGCGTATTCCACGACGCTAACCTCATGGAAGGAAGCGTGGCAGCATCAGGCGGTTATGCGGGATATCGTGCGGTTACAGAACAAGGACAACGACCCGAAGAACTCTCTCGGCTCCCTTGACAAGATCGAGGGCCTGCGCGACGCGCTTCACGACGCATGGGATGTGCTGTTCGATACGGAAGTCCACCAGATCATGGGTATCGCGCAGGGGCAGATGTTCTCCCAGAGCAACACGGTGCAGAAGGCAATCGAAGTCTGGATGACCCCCTTCCGAATATCCGAGCAGATGAACCGCGTGGCCTCTTTCATCGCCGCGTACAAGGTCGGGATGCAGGATGACTTCAAGCATCTCGATCCGAAGACCGGAGCACTGAATGGCAAGGAAGGCGCGCTGACCGGGCAGGACTTGAACAACTTCGCGCGTAACGTGGTGGACCAGACGCAGAACAACTACAACGAAGCGAACCGCCCCGGCGCCGCGAAGAACCCGGTGTTCGCCATCATGTTCATGTTCAAGAGCTTCCCTCTGTTCATGACCGAAGCGATCTATCTCATGCACAAGGCGAACCCGAAAGCTGCCCGTAATATGTTACTGGGCCTTACGATGATGACCGGCATCCAGGGGTTGCCGTTCGCCGAGACGATCGAGGACCTGATCGACACGATTGCGCAGGATCTCTTCGGCTCCACGTTCAACACCCGGCGCGCGATGCGAAACATGATCAAGGAAGCGAGCGAGGCCATCGTGGGGTATGATGCGTCCGAGCTCGTGCTGCGTGGCGTGATCAACGACATCTTCGGCATGAGCGCCTCCTCCCG
>QGNH01000483.1_pt1 | contig 33087 bp, 53 predicted proteins | sample 1735481 | NCBI WGS metagenome assembly QGNH01 (sample SAMN09239004, study PRJNA386568) | Viral metagenome, whole genome shotgun sequencing project. | reverse complement strand
TATCTGTGGGTGGCGACAAAGACGACCTGGTTCCAGACCGCGTGGACCTACGCCTGGTCGGCGATCTCCAATGGTGCGCTCGTGGCGAAGGACTGGATCGTCGGCGGGTGGAACTACCTGGTGGGGTTCATCGGCGGCATCCCTGGGCGGATCGGTTCCGCGGCGTCGGGCATGTGGGACGGCATCAAGAACAGCTTCCGGGGTGTCATCAACTGGATCATCGGCGGGTGGAACGGCATCCACCTGTCCCTGCCGTCGATCGACACGCACATCCCGGGGATCGGTGTGATCGGCGGGTTCACGATGCGCGTCCCGCAGCTCCCCTACCTCGCCGAGGGTGGTGTGGCCACCAAGGCGACCATCGCGATGATCGGTGAGGGCGGCACCGAAGCGGTGCTCCCGTTCAACAAGGCCTCCGAGTTCGCGGACATGGTCGCCGGCAGCCTGAACGGCCGCTCGAGCGCGGGGTCCGTCCAAGAGATCACCACCGTCGTCAACCTCGACGGGCGCGAGCTGTACCGCACCGTCAAGCGCTACGAGGCCTCTGAGGCGGTCCGCTGATGCAGACCGGTCCCACGGGGTTCGCTGCCGCGCTCGCGGCCGGCACGTCGCCCACGATCACGGTTCAGGCGGACGTGTGGGGTACGACCCGCGACCTGGCTCCGATGACGTCGAAGATCGCGATCACCCGTGAGCTGGCCGGCGACCTCCCGGACCTGGCGTCCGAGGTATCGGGGTCGATCGCGGCGAAGGCCACCCTGGACGTGGACGGGTTCATGACGGGCGCCCCGAACCCTCTCGCGGACGCGGACCGCATCGACTGGACCAGTGCCCCGGTGCGTGTCCAGGCGGGCTTCGCGGGGCTCACGGTGCCGGTGTTCACTGGCACGGTCCGCGAGATGAGCATCGATGAGCTGTCGCGGCAGATCAAGGTGTCCTGTCTTGATGGTGCGGACCTGCTGCGGGCGCCGCTGACGCTGCCGCAGTTCGGGTCGGCTGGGCTGTCCGCGCAGCCGGGTCTTGTCCCGGCGCGTCCGACGAACCTGTCTGCTGTTGTCACCGCGGCGCTGCACGCGAACGGGATCCGCATGACCCCGGCCCCACGCGCCGGGTGCCTGCTGTCCGTGCCTGGGGTGGGCGGGTTGCTCGCGGAGGTTGGGCGGACGATGCCGCCGTACTCTGTGCCGTCTTCCTTTGTGCGGGTTGAGCCCTCGTGGATCCCGGGACCGTTCGGACCTGCCCTCTCGGTCAACGATGGGCTTCTCGCTTACTGGGCCGAGATCGGGACGCTCGTCTGGAATCCCGGTGTCGGGGTCTCTGTGGAGGGCTGGTGGAACTGTGTTCCGCCCTCGAGCGGTGCCCATGAGATCTTCAGGATCAATGGTGCGGGCGGTGACCCGACCTTCTATCTGACCCTGTCAGGGACGACGCTCACCCTGACCTCGGACAACTGGGACACCGGGTTCGACGTCAGCACCAACCTCGGCACGAGAACCGTGACCGCGGGGTGGCATCACGTCGCCTTTCAGTTGCGCTACGAGGGCAACTACGCGATGTGGGTAGACGGTGCCGCTGTCAGCTCCGGTACGGCCGTCTTTCCTGTGCTGATAGGCGGCGGGACGCCTCTGTGGATACAGGTGGCCGCCAACTTCGCGAGCCAGGCCCTGCAGATTCACGGGTTCGCGCCCGGTGTGGCATTCGACTCGGCGATCGGCGGGGCCACGTTCGCCGCCCAGGCCGACGTCGACCAGTCCGTCCTGAACATGGACTATGTGCCCATTGTCGCGGGCCGCGTCTCCTGGGATGTCCTGAAGGAGGTGGCCGCCGCTGAGGGCGGCGCGGTCGGGTTCAACGAGGCGGGCCGGCCCTTCTTCCGGTCCGCGGCGACACTGAACGCGACCACGACCCCGGTCGCCACGATCGGCACGGACATCGCCAAGAACCTTGTCGGCGGCACCGCGCTCGCCGCGGTCGTGTCCACGGTCACCGCGAAGGTCCGCCCGATGACGTACCGGGCTGCCGGCCTGGACCGGTCGGGTGTGTGGCAGGCGCCGTGCGTGCTGGGCCAGGTCCTCGCGTTTCCTCCCGGCACGACGTCGCAGATCATCACCGCCCCCCGCCCCGTGATTATCGAGAGTCACGCCGTCTACCTGTGGACCGGTGGTGGCATGCCGGCCTCGTTCGTCGGCTATCACATGATCACCCTGTGCACGGTCGCTGACGGGTCGTCCGGGCAGATCACCATGTCCTCTCCGTCGATCCCGACCGTCTCGATCCTCCAGCTTTCGGCCACCACGCTCCTGCTCACCGTCGTGAACCTGACCGGAGTGAACGTGTACACGGTGATCCCCACCGGGTGGGCAGGGGCGCTCCCGTGGGCGCTGCAGGGCGGTGCGCCGTCCCTGATCCTGTCCGGGTGGGCGACCCCCATCGACGCGGAGATCCCGACCGTGCCCGTCTCCGCGACGAACGACGGCACCGCGTACCTGTACACCCCGCGCACGTGGGAGCTGACCGAGTCCCAGTGGCGTCAGGACCCGGTCGGCACGGCGACCCTGGTGGCTTCGCTGCTCGACGCCCTCTCACACCCGCGTCTGCTCCTCGAGGACGTCGAGACCCAATGGGATCCGCGCTGGCAGCTCGGCGACCTCGTCACCGTCACCGACACCGCCGGGCGGATGCCCACCCAGCAAGCCCGCATCACCCGCATCGACCCGACCCTCGCCCTGACCGAGGAACGTCGGATGACGTGCAAGCTCGGCCTGCGCCTCATCCCCCCGGCCGCCGTCACCGTGGCCACCTACGACGCCCGCTGGGCCGCCTCCACCGCCGCGTACCACGACTCCCAGTGGGCCGCGTCGCGCCCCGGCGGCGTCACCGCAGCCCAAGCCGACGCCCTGCCCCTGCGAGTCTCCCCATGAGAGGACTCTGATGGCCTCCACCGCCTCCGGGCTCTGGTACCCCGACGGCACCACCGCCATGTCGATCATCCAGATCGTCAAGGCCGCCCAGCAGTCCGTCGGCCCCCGCACCGCGTTCCCGGTCGCGAACGTCACCGCCCGCGCCGCCTACATCACCGCGCTCGCGGCTCTGACGCCCGCGGTGGTTCCGTCGTCGTCGGCCCCGGTTCGGGTTTGGCGTGCTGATGCTCCGGTGGGTGCGCAGGAGGAGATCACGACCGACGGGTCTACGTGGGTCGCCGTGAGTGTCCTCGCTGCTGCGCTGGTCGCACAGACGACATCGGCGGTTGGCTCCATCACGACCGCCGATGTGACCCTGGTGACGTCCCCCACGGTCACGGGTAATGGGGTCAAGCGGTTCAGGATCGTCGCGACCAGCGGCACCATCAGTGCCATCGGCGGCGACATTGTGGTGCTGAAGATCAAGGCTGACGGAACGGCCATACGCTCCGGCCTGGTGACTGCCATCTCGAACGGCACGATCGACACGGCGACACTCACCATCACCCACGTCCCCGCGGCTGGCACTCACACCTACACGTACACGGCCGCGAGGGTTGCGGGCACGGGCACGGAGTCCGTGCCCGCTACGGCTGTCGAGCCAATCGAGATCATCGTCGAGCAGATCGCCTGATGACCCCCGCCGTCAGATGCCACCGGTCTCTGCACCCGCATTGGTAGCGGTCTTCGTCGTTGATGGCATCGCACGCCAGCGTCGCCGGGATCCCCTTGAGCCGCCACCGGAGCGGACGCCAAACCACCAGGGCGCTGTTGTCGTGGTCGCACGACGGGCAGCGAGTGGCCGTCGCATCCCGCGCTTCGTGTGCAGCCATCCACGAACCGTACCGCTCCGCCCACCCGCCCACCGAGCCAGATGGGAACCACCATGCCCGACCGTGCCAGCAAGTCCGTCTCGTGACTATCACGGAGACCCCCCAGGAGGCCTACGCCCGGGGTATCGAGACCGGGAAGATTCTCACCAAGCTCGACCACCATGAAGAGCAGATCAAGGCGACGAACACGGTCCTCGCCAAGACCGTCGAGATCGCCCAGAGCCTGACGGCGACCGTGCAGACCCTCACCGAGGCGCGCGTGACCGACGCCGCGACCCGTGTCGCGACGGCGCAGGCAGTCAAGGAAGCCAAGGAAGCCCAGGAGGCGCAGGCGCACGCGGAGATCGTCAAGGTCGAGAAGTTCTGGACGCCACGGACGCGGCTCTTCGGGTTCCTTGTCGGCGCCGTGAGCATCGCCTACTCCCTCTATTCGATGCTGCCCCACCGCTGACCGGAGGCTGACATGACCGACATCGTGATCGCGGACGTGAGCGAGTTCCAGGGCGCTGTCGACTGGGCTGCCTACGGGGCACAGAACCTCGCCGTCATCATCCGCGTGCACAACGGGTGGCGCCCCGACAACTACTGGGTGCGCAACCGTGACGGCGCTCGCGGCCACGTGGCCTGGCGCGGGTTCTACCAGTACTTGCCGGCATCTGTTGACCCGACCGCGGCCGCGCATGCGTTCCAGGCGACGACGGGCCCGCTGCTCCCCGGTGAGGTCGCGATCCTTGACCTCGAGGAGGGCACCGGAGATCAGCGCGGCCGCCGGCAGGCGTGGCTCGATGCGCTGCAGGACCCCGTCGAGTGGGTCTACTCGGGTCTCGCATTCGCCCGCGCTCACCTGCCCGGGGTGGGCATCGAGTGGATCGCCGCCTATGGGCAGGCCGAGCCGGCCGTCAGCCACGTGATGTGGCAGTTCACCAACGCCCGGTCGTTCGCCGGGATCGCCCGCCCGTGTGACGCGTCGGTCTTCCACGGCACCGTCCTGCAGGTCGGGTCCGGTCGCGGCGTCCCCGTCACGGTCCTGGTTCCCGCCGGCACCACACCAACCGCACCGGTCATCCCGCCCGCACCCGTTCCACCCCAGGAGGACATCATGGCCAGCATCGCCGACCTGCAGACTGTCGTCGCACCCGTCCTCGCACAGGGCGCCCAAGTCGAGCAGTCCGTGCTCGAGATCTCCCACCGCGTGGACGCCGATCGGCAGATCCCCGCGACCTACCGCCTCTCCGGTGGCGCAGCCGTGTGGCACGTCCACCCAGGGGTCGGCCGCGAGCACCTCACCGCTGCCGCCTACGCGCTCATGGGTTCCCCTCGCATCCTGCCCGTCGCGAGCCCCACGAACCCGCTGTGGTCGATGGAGATCCTCGGCGACCCCGGCGAGCTGTACCGCAAGGCCGGCGACGTCACGGGCGCCGCGTTCCTGCTCGCCGGCGGTGGCATCCGACACATCACCGCTGCCGAGTACGTGCTGATCAACAGCCCGCTGATCACTGACCTCCCGGCCACGCACCCCGTGTGGCTCCTGCCGACCATCGCCTGAACGGAGCTCGACCATGACCAGAATCCTTGAGACGAAGGTGGCTGCCTCCGCGGCCGCCGGCGGTGTGGGTGGCGCCCTGGCGTCGTTCCTGCTGTGGGTGCTCGGCGTCACCGTGTGGGGTGCGCCGTCCGCCGCGGGGTCCGCCGACGTCGCTACGGCCGCTGTACCGGCCCCGGTGGCAGGCCTGCTCCTGACGCTGCTCCCGGCCGGGCTCGCGCTCCTGGGCGGCTACCTCGCGCCACACACCCACCGCCCGGACCTGGTAGTCACACCGCCCGTCGACCAGGTCCCGGTCACCACCTTCGCTGCGCCACAGGTGATCCCCGAGCAGGTCGCCGGGGTCACGATCGCGTGGCCGAAGGTCAGTCCGCCTGTCGCGTTCACGTACCCGGTCGCCGACCCTGTTCCCGTCGCACCCGTGCCTGCGCCGGTGTTCGAGCAGTCCACCCCGGAACCCATCCCCACCCCGGCACCCATCGCCGCGCCTGTGCCCGACCCCAGCATCGGAGCCTGACCATGGAGCCCAGCGTCGGCCGGATCGTCCACTACCAGTCCTACGGCACCCCTGGCGGGGAGCATGGGTCTCTACCGCGCGCCGCGATCATCACATGCCTCGTGTCGCCGACGGCGACGGAGCCCGATCGCGTCGGCCTCGCGATCTTCAACCCGACCGGCGTCTTCTTCAACACGTCGGTCCCGTTCTCGGCTGAGCCGGAGCCGGGGCACTGGTCCTGGCCTCCGCGCACCTAACCGCTCAACCCCGGCACGAGCGCCCCCCACCTTCGGGTGGGGGGCGCCTTCGTGCTGTCACCGGCCGTGTCTGCTCCGTGGTCGCGCGTCAGGGGCTACGGTTCGACCCATGGCATGGATGAAGGACAAGAAGTTCGACCGGGTCGCCACCGACGCGGCCGACGCATGGAACGAGGGCCTGCCCTTCTTCACCCCGATCCTGATGCCCCCGACGGGTCAGGGCGGCATGTCCGGTCGGATCGCCGACATCGAGCAGATGATGGCGATCATCATCGGCGTCGGCTGGCAGCTGCACACCTGGGCCGTGGGCTCTGGCGGCGGCGCATCCGGGCGCCTGTCGGCCATGCCTCTGTTCGTGCGTCCCGGCCCGGGCGCCTGAGCGCGGCCGCGTCTCACGCGGCGGTGTTCGTCTCGCGTCCGTAGTCGCGGCGCCGTAGTTGGGCGCCGTGGGCTGCCTTGAGCATCGCGTCGTCGGGTGCCAGCACGTAGACCTGGGTGGTGGCGACCGAGGAGTGCCCGAGTAGGTCGCGGACCGCGATCAGGTCCCGGTCGACCTGGTACGCCGCGGTGGCGTACCCGTGACGCAGCGTGTGGGTCGTCCACGGGCCTCCCAGGGCACCCCGGACCAGTCGGCCCACGTGCGCGGCTGTCAGGGGCTTCCCGGGGCGTGCGGGGGACGGGAACACCCACCCGGGGCCTTCGGCGCGCAGCCGCCACGCCAGTCCGTGCGGCAGCGGGACCAGGCGCTCGCGGCGTCCCTTGCCGTGCACGCGCAGGAACAGCACGCCGCGCACGGTCTCGATGTCGCGGGTGTGCACGCCGGCGATCTCGGCTCGTCGGAGTCCGCAGTCGCGGCCGAGCTCGACCATCAGCTTGACGCGTTCGGTGGTGGCGTCGTCGTCCAGGGTGATCTCCACGACCTGGTCGGGTATGGGTCGTGGCTTTGGGAGCGTGGGGCGGGTGCGGGGCAGCAGCTGGGCGGGGTCGCGTTCGGTCAGGCCGGTGGCCCGGGCCCAGGCGTAGAAGCCGCGCACGGCTGAGCGCATGGCTCGCCGGTAGGCCGGGGACCAGGTCGGGTGTGCCGCGAGCCAGTCGGCGAGGTCTTGGGTGCTCAGTGCCCAGGGGGAGTGTCGGGCGTGGTCGCGGGCGAGTCGGCTGATCTGGGTGCGTCGAACGGCGACCGACTCTGGTGGTCGCCCGTCGGAACGGAGCCAGGTGAGCCAGGCGGCCGTGGGGACGTCCCAGGGCGAGGCGTTCGGCGGGTAGGTCACGCCGGTCACCCTGTCCGGCGCCGCTGTGCGCTAGACCGCGGCTGTGGCCACGCGGATGGTGCGCACGGGTGTCGCTGGTGTGTCGTTCAGCACAACTGGTTCTGTCGTCAAGGCTGCCTTGACGCCCCAGCGCTGCTGGGCGGCCTGCCGTGTGGTGTGCGCGGCGGTGGCGATCTCGGCCCACGAGAAGCCGGATCGGCGCAGGCCCGCCACGGCGGCGGTGATGGCGGTGTCGACCTCGCCCTGCAGGGCGAGCAACTCGGTGAGGTCGTCGGGGTCGGCGCACGCGCACCGCCGCGAGTAGGCGCGCAGGATCCGGCGAACGAACCCGGAGAACTCGGAGTGGTCTCCGCGCGGGCTCACCGGGTCACCTTGCCGGCGGCCGCGGCCCGGGCGTCCTCGAGTGCGTCGAGGTACCAGCTCATGGGCATCCACCGGGATCGGTGCTCGGTGTATGCGGCCTGCCAGTTGGCCTCTTCGCGGATGGCGAGGGTAGCGATCGCGGCGCTGGCCTCGGCGCGCCCGGCGGCCAGGCCCCGGGCGTACTCGGCCTGCAGTGCGAGTCCGATCGTGTACAGCTCGTCGCCCGACGTCGGGCGCGCGGCCGCGTGGGTCGTCGTGGTGCTCATCAGGCGGCCTCAGTTCCGGCCGGGGTGCTGGCGGACCGACGGCTGCCCGGGAACGCGATGACGTCCGCTCCGCCCTCCGGCCCATCGGGGGCGCTCTGACCAGCGCAGACGCTTAACCAGCGGGTTCCGCGTTCGAGTCGCGGATGGCGCACTGTTCTTCGGCCCCCGTCCGGACCATCCGGACGGGGGCTTCTCGCTGCCCGGTCCAGCAGCTCGTCGATCGACACCCCCACCACTGTGAGAATCACGTCGAGCTCGTCGGTGTCCAGCGGATACTCGCCGGTAAGGCGCCGCGAGATCCGCGACTGTGAGAGGCCCGTCTCGTGCGCGAGACGGTTGCCACTGATCTGACGCTCGGCGAGCACTCCGCGCAACGCGCGCGCGATCTGGCTCGTGAGGCCCTCCTGCGGATCGGGGAGCGGTAGCACCGTTTGCTGACTCATGTGGCTAACGTAGGGGTCGCGTAGCAGGAAATCAACCCGCCGAGTGGGTGACATTCCCAGCATATGCGACACGCTGCTGAACGCGCTTGCAACTTACCCTCCTAGTGAGTTAGCGTCCCTGCCATGCAACCACCACCCACCCAGCGGGTAGCCGAGGAAGTCAGAGCAGCTCTAGCACGTCAGCGGATCTCAGGGTCCAAACTCGCACATCGACTCGGCCGCTCACAGTCCGCAATGGCGCGGCGGCTGAGCGGGCAGACCGCCTTCGACGTCAACGACATCACGCACATCGCAGAGATCCTCGGCGTCAGCGCCGCGGACCTGCTCGACCCGACCGCCGTGTCCAGCCAGCGGGTCGCGTCGTGACCACGCCATCGCCGGCGGACGTGCCGCGCCACGTGCCACGGTTCTTCGACCCGTACCACGCGCCCTCGGTCGGCAACCCGGCCGCGGACCGTGCCGGGCTGCGCGACGAGGCGCACCAGGCCGCCGACCGCATGGTCAGAGCCCTCGGCTCACTGCGTGGCAGCGAACAGGACCTCGACCTTCACCTCGAGCTGTACCGCCGCGAGTTCGCCCGTGCGGCCCCAGCCCTGAAGGCCTTCAACGCGGCGATCGACGTCGCAGACCCCACGCCCTGACCCGCTCTCTCTCCATCCGCCCCCGGCTTCGACGACTCGGAAGGCACCACCGTGTTCAAGAGAACCTTCATCCCCGCGCTCGCCGCTGAGCGCATCCTTGGCCTGAACGACCAGGCGCTCGCGGACCGTCTCGCGCGGCTCGTCAGCTCGCTGTTGCTGGGCGGGTCGAGCCTCGACGACGTCCGCGGCGTGCTGGACCGTCAGTTCATCCGCCGCGTCTACGGCAAGACGGCCGTGGCCGCGGTCCGCATCGTGGTCTTCGGTCGTGCGCTGTGAGCAAGTGGACCGCGGATCCTCGGTTCCACTTCGCCCCGGACCGGGCCGCCGAGTATGCCCCGTGCACCGACTCGCACTGCCGGCGCCCGCACCTCTTCGGTGCGCCGCCACGCTCCGCGCACGCCCGCCCGATCACGGCCGATGTCCCGGTCGGCCCGGCCGAGGACGTGGTCGACCGGCTCATCCGGGACGCCGCCCGCGTCGGCAGGTGGCTCCGCCGCGTCGTGGTCGTCTCGCTCGTCGTCGTGATCGTGCGGCACCTCTCGTCGTCCCTGCCTGACGCGTTCCTCGCGTCGCTGGTGGTTCTCGCCGCGGTGGAGATCCTGGCCGCGATGTCCGCGGATGATGCCCGTCGCAAGGACGGCCGGCGATGACCGCCGCGCCCGGGCCCGCACCGGCACCAGCGCTGGTGTGGTCGCCCGTTCAGGTTTTGGTCGACCTGGCCATCGTCACCGTGGTGGCCTGGGTCCTCATCTGCGCGGCCGCGTGGGTGTTGCACGCGGTTGGTTCGCGTAGCGACGTGCCGCTGCTGATCGTCAGTGCTGCCGGGTCGTTCTGGGTGGTCGTGGTCGGCGAGATCTGCCTGACCATGCGGCGTGAGTCTCGGCGCGTGAAGGCGGCCCAGCGATGACGCGGGCGATCGGTGCCCTGGGCTTCGGGGTGACCGCGTTGTGCGTGTGGATGCTGATCGCCCCGACCCCAGCCGGGCGGCTGGACGGTCGCGCGATCCTGACCCTGCTGCTGACGGCCGCGATGATCTCCGCGCTGAACGCCATCGAGCGGAGGGCTGCGCGGTGACCATCGACCCGGGTACCTACGAGCTGCGCCCGCCGATGACGGAGATCGAGCGCGCGGACGAGCTGGCGCGGCTCTTCGACCTGCTCGAGCTAGCGCCGGCGCTTCGGGCTCTGCAGATCGAGGACCGCCCGGTCCTGGAGTCCGCGGTCCGCCGCGGTGCCGGACCCCGGCGTCGTCCACGTTCCCTGGTCTTCTGGGAGATGCCCGCGGAGCTGTACGGGACCGGGGCGATGGTCCCGGACCTGACCCGTTCCTGCTGGCCCTCTGTCTGTACTGCGCGGACGCGTCGCTCGTTGGGTACGGCGCACTGGACGTGCACGCGCCGTGCCGGGCACACCGGCCGCCACGCTGCCGGCGATGGGTGTTTCATCCTCGCGGTGTGGGGCGGTGTCGCGTGACCCGGGGCCCGTCGGTCACCGAGGCGGTCCTGTCGGCGGCGATCGCCGAGACCCGCGCCGAGCACCAGGCCGCCTTCCTCGCGCTCATCGACGGCGGCGCCAAGATCCTCAACCCGTTGGACCGCACGCTCCTGCTCGCCGGCGACGGCACGGCCGGACGCGCGCTGCTGGGCGGCCCGATCAACGACGCCCAGGCGGAGCCGTCCGCGGTACGCCGCCAGAACCGGATCCGCACCGCGTTCAAGGCCGCCTCGCTGTGGGCCTTCGAGGAGCAGGACTCGTGGTGACGACGTCGACGAGTGCGCCGTGGCAGGAGATCTCCCTGATCGAGCTGTCCGAGGACACCGAGGCGGCGTTCATGACGGTCATCGCCTCGGTCCCGGTGGGCCGGAAGTTCACGGTCAACGACGTGCGGCGCCGCCTGGACGCGGCCGAGGTCCCGGCGGGTCAGCGTGGTGGCCTGTTCAACCGGGCGATCGCGGCCGGGTTGATCCTCCCGGTGAAGGTGTCCGCGTGGGGCGTGGACTACGACGTCCGTGTCCCGTCCACGGGCGAGACGGCGCACGCGGCGACGGTGCGCGTGTACCGGCGGATCGGCGTGGAGCCGTGAGCCGCCGGCGCACGACCCGGTGCCGTTCCTGCGGTAGGCCGCTCGTCTTGGTGATGGTCATCCCCACGCACCTGGTCGCTGGTCGCCCCCGCAAGTTCCTGCCCCTGGACCCGCACCTTCCCGATGGGCTGGCCCCGTCGCATGCCGTCTCGTCCGGGTGGACCACGTGCCGCCCGATCACGGCCGACGTCCCGATCGGTCCGGCCGAGCACCCGGCCATCACCCACTTTGCGACCTGCCCCGCCCGGGTAGCCGCACACCGTACCGAACCGGCCTCGACGGCCACGGAAGGAACCCCCGAATGAGTACCGCCAACATCGACCTCAAGATCGTGCCCATGGTCGTGATCCCGGCATCGGTCCGCGCCATCCTCGAGGCGGAGATCGACGACCTGCTCCCCAAGGTCATCCGCGCAGCGACGGACGTCGAGAACGCCCGAAACAACCTCGACTTCGCCGAGGAGACGTCGCGCCTGCTCAAGGCCGACCTCGCCGACCTGAGGGCTGTCCTCGGCGAGGTGGCCTCGTGACGACCGTTGCGAAGAAGCCCGCGACCAAGCGCACGCCGGTGCCGGCGGCCGCGCCGACCGAGGCCCGCCCGTCGCCCGCCTTGGACACTCTCACGGGTGCCGGTCACGAGGTCCTCGGCGGTCGCCACCAGGTCCTCGGTCTCGAGCGGGTCGAGGTTGACCCGGCGACGCTGACCCTGGACACGAACACTCGCGCGGACCTGAAGATCACGCCGGAGTTCAAGGCCCTGGTCGCCGAGCACGGTGTGCTGGTCCCGCTGTTGTGCCGGACGGACCCACTGGGCAATCTGCTGGTCGTCGATGGGCAGCGGCGCCTCGTCGTCGCCCTGGAGCTCGGTCTGACGTCGGTGCCGATCGCGATGCTTCCCCCGGTCGGTGACGACGAGGCCCGCATCTGGGACCAGCTCACCGCGAACACCGGTCGCGAGGCCTTGACGGACGGTGAGCAGGTTCGTGCGTTCGAGCAGCTCGCCGCGTTCGGGCGGTCCGCGACGACGATCGCGAAGCGCACCGGTCAGCCGAAGAGGACCGTCGAGCAGGCCCTTCTCGTGGCCGCGTCGAAGGCCGCGTCGACGTCGATGGCGGCCCACCCGGATCTGACGATCGACCAGCTGGCGGTGCTTGCGGAGTTCGAAGACGCCCCGGACACCATCAGGGAACTGGAGGAGGTCGCCGCCGAAGACCAGGGCGACTTCGTCCACGCCGCCCAGGGGTTCCGCGACGACCGTCGCCGTGCGGTGGTGATCGCTGCCGCTGTGGCCGCGTTGCCGGCGGGGATCCTTGCCCTGGACGAACGTCCGAAGTACGGGTCGAAGGACGTCGAGCAGATCGACCAGCTCAAGGACAAGGCCGGCAGGGTGAGGTTGACCCCGGAGAACCACGCCGACTGCCCCGGGCACCGCGTCTTCGTCTCCGCGCAGCCCGACTGGTCCGACCACTCCGCCAACCGCGGCTTCGTCGCGGACATCACCTGCTACTGCGTGATGTGGAAGATGCTCGGTCACGTCAACCGGTACGCGCAGGCGTCCTCCGGTGCGACGTCGGGCCCTCAGGACGAGGACCAGAAGGCCGAGCGTCGCGCCCTGATCGCGAACAACAAGGCCTCCGATGCCGCGTTCACGGTCCGCCGCGCGTGGATCCACGACTTCCTGCAGCGCACCGTGCTGCCGGCCGACGCCGAGTCCTATGTCGCCGAGATCCTGCACGCCGGCCGCTTCAACCTCCTCGACGACGCCCTGGCGCAGGAGCTGCTCTACGGCGACAAGAAGCTCTCCGACCGGGACCTGCTCCGCGACTTCAACCGGAACCTGCTCCGCGACTTCAACCGGCCCGGCCCCGCACTGCGCTACCTGGTCGCGCTCGCGGCCGCGCAGGCCGAGCACGGTTGGGCGCGCGACTTCTGGCACGCGCGCCAGAGCTACGAGGCGCCGGTCTGGGTCGCGCACCTGGTGCGCCTGGCCGCGTGGGGCTACCCCCTCGCGGCCGTCGAGCAGCTCGCGATCGACACCCACACGAAGGCCAAGCCGTGACGACCATGACGGTCCGCCGGGGCCAGATGCGTGCCGCGATCGCCTCGGTCCTCCCGCACGCCGGCAAGGAGTCCGAGTCGACCCCCGACTTCGGGCGCCTGCGGTTCCTGCCGATCAGCGGCGCCCTGCTCGTGTGGGCGACGGACCGTCACACCGGGGTCGTAGCACGGTGCACGGGCGCCGAGCACCTCGACGGCGGTGCGGACGGCTGGGACCTGTCCGTCGCGGCCGCCAAGGCCGTCCTCGCGGTGTTCCGCGCCCCCTCAGACCCGGACGCCCGCATGATGTGGGACAACCAGGACCTGCGCATCGAACGCACCGATCACCGCGTCGTGCTCACCGAGCTCTCCGACTTCCTCGACGGGCGCTCGCTGACGGTCCCGCACATCCAGATCACTGGCGATGACACGTACCCGGATCTGCCTCGGATCATGCACGCGGCCCTCACGTCCCGCCAGGTGTCGACGGTGCAAGTTCGCGCGGACATGGCCCTGCTGGGCCGGTTCGTGGCGTCGGCGGCCGCGTGGGGATCGTTGCCGATCATCACCGCGAGATCCCAGAGCCTGGTGATCCGGTGTGGTGACGCGCTCCTCGGGTTCTGCGAGACGTCACTCGTCGACGAGGATGACCGGCGCAAGGACACCGATCGCACCGTGGAGTGGGCCGGTGTCCTCGACCCGATCCGCCGCCCCGTCAAGGTCGCGGTCCCGGCCGCGGTCGTCGACGACCTCACCCGCCAGGCCGCCGACATCCTCCGCCACGGCTCCGGTGTCCTGGTCGCCGGCGTCAACACGCTGCGCATCATCCGCGACGACGACCCGGGCGACGCGGACCTCCTCGCCCAGGCCGCAGACCTTGTCATCACGACCCAGTTCGGGTCACCGTCGATGCTGCAACGCAAGCTCCGGGTCGGCTTCGCGAAGTCCGAGCGGCTCATGGACGCGCTCGCGGCCGCCGGCATCGTCAGCCCGCGCAACGGATCCCGGGCCCGCGACGTCCTCACCGCACCCGATGAGCTTCCGGCCGCGCTCGCAACCCTGCGGGAGAGGTCATGAGCATCCCGACGATCGCCGTTGACCAGATCCACCCGCACCCGCACAACGTCCGCCGGGACCTTGGTGACCTGACCGAGTTGGCCGCGTCGATCCGCGCGGTGGGTCTGCTCCAGCCGCTCGTGGTCGCGCAGTCGGGCACCGGGTGGGTGGTCGTGGACGGGCATCGTCGTCTCGCGGCGGCGAAGCTGATCGGCGCGAAGTCGTTGCCGTGTCTGGCGCTCTCGTCCCGGATGGCCTCGGCCTCTCACGTGGCGGTGATGCTCGCCGCGGCGATGCACAAGGCCCTCGGCCCCGTCGAGCAGGCCGCGGCGTTCCAGGCGCTGCGGGACACGGGTATGACGATCACGGAGATCTCCCAGCGCACCGGGTACGCCGCGTCGACGATCACCGGTCGGCTGCTGCTGCGGACCCTGCCCGGTGACGTCACTGAGATGGTGGTCAAGAAGGAGATGACCGTCGCCGAGGCAACCGCCCTCGCCCGCGAGCTGCACGACAAGTCGGTGGCGATCGCCGAACGCCGTGCACCCAGGTCGACGTGGTTCACCGCCCGTCACTGCCTCGCCGACGTCGCGGCCGCCGCGTGCACGCCCGTGCACCACGCCAACCGGTCGATGGTCGGCGGCGTCGCGTGCGGGCAGTGCTGGGAGCGGGCTATCCGCGACGACCAGGACACCTACCACGCACCTGTCGGTGGGGTATGAGCCGCGGCATCCCCGGGTCCACCCCCGGGCACGGCACGCCCGCCCGGTACTCCGCAGGGTGCCGCTGCGCGCCCTGCAGCGCCGCCACCGCCCGCCGCCAGTCCCGCTACCGCCTCGACGTCCTGACCGGCAACCCGCACATGCTGAACGCGGTCGGCACCCGCCGCCGGATCCAGGCACTCTCGGCGATCGGCTGGACCTATGGCGACCTCGCCGAGCGCCTGGGCGTCACCCGATCCGCCGTGCACCACCTCACCGACGAGCGTCCCCGCATCGAGGCCACCACCGCCCGCCGGATCACCGCCCTCTACGACCGCCTGTCCATGACGCCCGGCCCGTCCGCGATCACGCGGGCCCGCGCACTGGCCGCCGGCTGGCCACCACCCCTCGCGTGGGACGACGACACGATCGACGACCCGACCGCCAAGCCGTCACTCGGCCCCCCACCCAGCACCGCAGTCGACGAGGTCGCGATCCGACGCGCCATGACCGGCCACCGAACACCCCTCACCCGCACCGAAAGGCGGCTCATCGTCACTCGCCTCGCAGCCCAGGGCATCTCCGACGCCAAGATCGCCCACCGCTGCTCCTCAACCGCCCGCACCATCCTCCGCGACCGCCAAGCCCTCAACATCGAAAGCAGGTACACCGCATGACCACCTACGACCAAGAACGCAACCAGGCCCGGGCCGCTCTCGACGACGCCCGCGAAACCATCAGCGTCTCCCTGCGCACCGGCTTCATCGCCGTCGCCCAGGTACACGCCAACCTCGCGCTCGCGGCCGCCACGCTCGAGGGCTTCTCGGAGCCGATCGGCCTGACCACCGCACCGCACCCAGTCCTGCATCCTGACGAGCTCCTCGCGCTCGCATCGCATCCCGAGGGTTGCTGCGCGACCGAGGTCCGGCGCCTGACCGTCGACTCGGTCGTGCTCAATGCGATCAGCTGGCGGATCGCGGAGGCCCTCGGTGACGTCCCGCCGGGCGCGACCTGTATCGAGGGCGACATCGAGGAGCAGACTGACCGGCTCCTCGCCGAGCTGGCCCGGTTCCGTACCGAGATCCCCGAGTGGTGACCGTCGCGTCGCTCCTCGAGGCGCTGAAGGTCATGGCGGCCGGCGGAGAAGTCAGCGACGAGCGCGACGTACTCGCCACGGCCGAGTGGCTGATCCAGAAGCTCACCGACGCGGTGGACAGGTTCGTGATCGACGCGTCCGTCTCTCAGCGTGTCTCCGAGAGCACCATCCGCCTGAGGTACGGGCTCACGAACCTCGAGGTCGACGCCACCGGGCGCAGCACCCTGCCAGCCCGGCCGCCGGTGACCCTCAAGACCCCGCTCAACCCCGACTGCGAGCAGAACAAGCACCGCGCGTGCGCTGGCGACGCGTGGAACGAGCAGACCGACGAGCCGACCACCTGCGGGTGCCGGTGCCACTGGGAAGGCAACGTCCTATGACCACCAAGCAGCAGGTCGATGCCACGGCATACCTCGTGATCGAGGGAACGCGGCCTCGCTACGGTTCTCCCGATCCCGAGACGGGCCTGCGCTGCATCGAGAAGACCAGGATCGTCGCGCTGCGCACGAACCGGCCGGCGGTGCTCGCGCGCGATCAGGTGGCCATCAAGGTCACCGTGCGCCTGCCCGTCGAGGCCTTCGACCCGCTCGCCCCAGCGGCCCTCATCGTCGTCCCTCGTGAGTTCGTCGACCGGCGCCCCATCGAGGTCGACGTCGAGGACGCATCGGAGGCGATCTCGTGACCACCGATCCGAAGCCCCTGCCGGACATCCCGGGGACCGTCACGCTCGACCAGCTCCGCGAGGTCGTCGCCGCGTTCGGGTACAAGCTCGTGATCGTTCCCGCGGATCCGCCCGCCGCGCGCCCCGGGTTCGCATCATGACCGGCTCCAGAGCAGTCATCCACGCTCGCGGTCTGGGGCAGGTGAGCCCGATCTGCCAGGGCGGCAAGCAGGCACCTCTCGGCTGGGCGTCGCCCCTGGCCGAGGTGACCTGCTTGGCGTGCATCTTCCAGCCCTACATGAACACCGCCCGGATCCTCGGCGGCGCGTTCTCCGAGATCGGTCGTGGAGTGTCCGAAGGCTTCGTCGCCCTCGCCGAATTGCTCGGGCTCAAGCGATGACCGCCGAACAGGAGGTCGCGGCGGCGGCGGAGGCGATGTTCGTCGAGGATGCCCTCTGGGGCATTCCGGAGCACCCCACCGACGACGACATTCGGGCGTACTGGCACCATCTCGCCCGTGCCGCCTTGGCCGCCACCGCGGTGACGATCGCGACCGCCGAGGACATGGACGCGCTGCCTGTGGGGAGTGTGGTGATGACCTTGATGACGGTCGAGCCCTACGAGCACCGGATCTGGCAGAAGTTCGGTGGCTCCCGCGAATGGCTTTCCGGCTGGCCGCGCCACGAATGGCAGGCGACAGACGGCGGGTTCGTTCGGGTGGGCCAACCAGCCGACTGCCCGCTCATGGGCCCACGCATCGCCACGCTCCTGTACCGCCCGGAGTCGTCCCGGTGAGCGCGCCGAAGCGCGTCCAGATGTCCCGCCAGCGCCCATGGCGTGCGGACAACCCCGACGCCGTGATCGTCGCCAGACCGAGCAAGTGGGGGAACCCGTGGGCGGTCGGCTCATCGGTGTTCGTCGAGCACGAGCGTCCGGGCGGCCGCTACGTCCGGGAGTTCCGTGTCACCCCGTCGCTGGCTGTCGAGATGTACCGGCAGGCGTTCGCACCCGACGCCCCGGAGATCCGCGCAGCATTCGCCGGCCGCGACCTCGCGTGCTGGTGCCCGCTCAACCAGCCCTGCCACGCGGACGTGCTCCTCGAGCTGGCCAACCAGTGAGCGCCGCCGGCGCGCAGGACCACTTCGCGCACAACCCGACAGCCGAGGCCAACCGTGAGAAGAAGGCCAAGGCGCTCGCGGCCACGGCAGCTGGCATGGGGTATCGGGTGTACGAGCTGAAGTGCGTCGGTGGGACGGTGGCTGACGCGGATCGGCGTAACCGGGTTCGGCGGGCTGCTGGTCTGACGTCTGCGCCGTCGGTGGAGACGTGGGCGCGTGCCCTGGGGTTGCTCGAGGCGCGTGAGCGGATGCTCCCGGGGGTCAGCGTCTGCCAGGCGCCGGGCTGTGGTCATGCGGTGCGGGTTGTGATCACCGAGTCGGGCAAGAACCTCGAGGTTGACCCGTTCCCGCACCCGGACGGTCGGGTGTGGCCCAAGACGACGAAGGACGGCCAGCGCGCCGTGGTCATCGCGGGTCACGAGACACCGCCGGAGGACGAACCGCTGTTCCGTCAGCACTCGCGTTCCTGCCCGTCCACGGCCCACAGGCGCCCGTCTGAGGCGCCGCGGTGCTCTGAGTGCGGGCAGCCGCTCGACGGCGTCCTGGCGGCCCGTGATGCGACGTACCTGTCACACCCGACTTGCGACCCGGGAGGAGGTGGACCCGATGGCTGAGCCTGAGCGCTGTGACTCGTGCGGCAGATGGATCAATCAGCAGACCGGCGAGTGTGCCTGCTCTGACTAGCTCATGACCTCAAGGAGGCGCTGGACCGCATGGCCTGGCAACGCAGCGGCGACACTGGCGCCACCTACCCGAAGTTGATGGCTGTCCGCGGCGATGCCAGGGCCGACGACCGCACCATCAACGAGATTGCCGGGTTCGTGTGGCGCCTGTCGATGCAGTCCGGTGCCCACACGACGGACTACGTCCTGGACGTCGGAACGGTCGAGATGCTCGGTGGGTCCCGCACGACCGAGCTGCTGCGCCTGGCCGTCAAGCACAGGCTGCTGACCAAGGTCCGCACCGATCACGGGGCCGGGTACAAGCTCATCGAGGACCCGGACTTCATCCACTTGCGCTCGAAGGCCGAGGTCGAGTGGGAGCGCCAGCAGCGCAACGACACCCGGAACGTGTCGTTGCTCATCCCGGTGCTGCTGCGCGACGGTGACAGTTGCCGCTGGTGCGGGATCGGCGTCGTCTGGCTCGGTCGCAAGACGGCGCGCTCGGGTGAGTGGGATCACCTGGTCCCGGGCCAGCCCGGCACGGTCGAGACGATGGTCGTCGCATGCGTGGGCTGCAACCGGGCACGTGGCGGCGACGTCGAACGGTGGGACTCGGCGCACACGCTGCGCCCTGCCCCGCAACGTCCTCGGTATGGCGAGGCGACCGCGAAGAAGCTGACCGACAACGGATACCCCACCACGCCCGTGGACGACGAAGTGCGACTGGCGCTGGCGCCTGGCGCAGATACCGCACCCAAGAGAGTGCGATCTGCGACGGCGACGAGCGACAACACCGCACCGGCGCCCGGGCGTGCCCAAGAAGTACCCCAAGAAGTCCCACGGAATGCAGTTCCGAGGTCCGTCAGAACTACACCTGCCGGGTCGGGTCGGGTCGGGCCTGATCTTGGTCTTGGACGTTCCACGGCTATCGATCTCGCATTGTCTGATCCGCCTGCCCGCCGTCGTGGTCGCAGGGGTGGCCGTCGCAACCCGAACCGAGGAGACACCTGATGGGCTACCACCGTGGGCCAGACCAGCACGCTGAGCACGATCGGGGTCAGGTCATCCGTGAGCGGATCTCGGATCGCATCGCTGACCTGACCGAGCCGATGACGACGCGGGAGACCCAGTGGCTGCTCTCGGCTGACGGGGTGCGCCTGGAGCCTCGACCGTTGGTCACCGAGTACCCGCCGCTGATCGAGCAGCTGGCCCAGGTCATCGGTGGCAGCACGGCCGGCACGTCGTCGTCGGGGTACGACTCGCAGCCGCCCGGGAGCCTCGATGCGGTCGACTGCCTGCGCACGATCCGCCGCCAGTCCAGGTGGTGGGTCCGCCGGGCGTTGCAGTCCGAGCCGGGCACGTTGGCGCAGGATCTGGTCACGATCGGTTCCCGTGCGCACGAGCTCGACGCCGGCGACCTCGGTTGCCTCGACCGGGATGTGTTGCGCTGGTGGGCTCAGGCGCGGATCGTCACGACCTGGGACACGGCACCGCTGAAGCCGAACGTGCCGTGCATGGTGTGCTCCAAGCGCGGCGGTCTGCAGGTCCGACTCGATCCGCTCGCCGCAGTCTGCCGGCATTGCGGCTCAGCGTGGGACTCAACGACAATCGGGATCCTCGGCGAGCACGTCCGCCTGGCCATGGCCGACCCGATCCCAGAACTGGAGACGACACGATGACCCTGACCGAGTTCCTGCTTGCCCGGATCGCCGAGGTCGAGTCGGCGGCGTTGTCGGCGCGCGGGCCTGGCACGGGAGAGTGGTCATCGTGGAGCCGCTCGTGGGACGCCTCGGCGACGCGCGATCTGGCTGCTGATGGTGTGCGGATAGTGGCGTTGCCGATGACGATCGACGAGCACGTCTGTCGCCATGACCCCGACCGTGTTCTGCGTCGATGCGCGGCTGATCGGCAGATTGTCGAGATGTACCGCCTCGCCCTCGCCGAGAAGAAATCGCTCGACTTTCATCAGCAAGGGCTGGTGCAAGGGTGGCGCGAGAACGGCCTCTCGACGTGCCAACTCCTCGCCTCCATCTACGTCGAGCACCGGGACTATCAGCAGGAGTGGAAGCCGTGAGCATGCCGGCCCGGCCAGACGAGGTCGCTCTCTGGTCGGCGCTCGTCGCCGGCGAGCAGCCGCGCTATGCGGGTGATCGGCTTGGCGTCCCGAGGAACCGGGTCCGCTATCTCTGCAGCAAGTGGGCGCGGCAGCATCGCTACAACTGGGGCGTCGTCATCGACCTCGGCTGGATCGAACCCCAGGAAGGTCCGCAGCGATGACGACCTGGACACTCCGGCAGATCGACGACGTCGGCCGGCTCTTCGTGGCTGGCACCATCGACGAGCTCCTCGTCCTGCAGCACCCGGGCACGGCGATGGACGCGTTCCACAGCGAACTAGCACGTCGCCTAACCATCGAGGCCCAGGTCTTCGCTGTCGACGCCTCGACTCAGGACGTCGCCTTCGAGGACAAGCCAGCCAACGACCAGCACCTCATCGAGGTCACCGCTGCCTGGCGGCCGAAGACGCTCGAGGTCGAGCTGCGTGGTGGTCCGAACGATGGCGAGATCCATCACGTCCGCAGCGTCTGGGATCCGTGGCGGGTCGCGTCGCAGCGTTCGTCTGCTCTCTTCAGCCGCGCGAGCGATCCGGTCGATCTGCTGTTCAGCGGCCCGGTCATCACGACGTACACGATCGTCGGGTGGCGTGAGAATCAACGACGCTGGGTCTTCGCCCCGGTAGGCGGCCCACCGCGCAGGGTCGGCCGATGAACGTCGACAAGATGCGACACCAGCTGCGACGGGACCACGTCTCTCCGCAACGGTGGGACGGGGCGCTGATCGTGGCGTTCGTTCGCAAGCACTTCGGCCCAGATATGCCGCTCACAACGTGGCAGGAGCACTTCCTCCTGACGCCCCCGTTTGGTCCTCTCCTGACGCTTCCACGCACTCCGCTCGTGACGTTTCCGCCGCTTCCTCGGATGAAGCTCGTACCCCGGCCGTGGTGACGACACGCCGCATTGCGCGCGCGTGGCGCGAGAGATAGGCCGTGCGGTGTACCGTCTCAGTCAGTGGGCATGCTGTGCCCAGAGAGAGGCCCGGTCGTTGACCGGGCCTTCGTGCTTCCCAGGGCCGCACGCCCTGGGTGCAGATCGTCCCGGCTTCGGTCGGGTGCTGGGCTGGTGGGCCTGCTCCGGGTCGTCGAACGTCGTGCGATCCGACGTCACCAGTCCTCATCATCACCTCAGCTCGCGCACCGGATCGGGTACCGAGCGCCGTGCAGGGCTGGGGGTTAGCAGTGGTCCTGGCCGAGTGGGATCCGAGACGCGGTCGCGGTGGCCGATTGTGGCGCTCGCTCGTCCAGGAACTGTGTCCGCCCGGGTCGCTGTGTCAGACGCCGGTGTGCCTCTACCCCGAACTGAATCGGGTCATCATCTTCGGGCTCAGGCGCAACCATCCGCACGGTCCGTCCCTCGATCACATCCAGGATCTGCAGTACGGCGGGCATCCGACGGCGCGGTGGAACCTTCGTCCCGCTCACTTCGGATGCAATGCCGGCAAGAGGCGGGCTAAGGACCCGCCTCGCCGCACGTCCCGCGACTGGCCGTTCTAGCGTCATCGCAGGTCAGACGCCGATTCTTTGAGAATCTGGGGTATGGGCGACCGCCCAGTGAACCTTTTTTTCTCCCCACTGAATCGCCCACGTGAGGCCCTACAGGGTGTGATCGGAGCGACCTGATGGCGACTCCGGTGACCAACCACGGCCTCGCCGGCTACCGCCGCGGATGTCACTGCGAGATCTGCCGGGCGGCCAAGCGCGACTACATGCGCACGTACCGGGCGAACAAGCGTCGCGAGCTCGTCTACGAGGAGGTCGCGGCCGCGGTCGTCCTCGCGGACGTCGAGCCCGTGGCTGCTCCGTTGTCGATCGACTTCACCGCGCCGGCGGGCAGCATCGAGACTGCGTTGCGCCGCGACCTGCGCGGGTTGACGGGCGAGCCGCCGTGGAGGCGGACGCTCTCGCGCATGGCGCGGCTGAACGCGCGGATGCTCGACCAGGTCAACCGTCACGACCGTCTCGACCTGGTGTCCCCGCTCGAGCTGCGGACGATGGAGCTGCTGAACCGGCTGCGTGCCGTGTCCGCCGGGTCCAGCGTCTCCGAAGATGCCGCGGCGTTCCTCAGTGACCTCGGCTCGAGCGACTGACCCGCCCCCGCGGTTCGGGACTGAACGCAACCTGACTCGCGCCACCCTCGGCGGGAAGGTCGCGAAGGTCGGCGCCGCGCTCGGCACACCGTTCATGCCGTGGCAGCGGTACGTCGCGGACGTCGCGTGCGAGATCAACCCGGCCACGGGGTTCTTCTTCTACCGCGAGGTGCGGCTGATCATCCCGCGCCAGCAGGGCAAGACCACGATCCTCCTCGCCAAGGGCACACACCGGTGCCTGTCGGCCCCGCGACAGCGCCACGTGTACACCGCGCAGACCAGGAACATGGCGCGCCGGCGCCTCGAAGAAGACTTCTACGACCCGATCTCGGACAGTGCCCTTAGCTACTTCCTTGCCGCGACGGGCGGCCCGAAGCCGGGTCTGAGGGCGGCCGCGGGCAGCGAGCACATCGCGTTCGCGAACCGGTCGCGGTGGTGGATCGACGCGGTCACGAAGAAGGCCGGCCACGGTCCGCCGCTCGACGAGGGCCACATCGACGAGGCGTTCGCTCACACGGACTCCCGCCTCGAGCAGGCGATGAGCCCGGCCATGACGACCAAGCCCAACGCCCAGCTGTGGATCGCCTCCGCCGCCGGCGACGGCGACTCGACGTACCTACGCGCCAAGGTCGACGATGGCCGGGCCCGCATCCAGACACCATCCGCACGCTCGCGAGTGGCCTACTTCGAGTACTCGGCACTGGACGACGCCGACGCCGACGACCCGGACGTCTGGGAAGGATGCCTCCCGGCTCTCGACCACACGATCGACCTGTCCGTCATCGAGGCCGAGCGCGACAAGATGGACGACGACGAGTTCCGCCGCGCGTACCTCAACCAGTGGCGCGACAAGAAAGCCGGCATCGGTGTCATCCCGCCGGCGAGCTGGGGGCTCTGCAAGGTCCCTGAGGGCGTCGACGCACCGTGGACCGGCCCGCCGGTCTGGGGCCTGGACGTCGCGCCGGATCGCTCGACGACATCGTTCGGTCTCGCGGCTCGCTCGTCCGACCCGACGGCCCGCGTGTACGTCGAGGCGATCGGCCAGATCGCAGGAACCGACGGCGCGGTCGCGAAGCTCGTCGAGCTGCGCCGGATCCACGGCGGCAACCTCGTCGCGATCGACGGCTCAGGCGCTGCCGGCGCACTGAAGACAGACCTCGAGACCGCGGGCTTCGACGTCCGCAGGTTCTCCGTCCGGGACAAGGTCGACGCCTGCGGCGCCCTCTACGACGACGTCCTCGCCACCCTGATCCGCCACCTTGACGAACCCATGCTCAACACCGCTCTCGCCGGGGCATCCAAGCGCATGGTCGGCGACGGCGCATGGCTCTTCACCCGCAAGGCGCTCGCGGACATCACCCCGCTGTACGCCGTGACCGTGGCCCGGTTCGCGTGGGTGGAGACGGCCCCTGAGGACTACGACCTGCTCGACTCGTTCTACTGATCGGAGGCGACGTGAAGGCCACCTTGAAGGCTGCCGGTCGTCGTGTCACCGCCACCGGTGGGCGCATGGCCGCGGTCCTCTTCTCGCGCTCGGTGGGCACGTCCCTGCTGGACCTGGCTGGGGCTGGGCTGGTCGTGGCGGGCATCGCCCTGGTGTTCGTACCGGCGGCGTTCATCGCGGCCGGTGTGGCGCTCCTGGCGATGTCCTACCGACTCACGAGCGCATCGGTGCGGGCCCGGGCGGTGCGCCAGTGAGCCTCTTCTTCCGCGGGGCCGAGCAGCGCGGCCTGTCCTACCAGGACGTGTGGGGTTCGGGCGGGTCGGTCGCCAACGCGATCGGTGGCCCGGACATCGTCGCCGGCGGCCTGCGGTTGATACCCGTGTACGCGGCGACGTCACTGATCGCGGACCTGGTCTCCACGGCTCCGCTGCGGGTATTCCGTGAGTCGCCCGACGGCACGCGCATGCTCCTGCCGTCCCAGCCGACGCTGGTGACCAAGCCGGCGCCATACGGCACGAAGATCGACTGGCTACACCAGGCGCTGACGTCCCTGCTGCTGCGCGGCAACGCCTACGGGTACATCACCGCCCTGGACTCCCAGGGTCGCCCAGGTCAGATCCAGTGGCTCGCACCCGATGACGTGACGGTCATCGAGGAGCAGCTCGACTGGTTCCACTACCCGACGTACTACTGGCGTGGTCGCGAGCTCGACCGGACCCTCGTGGTGCACATCCCCGCGTACACGTTCCCCGGGTCCGTCAAGGGTTACAGCCCGCTCGGCCTGTTCAAGTTGCAGATCGAGACGGGGATGCGCGCCCAGCAGCACGGCGACGACTGGTTCCGCAACGGCGCGAACCCGTCCGGCCAGCTGAAGAACATCGGCCGCACGGTCCCCCCGGACGAGGCCGACAAGATCAAGAAGCGCTACAAGGAGGCGATCCGCGGACGGGACGTGTTCGTCACGGGCGCCGACTGGGACTACAAGACCCTGTCCGTCTCTCCGAACGAGTCCCAGTTCCTGGAGACGATCAAGTCCAACGCCACCCAGGTCGCCGCGATCTACCGCGTGTCTCCCGAGGACGTCGGCGGTGAGACCGGCGCATCCCTGACGTACAAGACCCTCGAGCAGGACGCCGCGAAGCTCACCTCCCGGACTCTGGCCGTGTGGTGCGCACGCCTCGAGGCCGCCTTGAACCAGATCTTCCCGCGGCCCCAGTACTTCCGCTTCGACCTGGACCAGCTCTCCCAGGGCGACAAGACCACCCGCACCCTCGCCCACGTGGCCGCGCTCGCGTCCGGGCAAGAGACGCTCACGGAAGCCCGGGCAGCGGAGGACAAGCCGCCGCTGACCGACGAGGAAGCCGCGCAATGGCAGGCGTGGTATCGCGGCAACTCCTCGGTGGTGGCCGCGCCGGTCGCCGCCCCAGCAAGTCCCGGACCTTCAGGAGGACCGAATGCGTGATCTCGAGCGCCGTAACTTCGCGCAGGTCGTCGAGCTCCGGGCCGACCCCGCCGGTGGCCTCGGCACCCTGCACGGGTACGCGGCGAAGTTCAACGTCCTGTCCCAGAACCTCGGCGGGTTCGTCGAGCGCATCGCCCCGGGATTCTTCAACAAGTCGCTCGCCGACAACGTCCGCGTGCTGTGCCGTGCGAACCACAGTGACGCCGGGCTGCTCGGCACCACCGAGGCCGGCACGCTGACCCTCTCGATCGACGACGTCGGCCTGGTCTACGACAACCCACTGCCGGACACCACGGTCGGGCGCGACACGTCCGTCCTAGCCAAGCGTGGCGACCTGCGCTACTCCTCGTTCGCGTTCTACTGCATCGAGGACGAGTGGGGGTTCACCGAGCAGGGCTTCCCGATGCGGACGCTCCTGCAGGGCCAACTCGTCGACGTCGCCCCGGTCAACTCGCCCGCATACCTCGACTCCACGGTGGCCGTGCGGGCCTTCGCCGAGTCCGGCTTGGTGACGACCCCGCCGAAGCCGGCCGGGCGCGCCCTGGACCCTGAGGACGTCAACGTGCTCACGCAGGCCATGGCGTGGTTCACCGCGGTGGACTCGATCGTCGACGAGGCGCAGGAGGCGCTCGCCGCCTACCTGAAGGTCCCGTCCCCCGACCCCGACCCCGACGACGTCGACGACGACGACGCCGCCGAGCCGGCCACTGATTCCGCGGCGCAGATGCCGATGCCGCGGTCCGACCCGTCGCCGACCGAGCAGCGCGCCACGCACTCGGCCCCGGCGAGCGTCCTGCTCCGTTCGTTGGAGCTCGACGCACTGAAGTAGCACGCCCCTCGCGGCAGGTCGACAACCACCGCGGCCCGCATCACCCCAGCCCCCGCGTCATCCGACCGGGGGCTTTCGCATGCCAGAACGGAGAACGACCGTGAGCGGATACACGACGATGCTCCTCGAGCAGCGGGCCAAGACCTGGGAGCAGGCCAAGGCGCTTCTCGATGCAGCCACCAAGGAAGAGCGCAAGCTCACCGGCGAGGAGGAGGCCTCCTACGCGAAGATGACCGAGGACCTGAACGCCTCCCGGGCGATGGTCGACAAGCTGATCGAGGACGAGCGCAACGCGACGGCGTCCGAGGAGTCGCTGCGCAAGCTCGCCGAGGCGCCGGTGAACCCGGCCCACGCGCCGGCCAAGGCGAACGAGTCCGAGGCGCTGCGCGCGTTCCTGCGCGGTGAGACCCGCGCCTACGAGATCAACCCAACGGTCGCCGAGGTTCGGGCTGCTGGGGCGTACCGGGAGCAGCGCGCGGGCCTGTCCGGGCTAACGGCGGCCGCCGGTGGTGCGACCCAGCCGACGAACTTCTATAACCAGCTGTGGGCGCACCTGATCAACTCCTCGCAGATGCTGCAGTCGGGCATCACGGTCCTGCAGACCAACGACGGCAACCAGATCCAGCTGCCCACGACCACGTCGCATTCGACCGCAACGTGGGGTGCGGCGCAGGCCCCGCTGAACGAGTCCGACCCGGCGTTCGCCCAGCGCACCCTCTCGGCGTACAAGGCGGGGCTGCTGATCTCGGTGGCGAACGAGCTCATCGAGGACACCGGCGTGGATCTCCAGGGGTACCTGTCGATGCAGGCCGGTCGCGCGATCGGCAACCTCATCGGCCAGGGCCTCGTCGTCGGCACCGGCACCGGTCAGCCGACCGGGATCACAACCCTGACGACCCTCGGCAAGACCGGGTCCACGGCCGTGGTGGGCGCGCCGAACTTCGACGACATGATCGCCCTGTACTACTCGGTCATCCCGCAGTACCGGGCCGCGGCCTCCGCGGCGTGGATCACGAACGACGTGACCGTCGGGGTCCTGCGGACCCTGAAGAACACCTACGGGCAGTACCTGTGGCAGCCGGGCCTGACCGAGGGGACGCCGGACACGATGCTCGGCAAGCGGGTCATCTCCGAGGTCTGGATGCCGGGCACGGCCCTGAACGCCAAGTCGGTGATCTTCGGGGACATGGCCGCGTACTTCGCGCGGATCGTCAACGGGCTGCGCTTCGAGCAGTCCCGCGACTACCAGTTCAACACCGACCAGACGACGTTCCGTGCGGTGCTCCGCGCGGACGGAACCCTGCTCGACCAGACGGGCGCCGTCAAGCACTTCGTCGGCGCCGCGTCCTGATCCACTCACGCCGCAGCGGGCCCGGGCGCCGGTCGCCCGGGCCCGCCGCGACACCCCACGCACCCGCTCAACGGAAGGACACGCCATGCAGGTCACCATCGAGGCCTTCATCTCCGGCTCGCGCGACGGCGCACCGTGGCCACCGAAGGGCGAGGTCATCGACCTGCCCGACGCCGAGGCTGCCGTCATGATCGCCGCCGGCATGGCCTCCGTGCTCGAGGTCCCACTCGAGGCCGCGGTCACGCCCGCACCGGAGACCCCCGCGCCGCCCGCACCGGAGACCCCCGCGCCGCCCGCGCCGGAGACGCCCGCGCCGCCCGCGCCGGAGACCCCGGTGCCCGCGGCCGACGTCCCGCCGGCTGCTGACGCCGCTGGCAAGTCGAAGGGCGCGTAACACCTCGTGCCGGTCATCGTCGGGGCCACAGCGCCCGTCTCGTGGGCTTCAGGGGGGACGGTCGCGGCGTCGCTCGCGGTCCGTCTGCCGGATACCACGACGCTGACGCCCGCCCCGACGGTGACGGTCTCCGCGGGGACACAGTCCGCGACGATCGTCACGTCCCAACCAGGTCGTCATCTGCTGACGTGGACGCTCGCTGGCGTCACGTTCGTCGACATCTTGGACGTGTGGCCCGCTGACCCGCGGTACATCATCTCGATCGCCGACGCCCTGGGGATTCTCGGGTCCATGCCGGCGTCTCAGCAGAACGACCTTGCGCTGTACGTCGCGACGGCGACCTACGTGATCGAGAACCTGGCGGGTCCGGTGATCTCCGCTGCCCGCACGTACCTCACGGACGGGCCTCGCACGTCGGTGGTGCTGCCTGCCGCACCGGTGCAGGTGTCCCAGGTGATGGTAGGCGCCGTGGTGCTGGACCCGGCGCTGTATCAGGTCGACGCAGACGCCGGCCTGGTGTTCTCCTCGTTCCCGACTGGGCCGCCGCGGAACATCTCAGTCACGTACACGGTGGGATCGACGACGATCCCCGCGAACTTGCGCCTGGCCGCCGCTGAGCTCATCAAGCACCTATGGTCGTCCGGGCGCCGCACCGGCACCCCGGGGCGGATGGATGCGCCCGCGGACATGGTCGCCACCCCGTTCGGGTTCGCGGTTCCCAAGCGCGTCGTCGAGCTGTGCAACCTGACGGTGCACGCCGGCGGGTTCGCCTAATGGCCACGTCCTCGGTCACCGCGGCCCAGCAGTTCAAGGCGGCCATGGTCGATGCGATGACCGCGCTCGTCGCAGGTCAAGAGGTCCTGGTGACGTTCGGTCACCCGGGTGTTGACGTCGCGAACTGGCGGGACATCGTGTCCTTCGCGGACACGGTCTCGCAGCAATCGGTAGCGACGATGGGCACGAACCGGTCCCGCGAGGAGACCCTCACGCAGAAGGTGTGGGTCTCGTGCGAGCGCCCAGGTGATCAGGACCAGGAGCGTGTGGCCTCCGACGCCGCCTACGCCCTGCTGGGCCTCCTGGAGCACTACGTGCGCCAGACGGACACGACCCTGGGTGGCGTCGTCCGGCAGTGCTTCCTGACGTCCCACACGGCCACCGGGGAGACGGACCCGAAGTTCCTGAACTACGGGCGCCTGATCGAGATCGAAGCCGAGTTCACCGCGCAGGTCCGGGTCACCGGGCCATGAGTCAGGAGCCTCACATGACCGCTATCCGCAACGTCTCTCCCCGCGGGGACCTGGACGTGCCATTGCTGGGCCGGATCGTCGCCGCCGGCGAGGTGGTCGACGTCGACCCGGCCCACGCCGAGATCCTGCTCGAGCAGGTCGACAACTGGCAGCCCGCCGCCGATGGCGGGATTGTCCCAATCCAGGCGGCCGCCACTGCTGAACCCGAGCCAGTCGTCGCTCCTGACGCCGCGGACAATCCCGCATGAGCGTCGAGATCACCGACCCCGCGGTCACCCTTCCGGCCATGCTCGTTGCCGGCGAAGCGGCGTACATCGTGCGCCCGGGCGACAGCGTGATCCTCAACTACCCAGCCGCCCAGATCAGCCAGCAGACAGCGGCTGTGATCAAGGCCACGGCCGCGTCGCTTCTGCCTGAGGGCGTCAGCATCCTGATCGTCTCCGGCGCCACCGTCACGATCGCGCGAGGCAATACCGAGGGAGAACCCGCATGACCACGCAAGCGGATTGCAGCATCGGCATCAAGGTCGAGGCGACCTACGGCACGGCCGTAGTCGTCGACCAGTTCCCCGAGTTCTTGACGGAGTCCCTGGACCGTAAGCCGACGTTCCTGCAGGGCAAGGGTCTGCGTGTCGCGTCTCGCGTGGACCGCGCTGACCGGCGCTCCCTGGGTGAGGAGCTCGCTGAAGGGTCGATCACTCTGGAGGCTCCGATCAAGGGCCTGGGGATCTTCCTCAACGCGGCGATGGGTGCGGTCACGTCGACCGTGGTAGCGGGCCAGACGCCGCCTGTCTACCAGCAGGTGCACACCCCGGCCCTGACGGATCCGATCAACAGCTACACGATCCAGAAGGGCATCCCGCCGCTCGGTGGTGGGGCGACGACGCCGATCACGTTCCTCGGTTCGGCGTGCAAGTCGATGGAGATCTCCGCGAAGCAGGGCGAGATCGTCGAGGTCACCACGGACTGGACGGCCCGCGAGGTCCAGACCGCACCCGCCTACGCGGCCCCGTCGTACCCGACGCCTCTGGACGTCTTCACGTTCGTCCACGGGGTGATCTGCATCGGTGGCACCGTGGTGGGTCCGACGACCACGGCGATCGCCACGGGTGGCACCTCGGTCGCGGACATCACGAGCTTCTCCCTGAAGTGGGACCAGGGCCTGGACGCCAAGGGGTGGAACCTGGGCGGCGCGGGCAAGCGGACCCGCAAGCCGGCCGTGGGTCCGGCGAAGCTGACCGGGAAGATCACCGCGGAGTACGACACGGTCGAGCTCCGCGACGCGTACCTCGCCCAGACAGACCTGGCGCTGCTGCTCACGTTCACCCACCCGGCGATCATCGGGACATCCGCTCACCCGGTCTTGCAGATCTGGGTGCCGCTGATCAACCTGAACGGCAACATCCCGGCATCCAACGGCGGTCAGGTCATCACCCAGTCCATCGACTTCGACGGCCTGAGCAACCTCGTGAACCCGCCGTTCACGGTCGTGCATGTCACGACCGACACCGTCGTCTGACCCGTGGCGACGCACCGCTCGGGCGGGACCGGTGAGCAAGCCGAGGCCGGGTTCGACATCAAGTCGAACCTGCGCCAGGTCCTCGCTGATCTGAAGGAGTTCGACCCGAAGCTCGCCACCGAGGTCCGCAAGCGGCTCCGCGCGTCTGGTGATGCGGCGATCGCGGCAATGAGCACGATCCTCGACGAGGACACCGGTGGTGTTGTCACCGGCAAGACGCACCGGCTCGGCACGGACCGTCGCGGCCGCGTGCACCTGGTCGTCGACAAGATCAACACCCGTGCGGCGACCCGGTCCCGATCGACCGGTGCCCGCGCGGAGATCAAGCGGGGCCTCAAGCTCAAGGTCACCACCGGCAAGGCCCGCACCTCGGTCCGGCTGACGACCACGGGCGGCGCGCTGCGCAAGGCCATGAACACCCGGTCCTGGCGCCACCCCGTGTTCAAGGACCCGGACACATGGGTCGAGCAGCCCGGCTCCCAGTACTTCAACCGCGGCGTGTACTCCGAGGCGAAGAACCTCCGCGCCTCCATGGAGGACGCGATCCAGATCGCCCTGGATGCGATCACCGCACACCAGACCACGACCCTCGAGTAGGAGACCCCTGTGCGCATCAAGTTCACCGGCCCGGACGGCGCGAAGTTCGCCGGTGTCGAGCTCGTCGCCATCCACGACACCCAACGGGCCCGCACCGACGCGCTCGCGGCCGCCGAGTTCGCCACGGGCCTCAAGCTTGACGTCCTGGTCGAGCGCACGAAGGTCAGTGCGGGCCTGACCACGCATCTCACGTTGTTCATGACGCTCCGCAACGCGGGGTTCTGGGTGACGTGGGACGAGGTCGGTGCGTTCACGGGTCAGGACTACGAGGTTGTCGTCGAGCCGTCCGACCGGTCGGACGATGACGCCGCCGAGGACACCGCACCGGACCCTACGTCAGCCCGGACGGTTTCCGTTCCGGGCGCAGGCCCACTCGAGCCCGAACAGGTGAAGGTGCCCAGGGGCAAGGGGAGCGGCTCGAGGTCGAGGTCCACAGCCGTCTCCTGATCGTCTGTCATCTCTGGCCGGGGTTGACGCCGGCGCAGATCTGGGCGTTGCCGTTCGCCGAGTGGCTGATCTTCGCCGCCGGTGCTGATGCGTGGATGGCCAAGCAGCAGGAGATCGAGCGTGCGACGTCGGGGAGGTGAATCGTGGCCGGTGCGAACCTGATCTTCGACATCATCGCGAACGACAAGGCCTCGAAGATCCTCGACAACATCGGGTCCTCGATCGACGGTCAGGGCAAGAAGTGGGACGCCCTGAAGGTCTCTGGTGGCGTGGCCACGGGCGTTCTCGCCGGCGGTGTGGCCGCGATGGCGGCGATCGTTCACACCGGCACCCAGGAGGCCATGGACGCGGCCACAGGGCAGGCGCAGCTCGAGGCCGGGATCAAGTCCACGGGCAACGCGGCAGGCGTGTCCGTCGAAGGCTTGGAGGCGTTGGCCACCTCGGTCCAGGGCTACTCGGGCCAGACGGACGATTCGATCGTGAAGTCCGAGCAGCTGCTGCTCACGTTCACGAACATCAAGAACAACGGCCCGGACAAGATCTTCGATCAGGCCACGAAGGCCACCGCGGACATGGCCGCGAAGATGGGCGGCGACGCCTCCGATATGGCCGTCAAGCTCGGCAAGGCGTTGAACGACCCGGTCAACGGGATCACCGCGCTCGGGAAGATGGGCGTCCAGTTCACCGCGTCGCAGAAGGAAACGATCAAGGCGATGGTCGCCACCGGCGACGTCGCGGGCGCGCAGAAGCTGATCCTCGGTGAGCTCACCACCGAGTTCGGTGGTGCGGCGAAGGCCGCGGGCGATTCGGTCCCCGGGCAGATGCAGCGCGGGCAGCGGTCCTTCGAGGACCTCTCCCAGTCGATCGTTCAAAAGGCCATGCCCGCCGTGGGCGGGTTCGCCAACGCAGGCCTGCAGATCCTCGACTGGATGAACGCAAACCAGCCGGCCGCGATCGCGCTCGCGACCACGATCGGTGTGATCGCTGGTGCGGTCGCGATCGCGGCCCACTGGGAGGGCATCTACACGACGGCGAAGACCATCGGCACCGCGGCCCAGTGGGCGTGGAACGCTGCCGCTACCGCGAACCCGATCGGCATCATCATCATCGG
>QGNH01000551.1_pt1 | contig 33290 bp, 47 predicted proteins | sample 1735481 | NCBI WGS metagenome assembly QGNH01 (sample SAMN09239004, study PRJNA386568) | Viral metagenome, whole genome shotgun sequencing project. | reverse complement strand
GGAGGCGTCACGATCAAGAAAGAGCGCGTAGCAGGTGGTGGCTACGTTTATACCATTGGACATCACGCAGAGCCGGAAGGCTTAGGAGCTAATCATGGCAATTGACTATTTTGGTGCAGGGGTTCTTTTCGCAACGCCGTCTTACGATGGAAATGGGAATGCAATCGCCATTGCTTCTCCGGTTCAGTTCGGCATTGTTCAAGATGTAACCATCGAGGACTCAGCCGAGAACAAGGAATTGTACGGCGCATTGCAGTATCCGGTGGACATAGGCCGGGGTAAGTCCAAGCTGATGATTAAGGTCAAGCAAGCTTTCGTCAATGCGGAACTGTTCAATTCGGTTTACTACGGGCAGACCCTGACCGCGGCTTACGATGCTCTGTATGGCGATCAGGCCGGAACGACTCTGACCGCGGCGATCAACATTACTCCGACCGCTCCGTTCGGCGGCACGAGCACGTTCGTGGCAGACCTCGGGGTGGCCGATGGTAACGGCGTTCCATACACTCGGGTAGCCTCAAGCCCGACGAGCGGACAGTATTCGCTGGCTGGATCGACTTATACGTTCTCAGCCATCGACGTAAACAAGACGGCTTACATTTCGTATCAGTACAGCAATTCGACTAACCCGGCAGCGGGCAAGCTTCTGTCGATCGTCAATCTGCAGATGGGTCAGGTTCCTGTCTTCTCCGCTCAGTTCTTTGTCAAGCGCAATGGGCGGACGATGTGGAGAAAGTTCCCGATGTGCGTTGCGACCAAGCTGTCGATGGACTTCAAGAATGATGACTTCGTGATCCCCGATATGGAAATCTCCTGTTTCGCGGATAGCAACAATGTCATTCAGCAGTTCTCGTTTACAGAATAGTCGTGGAACACGTTAACGGTAGTCGTTATGCTCCCGTCCCTGGAAAGATCCCGGGGACGGAGCTGAACCTCGGGGGGCATATCTTTGTCGCGGCCCCGTTCAATCTGGATGGCGTTCAAGAGGCGATGAAGCTTCTGGAACAGCTCAAGGAAGTGAAGTCCGCGGCTGATAGTCTGAAAGGTGCCGCTGAAGTATTGCTCATCTCTCTGCGACGAAATGATCCTGATCTGACCGTTGATCAGCTTCTGAGCCTGCTCGACCTAGGTAACTGGGAGCGGGCTTTGCTGACTGTCTGTAGTGCGAGCGGGATCAACTTTGCCGCGGGGGAGTCCCGGCCGGCGAGCCAGTAGATTGGCTTGCGGTGTACGCCGACCTAAGCATTTCGATGGGTTGGACTTGGGAGTACATCGGGGAATGTATGACGCTCCCCCGGCTTGCGGCGATGACTGAACACTGGAGACAGTATCCGCCAGTGCATAAGGCTGTTGCGGCCTATCTTGGCATCAAGCCGGCGGTTACTCAATCCAATGTCATCCCAATTGATAACGCTGCCCTGACGCGCGATATGAAGGCCGATCCGCGCACGATAAAGTGGCAGACGAAAGAATCCAATGGCTGATAACGTCGAAGTAAAAATTGTTGCTGATGGGAGCGCGGCTAAGTCATCGATGTCCGATACGTCGACTTCCATCTCCGCGTCTCTGGAAGGCATCAAGACTGCGCTCGAAAACTTCGGCTCCAAGAATAAGGATGTAGTCAATCAGGCGATCCAGAACAACGCCAATCTGTCGCGCAGCTTTATCGAGATGAAGGACTCCGCGACTGGCGGATTCAATGTAATTACTGGCGTCATTGAGCGGTTCCGGGGCGTGTTGGGAACGCTGGCGGCTGCTATTGCCGGTGGGTTCCTATTCACAAAATCTATCCAGGAAATGCTGAAACTGGAAGATTCTGTTCGCGGATTGCAGATAGTTTTTGGCATGACGGCGGAGAAGGCCACAACAATGTCGGTGGCCTTGAGATTGGCGGGGATCAGCTCCGAAGCTTTTGAAGGTATGGCATTCAAGGTCGGTCGAACCTTGAAGACGAACAGTGAGGAGTTCACCAGGCTTGGAATTGTTACCAAAGATGCTGCTGGCAATCTCCTACCGATGGATCAGATCCTGCAGAACGTCTACAAGAGGATGCTGGATTTCAAAGCAGGCACAGACCAGAATTTATTTGCACTGACCGCGGTTGGTAGAAGCGCCAAAGACTTCTCCAGTGAAATGGAGAGGCTTAATTCCGTTACGGATCGTGCCGCTATTGTTCAGGCACGTCTTGGAATAGAGATGGGTCCGGATAGGATTGCCGCGATTGAACGCTATCGTGTCGACCTGAATGAGTTTGGAATTGTTTTGGAAACGATAGGGGAGAAGATTGGATCGGAAGTCTTGCCTAGGCTTCAGGGAATGGCGCAATGGTTCAATGAGTACGGCCCCGCTGCGATCAAGGTAATCATCGACATTGTTAAAGGCTTCATTAGCCTGCTTCAGGTTCTTGGAACGGCGCTTGCTGTCGTGGCGATCAAAGCAACTGCCGCTTTTGAAGTGATGGTCGTTAGTGCAAAGGTTGTCGGTTCTGTTTTGAAGGCTCAGATCACCGGAGATTGGGCTGATGTAGTGACCGCTGTTTCAGAAGCTAATGGGAAAATCTTAAAGATCAATCAAGATGCGGCTGAAGGTGTCCAGTTCGCTTGGGCGCAGTCTGTTGCCAAGATAGAAAATCTTTGGAAGGAAGCCGGGACTGCTGAGAATTGGGGCGGTGAAGCCAAGCGCGGAATGAAGCCTCCGGTTACTGGTGCCGGTAATAAAGACTTTACCTTCAAGCCGACGGGCGGTGCTGGTGGCGATGATCGACTCGCTACCTGGAAGGATGAACTTACCAAGATGCAGGAAGCGGAAGGGTACTTCAACGAGTTCAGCAAGGCGCAGGAGGCCGAGTTCTGGACCGCGAAACTAGCGCTAGTCAAAGGTGGTGGCACAGCAGAGGTCAAGCTGCGACAAGAATTGAATCACATGATCTTTGCCGACAAGAAAGCTGCCGCGAACGAGGAATTGAAGGCTGCTCTGGCAACATTTAGTCTTGAGATTGAAGCCGCCAAGAACAACAAGGACGCTCAGATCTCGGCGGCGGTTGCTCGTACCGCGACGATCAAGGCTATCTTCGGCGAGGAAAGCGCGGCCTACAAGACGGCGCTGGGTGAGGAACTGAAGATTCGCCAGGAGTGGGCCAAGAAAGAGGAGGAGCTGATTAAGGGCTTGGCCAAGGTACAGATGAAGGTGGACGAGGATATGGCCACTTTCAAGCTGGACCAGCAGAAGCTTGAACTTGAGCAGGAAGTCGCTCTAGGGAATATCACCAACGCTCAGAAGATAGCGCAGGAAGTCTCGTTTGAGAACGAGATGTACGCCAGTAAGCTCACCGCGATGCAGAAGGACTTGGCTGTTCTGCAAATGGGGACTGTTGCCTATGCCGAGCAGAACGAGAAAATCCTAAAGCTTGAGGAGGCCCATCAACTAGCCCTGACCAAGCTCGCTAATCAAGGTGTCTTGGACCGCGAGCAGTATGCATTGCAAGCAGACAAGCTGGTCGAGAGCAGCTTCTCGACATTGTTTTCAGACTTGGTTGATCGGACCAAGACGGCCAAGCAAGCCTTTACCGACTTCATCAAGTCGATCACGGACGGTCTAACCAAGATCGCATCCAATCAGGTCGCGCAGCAATGGTTCGGTGCCGGGTCTCAAGGCGGCAGCGCGATCAGCGGGATCATGAGCAAGATATTCGGGGGGAACACAGCCGGCCTAGGCGGTGGTGCCAGCCTTACTACGGCAGGAACAACCCTCACGACTGCCGGAACCTTGCTTACGACAGCCGCTACAGCCCTGCAAGCCGCAGCTGCGACGATGAGCGCCACGGGCTTAGGCGGCGCGGCTACAAGCGGGCTGGGCGGCATGCTGACGTCGTTTACCGGCATCCCAGGACTGGCTGTCGGCACGCCCTACGTCCCGCAAGATACCTTGGCGATGGTGCATAAGGGCGAGGCGATTATCCCGGCCCAGTACAACAAGGGTGGTTACGGCGGGGTCAGCATGAGGAACCAGTTTATTGTGAATGGGCCGATCGACACGCGGACTCAGGATCAGATCGCGCACTCGAGCAACATAGCAATGAGACGCGCCTCGGTGAGGATGAACAAATCATGAGCTTCCTTGAGTCTCCGCGGTTCCCGGATGTTCCTGCGGCCTGGATGACCGGAGGACGGGGCTGGATGACGACGGTCGTCAGGACCTATGGCGGGAACGAGTACCGGAATGCGGCGTGGCAGCAGCCTTTGGGTGAGTGGCAGATACAAAACGCCTGGGCGAGCGCGACTCCGGCTGCGTATGCTGCCGCGTTTAATGTGGGTCAGTTCGTCAAGTTCATGCGCGTGAATCAGGGGATGTTTAACGGATTCCGCATCAAGGATTTTGTCGACTATCAGGACGAGGGCGGGGGAATATTCGTCTCGCTCGGGGGCGGTCTTTCCCAGATGTACAAGGCGATAACTCTCGGAGCGATAACGTTCAATCAGATCGTGAACAAGCCCGTCAGTCCGATCGTCATTACCGGAGGTGGCTCGCTCGACTATACGACCGGGATCGTAACGGGTGGCAGTCCTACGGTGTGGACAGGGACGTATGACATCGCGGCTAGGTTTGCGACAGATGCAATGGATGTCGGGCTGGATGAATCCACTGGCACTCTGTACAACTGGCAGTCGTTAAAGATTGTCGAGATCAGAAATCCGTGATTAAGATCACGCCAGCCTTCAAGACGTTCTTAGGCCAAGGCCAGACCACGTATTGCACGATGTGGTTCGTGCGCTGGGTGAACGGGACTGTTCTCTGCTATACGGATTCGAGTCAGGACATCAGCTATAACCTCGAATCATTCCTGACTGCCGAGAGCATTTCCATTCCCGCGGTAGTCGGAAGTGGAGCGCAGACCTATAACTCGAAGACGAGCTACACGAAAACGGACGTAGCGAGTAACAGCGATCTGACCGTCGACAATACCGAACTCGACGGAATGATCCTGGCGCCGTCGATTACCGAAGCAGACTTGCACGCGGGCTTGTGGGATTTCGCCACCTACGTCGTGTTCATGGTCAACTATGCGAACCTGACCAACACGATGGGCGCCCTGATTCTCCGCACGGGGAATATGGGCGAAGTAACCCTAGAACGTAATACGTTCAAGGCTGAACTCAGGGGTCTGACGCAAGCCTACTCTCGCGTATTCGGGGAACTAACCCAGCCCGGCTGCAGAGCTGTTCTAGGCGACTCTCGGTGCAAGGTTCCGATCAATCCGAGTGCATGGATACTGTCGACGCTCTATGTCGCTCGCATTCACGGCGATGCATTTTTCGGATCGGTAGTCAGACCCACGACCTACAACGGGCGCAATTTTATCTGCACGACCGGAGGAACGAGCGGGCTGACTGAGCCGAGCTGGAACACGACCATAGGAGCGACGACTGCAGATGGTGGTGCAGTCTGGACCGCGGTCTATCCGCGGACAGCGCACGGCACGGTTACGGGTGTGAATCCTGATACGGTGACGATCTATGACTCGTCGCAGGACGCGCCCGGTCCTCCCGGTGGGATTGCGATAACCGGGATCACGAATGCCAATCCATGCGTTGTCGGAGTTGCAGACGCATCGACATTCAATACCGGCGAAGCCATTACGATGAGCGGCATTGTGGGAATGCCTCTGCTCAATGCGAACACAGTCATCCAGTCGCTCAGCGGAAACAATATCACGTTGTCGGTCGACACTAGTAACACCGCGATCTATGGAACGTATGTCAGCGGCGGGTCGGTTATTCCGCTAGGTGAAGACGCGGGCTGGTATGACTTCGGCGTTCTGACATTCGTAACCGGCCTCAATGCCGGTCTAGGGCGTGAGGTCGCAACCTACGTTCCCGGTCAGTTCCTGATGGCCGTTCCGTTCCCCTATGCGGTCGTGATCGGAGATACCTATACAGTCTTAGTCGGCTGCGACAAATCAATGGCGACCTGTGGGACCAAGACAGGAGGCTATGGCAAGTTCGACAATATCCTGAACATGCGGGCCGAGCCGTACCTGCCGGGTCTGGACATGATTATGCAAGTCGGGAAACAGACGGGATGATCTCAGGTTGTACCGTTGCCGAGACTGCCCGCGGATGGATCGGTAGTCCGTTCCATCATCAAGCATCGACCAAGGGTGTCGGTGTCGACTGCATCGGTCTGGTGACCGGTGTTGCAGATGAGCTAGGTTTCCCCGAGGCTAAGGCTTGGCGCTCTGATCTCAAGTATCGCGGCTATGGGAGACAACCCGTTCCCGCAAAGCTTCTCGCGGCCTGCAATGAATACATGGATCGAATCAGCAATCCCAGGGTGGGAGATGTTCTCCTGTTTGCTTTCATGCGTGAGCCGATGCACTTCGGCATAATCGTTTCCGAGAATCCGCGCTACATCGTCCACGCTTATTCGCCGCTAGGGCATGTGGCCGAACACAGGATGGATGAGAAATGGGATCGTAGAGTTGTCGGCGCATATCGTTTGCGGGGGGTCCAATGGCCGCCCTAGCAATCGGAGCTGTAGGAGGCTGGCTGTTCGGCCCGATAGGGTTCCTTGTCGGAACGTTTATCGGCAATCTTCTTTTCCCGCCTGCCCAGACTCCGCTTCCGAATCTCAAGCTTCAGACTTCCCAGTACGGGAACATGATCCCGATCCTGTACGGGACCGACAGGCTATCAGGTCAAGTTGTTTGGCAGGACAACCCCGTTGCTCATAATCATAGCGGCAAGGGCGGCCCGAAGGCTCAGAATTATACTTGTTCTTTTGCGGTCAAGTTCTGCAAGGGGCCGAAGGGTGGCGTCCAAAGACTCTGGTTAAATAGCACGCTGGTCTATGACGTAAGCCCGGGTTCTACCTTTGCCGGGACAGTTTCGTTCACGACTTATCTTGGAGTCGAGTCAGCGCTTCCCGATCCGACGATGGAAGGCGTAGTAGGAGTCGGTGACATCCCAGCCTTCCGCGATGACGTGGTTCTGGTCTTTACCAATCTCGACCTGACGAACTATGGCAATGCTTTGCCGTCCTGTAGCGCGGAAATATATTCTGTTGGCGGCACGATTCCGATTCGCATATCAACGTTCGACACAAATCCGACAGGCGGAACACCTGATAGCGGAATTTCTGCGAATGCGGTCACCTATGATTCGCCGTCTAAGACCATCACCGCTGGAAAGTATTTCAGTGATACCGGCAATGTTTATTACGAGGAAGCGCAATGGCTGCTTGATGGAACCGTTGTAACGCCTGCCGCGACAACAGAGTGCCAGGATGCAAGCGGCGTTCCTGGGACTGCTGCGTTGGCGGGCACCGTTCTGAATCTGAATGTTGCAATGGCGTTTTATCCGTACTTTCCGGGAGGGCTGTACTGGCTACAACAGGATAAGTTACTGGCGGTCATTACCACGGACGCTATAAATCCTGTGGGAGGTCCGCAATCGCAAGCCTGCGAAGCGGCTTTATATTGCAATGACAATGTTTACGTGATCGCGGCCGATTCTAGTGGTCACACGGCGTATCTGTGTCAGTACGCAGCGCCCAGCGGTGTGCCGGTGGCGACCGCGTTGAATGCGCTGATTCCATTTGGGGACGTCGGAAATATCAAGATGGCAGTCTGTTTCGAGACCAGCAAAATCTATGTTCTCGATACTGGAGCCACAACCGGAAATCCGGCGATGGCGCGATTTGCCGATGACTTGACCATCGACCATACGTGGATGTGGGATGACCTGCCGTCACAGATAACAGGTAGCATGAACTCGGGTGCGTTTTTCTTTGTCGTTTACAACGACATTCTATGCATTAACAGCACGGTTATCAGTACTCAAGCCTTTGCGTGGCAGATCAACGGCGACTACACATTCACGCTAAGGGGCTCGATATCGCAAACCAGCACTAACAATATCAGACTCGCTGGCGGATATGTTTTTGGTATCGACGGCGTGATCTCACTCGATCCGCCGATTTCAGGAGTCACGCTTGCCAGTATCGTCAGCGACATTAGCGTTCGGTGTGGGTTGACTACGGGACAGATCGACGTAAGCCAGCTTACGCAATTAGTACTGGGCTACATCATCTCGAACCAGGCGACAGGAAGGGATGGAATCCTTCCCTTGCAAAGCTGCTATTTCTTTGATGGTGTTGAATCTGCGGCGGTCATGAAGTTCGTCATGCGAGGGGCTTATCCGACGCTGACGATTCCCGATACGGACCTAGCCGCGCAGGAGCCGAAGGCTACGCCACCGCCGTTAGCTACGATTGTTCGGACGCAGGAGGTCGACCTTCCTGCGGTGGTGAATGTGAACTATCCCGATATCAATGTCTCGTATCAGCAAAGCTCGCAGCAGGCGCGGCGACAGGTTACATCCTCGCTGGCCGTCTCAAGCATTACCGTCGCGGTGGTCATGGATTCTCTGACCGCTCGCCGTGCGGCTTTCGTCTTGTTGTTCGGCGCATGGATCGAGCGTGAGGCTTTGACGATCCTGCTCCCGCTCAAGTACGGTTATCTGGAGCCTACTGACGTCATCATGGCGCGGGGCTATATCCTGCGCGTGGTCTCAAAGTCGCAGATCGCGGTGGGGATTATCCAGCTTGATTGCGTCATTAGTCTCCCCGCTCTTTACACAATCGTTCAGTCATCAAACTCTACGCAGGGCGGACAGCAGACGACGCCGACCTTACCGCAGCCGTCACAACTTCTCTTGCTCGACATTCCGTTGATTGTCGACACCGATCCATCGACCGATATCTATGCGGCTATGTCTGCAGCAACCGATGCGACGACATGGAGAGGGGCAGCTTTGTACAAGTCCGCCGACGGCGGGACGACTTATGTCGATGATGCAAGTACCGCTGTGCCGGCTGTGATGGGCGTGACATCAAGTGCGCTGCCTACTTTTGCAGGCGGCAATCAGTTCGATCAGATCAATGCGGTGACTGTTGTCATTGGAGTCGGCGGGGGCGAGCTTGAAAGTGCGTCCGAGCTTTCTGTATTGAACGGAGCGAACGAATCACTGATAGGTTCGGAGCTTGTCCAATTTGAAAACGCGGACCTGATCTCTGCGAACACCTACATGCTCTCAGGACTTCTCCGCGGCAGACGAGGGACGGAATGGGCGATGGGAACGCACATCATTGGAGAATCGTTCGTCCTCATGCCAGTCCTTGATGTGCCGTTACTCGTGGCCGAGCTGGGACAGGCGCGGATGTACAAGCCGGTCAGTTCTGGAACGGCTATAGCCACGACAGTAGCCCAGACCTTTACCGATATGGGCGCGAGGATCAAGCCATATTCACCTGTAGGTCTAGGCGGTGGCGTCATCAACGGCTCGGGCGACGTAGCCCTTGATTGGACGCGGCGCACGAGAGTCGGGGGAGCGTGGCTCGACTTCGTTGACGTTCCGCTATCGGAAGGGACAGAAGCCTATGTCGTTCAGATATGGGACGTGACCTATACCCTCTGCGCTCGAATCATCATGGTCGCGGCTTCGCAGACAACAACCTACACCGCGGCCCAGCAGGTCACAGACTTCGGCGCGACTCAGGCGCAGATCTACTTCAGCGTGGGGCAGGTAGGTGCATTCACTCTTGGCGCTCAAGCTTTCGGGATAGCTCAAGGCTCGGGCGGATCGAACAACAATCCTACAAGTCCGATCGCTCCTTACGTGTTCATTCCGAACATTCCCCCGCCCGCGCCTACAGCCCCGGTCGACGGGACGATTACCTGGCCTAGCGACAGCATCATCATTCCGATGACGATAGGCCAGCGGAAGGTTTATCAGTTCACGACCGGCGGAACGATTCCGAATACAGGAACGATCTCGATCTCCGAGTACCAGTCCTTGCAAGCGCAGCGGCATTGCTTCATTGCGACCGACACTGGCGGATTGAGTATGGTCGCCAAGAGCAGAAGCTACGGTGCGACCGCGACTTCGTTCATGGGCGCGGTCGACGGTGGGGCAATTCTCGCCGCGTCGACAACGTACTACTTCATCTTCGACTTCTTGCAAGCCGATGGATCGCTAGGAGGTCCGCCCGGCGCTAATGGCGAGACGATCCTCAACCTTGGGAATGTGACCTAATGGCTAACTCTACGACGAACCTGTATTCGATCCTTCAGTCGCAATCCCAGAAAGAGGTCAGCGCCAATGCGCTCTTTGACGCGGCTAGCCCTTCTACCGGATTCGGCCGTAATGCTTCCGCTTGCGTCGGTCTGACCTGGGCCTACTACGGCGGTACGGTTCAAGTCTCTGGAACGCCGACTCAGATCGCTAACGGGACGGTGACCCTGACCGCGAGCACAGTCAACTACATCTATGTGACCGCGGCCGGCGTGGTGACGATCACGACGAGCGCACCGGGGAGCTGGCCTGGGCCGCTATCCTCGAGCCACGTTGCCTTGTATGACGTGACGACAGGAACCTCGGGGCCGACGAGTTGGAACGATTGGCGGACCGCTCAAGGCGCCGGGGTCGCGGGCGGACCAGGATCGACTGGCGCCACAGGGGCGACCGGAAGTGCCACGGGCGGAACGGGAAAGACAGGGAACACCGGAAACAGCGGTGCCACAGGGCCTACAGGGCCGACGGGCTTGAGCGGGCCTACCGGGAGTGCTACGGGCAACACAGGGGCAACGGGGGCCACTGGCGGCGCCGGGGGCGCGGGCGCGAACGGCAATACCGGAAACACGGGCGGCACGGGAAATACTGGCGGCACGGGAAACACGGGCGCGACAGGGGCGGGCTTTACCGGGTCGTTCGGGCCAACAGGTTCTACCGGGAGCAGCACGACCCTGCAGGGCACGCTCTATACGGCAAGTGGAGTGTTCACCGGGCCTACCGGAGTCTCGTCGTGCTGGGCTACGATGATCGGTGGTGGGGGTGCTGGTGGCGGGGCCTCTGGCGTTGCCAATCACGGTGGTGGTGGTGGCGGATCGGGGGAGATGGTCGTCAGTCTGCCGGTCAGCATATCAGCGGGCTCTGGCTATACTGTAACCGTCGGGGCCGGCGGGGCCGGGTCGACAGGGATTGCCGGGGCTAATGGCGGGACAACAAGCTTTACCGGGTCAGGCTTTGCCTTCAATGCACAAGCTGGCTTCGCTGGGGGTACGGCTGGCATCGGCGCCACGGGGGGCGGTCCCAAGGGTGGCGCTGGTGGAGCGGTGGGTAATCCGGGCGCGTTTGGCGTTCTCGGGGCTGCCGAATCATCGGTCCATTTTGCCGGTGCTGGGGGTGGTGGGGCGGGCAATGCAGTCGCGGCAAACGGCGGCCCTGGCGCTGCAGTCGGCGGCTATCTCGGCGGAACAGGGGGCACTAACGCATCCTCCCAAGCCGGCGGCGGTGGCGGGGCCAGCACAATCTACGGTGTGGGCGGAACAGGCGGGACTGGGGGGGCCACAGGCTTCTCGCCGGGAAGCACGGTCTACGGCGCCGGCGGTGGCGGCGGGGGCGGGGCGACTGCGGGAACGGCGACTTGCGGGGCCAGCGGGATGAACGGCTTTGTTCTGATTCAGTGGATCGCCTAAATGGCTACCGGCGTACTTCAGTGCCAAACGTACACGAGCGGGTCAGGGAACTGGTCCGTTCCGGCGGGCGTTTCGTCGGCATGGGTTACGCTGATCGGCGGCGGGGCAAGCGCAAGCGGGACCTTGGGAGGCGCCGCCGGGGGTGCTGGCTCGGGCGAGTATGGCCTTAATGTCCCGTATAAGGTCACGCCCAGCGGCACGGTGGCCTATTCAGTCGGGGCCGGCGGCGCGTCCGGTAATAACCCCAATGCCGGCGGGAATACGACGTTCGGATCTCTTACGGCCCAAGGCGCTCCTGCCCCTGTTGCACCTTCGCTCGGACCTGGTGGCGGCATCTCCGGTGGGACCGGGTCTGGTGGGATAGGCGGCTATGAGCTTGGCGGATTTTCCGGTGGTTCGGCAGGCGGTAATCACGGATCGGCCGGTGGCGCTGGGTTGATTGGTGGCAGTGCGGCTGGTCAGAATGGCGGCGCCGCTGGTGGCAGTGGAGGGGTATCAGGCGGTGGTGGGGGCGGGGCGTCGCCTTGGGGGCCCGGCGGCGCTGGAGGCACGAATAGTGCGAGCGGCGGCGCGGCCCCGAGTACGTCATATGGTGCTGGCGGCGGTGGCTGCAGCGGCTCTAGTGGCCCACAATTAACGGGTGGGGCCGGGGCCAATGGGTTCATTCAGATAACGTGGATTGCTTAAGGAGACATCATGTCTTTACTCTGGGTAGTCGTTATCATCTTGGTAGTCCTAGCGCTAGCTGGCGCTCCGGGTCTCGGTCCGTGGAACCACGAGTACGGCTGGGGGCCTAGCGGCGGGATAGGACTGATCGTTATTATTCTGATTGTTCTCCTCCTTGTAGGTCGACTCTAAACTATGGCGACCAAATTAGCGTCACCTCCGGAGGGTCGCGGCACGGTGCCCGACCCTGATCCGACGATGCTCACGACGGCCCAGTTGGATAGGGCCATCAACGGACTGCGCGACCTGCTTACCGCCGAACGACTCGGGCAGCGCGAAATATTTACGACGCGCCTTGATGACATGGACAGGGCTAAGGACCTGTTGCGAGAAAAGATTGACGCAATGCCGGATGAGTTCGAAAAGCTTGTCGCGGGGCTGCGCACTTTGCATGACGAGAAATTTAGAAGCATTCAAGTGCAGTTTGCGGAGCGCGATGTGCGAACGGAGCAGAGTGCCAAGGATTCCAAGGTTGCGGTCGACGCTGCTTTGCAGGCCGCGAAGGAAGCTGTCGGCGAGCAGAACAAGTCGAGCTCGCTTGCCATAGCCAAGTCTGAGACCGCGACCACGAAGCAGATCGACCAGCTTGGCGTGCTCATTTCGACGACAGCCAAGGGAGTGGACGACAAGATCGACGACATCAAGCAGCGGCTGACTACTATCGAGGGCCGAGCGAACGGCGTTACAACGACGCAGGAAGTCGGCAGATCGAACATAGGGCTGATAATTTCCGCGGTCATTGCTGGCGTGATCGTGATCGAGGGTCTGCTGACAATGGTACGAGCGCTTCCACACTGAGGAGCATAAATGAGCGATCGAGGATTCCGCGACAACAATCCTGGCAACTTGCGGCCCGGCACGACGCCGTGGCTCGGCGAGATAGCACCTGACGGTGGCTATTGTCGTTTTGACATACCGGAGAACGGCATTAGGGCGATGGGCAAGAACCTGCTCGCATATCAGACCAAGCATCAGTGTAAGACAATCAGCGCGATTATTGGTCGATGGGCACCTCCGAGCGACAACAACGACACGCCGGCATATATTGCCGCGGTGGCCGCCGACGTCGGGATTGATGCTGACCGATTGATCGACCTGACCGATGCGTCAGTCCTAAGTTCGATGCTCGGGGCGATCATCCAGCACGAGAACGGGAGCCAACCGTATTCGGAGGTAATCCTCGAGCGTGCGGCGTCGGCAGCCGTAGGAGATGGACTCGAATGGTAACGAAAGCCAAAGCAGCCGCGCAGCCCGCCAAGGTAGAGATCGCAACGGGACCGGATCTGCCGTATATTCCGCCGGCACCGCAACCAGCGCCGCCGACTGCTGGCGTTTTGAAACAGATCACGACCGAGGCGGACAACCAGACGCACGACTTTGGCTTGGTCTCAATGACCGCCGTCCTCGCTATGGTGCTCGGTTCGATCCCGTGGATCTTGATTCAAAGTGCGATCGCACAGATATGGCCTGAGCACAAATTCGACGCGCAGAGTATTGGTATTGCAATCGGCGCGATCTGCGGCGGCTTTGGGGTAGCGCTGGGTGCGTTAGGGGCTTATCGTAACCTTCAGGCCAAGACATGACAGCCAAGAAGATTGCTGCCGTTCAAGTTGTTCCTGTTCGGGAGCCCTGGTCGCCGCTAAAGTGGATCAGCATCATGGGCGCGGTCGGGCTGGCCTTAGCCTTCTTTCCGGCTTGGTGGACGTTTACGAACCACTGGATGAACCGCGACGAGATCGAAGCGACGGCCAAGAAGGTAGCCGACAAGGCTGACGCTCAGTCTCAGAAAGAAGATGCTGCGCTAAAGTCTCATCAGGATCACGATAATGGCGTCCAGATGTGGAACCAGTTTGGATTCGCGGATACTCGGAGACAGTTCCTCGAGGATCACAAGTTCGAATGTGATACCAAAAAAATGATGATGCCCAAGCTTGCTCCTGTCGATGCGGCGGTCTGTACTCACTATGAATCGGCCTATGCCCAGAAAGTCCAGGAAGCCAATGACTTGAAGGGTAAGGCTATGGAATCGACTCGGGAGAAATGATGGGATCGCTAATCACACTCGCAATCTACGCGGCGATGGCCGGCGGGGCGTTGCTCTTTGCCCATCATTGGATCGAGACAACCTTTGTCGAGCCGGCGGTCAAGACAGCGATCACTAAACAGGTCACAGCGGATACCGCGATTGTCGAGCAGGTCAAGGTCGACCGGGACAAGTGGCAGAAGCAAGAAGGCGACCGCGAGGCTGAGAATACCGCAATGCAGCAAGTGATCGACAAGCAGAACCAGGTACTAGCTGCAAATAAGAAAATCTCCGATACTGAGATTGCCAAGTCTCATGCCACAATTATGTTGCACAAAGACACTGAGGCTGCATTCGTTGCGGATAATACTAGGCTTCGCAAAGAGGCCGCGACCGCCGAACCGGCTCGGGCGGCTGCTGACGAGCTCGCGCGAGTCGTCGTACATCTGGATGACGCTTTGGGCGTGACGGTGACGAAATGAGCGGGCTGTCCGTTGCCTCGTTAGGGCTGGGAGGGACCCGACAGCTAGGTGCATTGGCTAACGACCGCCGCGTTTACCACCCGCTCATCGCCATTATAGCTCTTTTCCTCGCCGGCTGTGCGTCCGATCCTAGCGCGCCGGATATCACGACTAGCGTCAAGACGGTGACAGTGAACGTCCCGGTCCCGGTCCCATGTATAGCCGTTTCAGACATTCCCAATGTTCCACCACGGACGCCGATTACAGCCGCAGCCGGCCCCGAACAAAAAGCGGCTGCTGTGGACGCAGACCTGAAAGCTTATGTCCGCTATGCAGAATTGGCGGACCCTCTTATACAACAATGTTCTAAAGGAGTCACATCGCCATGAAAACCGTAGCATCGCTTTATTTTCTGGTAGCCCCGGCTATCGCCCAGACCATCACCCCAATCACTGACTCGACTGGAAGCACTATCCCTTGGTACGCATGGGCCGGGCTTGCTGCAGCAATTGCTGCGATCGGCTATGTCGTCCTGAAGAAGAAAGACCCGGCGATACTGACGACCGTTACCACAGCAGGCTCGGGCGTGGTCAGCGACCTTACCAGCTTGCTGCACAAGGCCGCCGATACCGCTGCGACGGCCGCGGCGACGATCCAGAGCCAAGCGGCGGTGATCGCTGCGCCGGCTGTGCAGGCGGCCGTTAATGCAGTTCCAGCGGCAGCCCAGCCTGCTTCTGCCACGGCGCCGGCGCTAGGGCAATCTAGCGCTGCAGCGGCACCAACGCTAGGCACAGTTACAACTGCAACCTTCAACCTAGGAGCACCCATGGCAGATCCAAACGGACCACCGAGAAGTAACAATCAATCCTTCCCGCTCGACACCGGCCGCGGCTGGTGGGTATCCCCGGCAGGCTCCAATCCTCCCGGCTATGTCTATGACCTGCCTTGGCCGGCTGTAACGACCAAAGCAGGTACGTCCACAGGATCAGGACCGCCGAGTTCACCGTATACGGGCGTAGGGCTGGCCTGTGTCATTAGCCAGACCGGGAATACCCAGCAGATGAGAACCAACGCTGCGAAGGCTGTAGAGGCCGGGGCAGCCCCGTTTAGCCCTGCTCAGTGGCATGCGACGAACGACAACGCAGACCCAACCTGGACCGCGGCTGTGTCTCAGGTCGTAGTCGGGATTGACCCGGCAACGGCTTATAGGCACGTCTCGAAACCGGGACAGGCGCCTGTCGGCGGGGTGCAGTTTGACGAGGCTATGCTGGTCGCGGCTGTGCCTGTAATAAACAGCTTTCGATAGGTTAAATCAGGGCTATACTATGCAGATGGATGTTCCGACGTACGTTGAATTTCAGCACATCCGCAAGGAGCTCGCGGAAATAATGCGCGTCCTCGCCAATCTTGTGACCCAACAAGGAGCCATCATGGCAACACTGACCGATGTACAAACCGATGTAACGGCAGAAGATACCGTCGTCGATTCCGCAGTCGTCCTGCTTCAAGGGCTGGCCGCGCAAATCGCAGCGCTGACGCCGAATCAAGCCGCAATCGACGCACTGGCTGCTGACGTAACGGCGAAGACGCAAGTTCTCGCTAACGCAGTCGCCGCGAACACTCCGGCAGGTCCTACAGGCGCCACTGGCCCTACTGGTCCGTAAACACAAACAGGGGAGTTCTCCTCCCTAGCCCCTGTCTGATTCGGCCCCTTCGGGGGCCTTTTTTATCGCACGTTCCTCCACGGATCAGAGTCAGGCAACAGAAATGGTGAAATAGGAAAGCATAGGAGCCAGCCGATTGTAATAGCTATGTGATGCGGTATGTCAGCATAGAACCATAGGATGACGTTGGCGATGAGTAGTTGCCAGAGGACGATCAGGACGATTTTCATTTGACGCGCTCCCACATCTCTTTAACCGCTTCGACAACCTGCTCCACGCTGATTCCATCCATGCAAGCGTGTGGGCGTGGATCGTCGTAGCTAGTTGCCGGTGTATAGTGAGATTCTAACTCGCGCTCTGCGGCAAGTACGTTAATGCATGGCCCGCGCGGCATCCGACTGATGGCTGGGTTCTCCCTGAAGCACGGCTGACACGGAAGCCCTAGGCTGATATTGGTATTGCTCGGATATCCTGCGGCGCTGGCTTGGGTCGAACCCCAAAGTATCACGCCTGGAACCTTCCGCCCATGCTCTGCAAATTGCTCGCCGTCTGCCTCGTAGTGATCGCCATAAGTCCAGAAGTAATTGGTCAGGTGATTGCAAAACGAGTCGATGCCGATATGCATGCTGGCGTTGGCAAAGAGGGCGATAGATTCGGCAAGTGTCCGTTTGTAACTCGCATCAATCATTACCACATCGAAATCAAAATGGGCTATTACGGCATTCCATTTGTTTTCGTCCCACTGTTTATAACGGCTCCATCCGGCATTCATCTGCATTGTAATGTACGGTTTCCAAAAAAATCCGCCTGGAACTTGCGGCCGCCGCACCGTCAGCGCTGGCAGATCTCCGACTTTAATAGGTATGTTCCGAAGCGCTGTCCACAGACCCAACTCTTCACCGAAGTATTCAAGCAAATGCGTTTGCATCGGCTTGTCCGGATAGCCTTCCGCCAGCGGATACCCCACCAGATCAATCGCCCTCGCGCACCGGCTCGACCATGAGTCAAACGTATTCGACGCCATGACCTGATCGCAGCCAGCCTCACGCATTAGCCAGCCTAAAGCGTCGTCAGCAATCAGACTCGGATCGGAAAAATACCAGACATCCTTACCCGGATTCGCAGCCCTCAAAGCTGGAATAAGATTGAGCGTCATGATGACGTCACCGATCGCACCGGGCCTGCGAACGCAAATGACCTCCCGCGCCTTGCCAATAATCGCGGGCGCACCTTTCTTTTCCAGGTTGTTGATGCGCTGATCCCACTCCAAGTCCGGTGCTCCTATCTTTTCCTTGGCGAGCTTGGCGAATTCCAGGGCTAGGGCAACGTTGCCCAGATTCTCGTGGCAGAAGCTAATCAGCCTTGCTGGTTGATCCCGGTACATCTGCGGCTCGCGCCAGAGCACGGTCTGCTGGATTGGATATCCTATCGCTGGATGCGCCATCGCAACTGCTTGGGCATAGTGCTTCTGCTGGAACAGGATGAAGGCTAGCTCCATTCTGAACTCCATCCAGGTCGGCTCCAGATTCATTGCGTTCTGAAGCGTGAGCGCGGCTAGGTCAGGGTCATACGTTCGCATCGCCCGGCCCATATACAGCCACGAGAACAGCCACTCGTCGCGGAAGCCTTCGCCCATATCGATCCGAACCTGATACCACTGAGCCGCGTCCTTCTGTCGACCTCCATCCTTGTGAGTATTGGCGATGTAGAAAGCTGTCCGCGGCGTTTGCTTCTCGCCCCATTCCAGCATCAGGATTCGCAGGTTTCGCGCATTGGATGATTCGCCCGGATTCGGGTCGGCGTGGTGAACGATCAGGGCATCATCGAGCTGGCCGATATTCAGACCGTCGAGAATCGGATATTCATGGCAACGACCCGAGAACTTCACGCCCTTGCTCGACTTCCAAAGTCTGTGCTGAACCCACTTAGTAGTCCCGGCTTGAATCCAGACGGTGAAGCAGTCTTTCTCGGCCCAGTACATTGCTCGCTTGATAGCGTCGGGAGTAATCAGAACGTCATCCGCATCCAGGGTCATGTACCAATCGGTATTGTGAACGCGGGCCGAGTCGATAGCGATATTGCGGGCCGCACTGAAGTCGTCAAGTTTCCAGTCTCCGTTAGCATCCTTGGTCGATGCGCCAGTGTACTGACTGACATGGGCCCCGGCCTTATCTGCAATCTCCATCGTGCGATCGGTAGAGCCTGTGTCGATGATCGTTAACGCATCCGCGATGGACGTGACCGACTGCAGCGCCCGCGGCAGGTCGCGCTCCTCATTCTTGACGATCATGCCGACGCCAAGAGTGCGTATGCTGTTGATAGGTCTCAGCACAATGTCCGCTTGTCCCGGCTGTATCTGCACGTAGCTCTCTACCTCGAAAGCGTGAGTCTCGGCGCAGCACTGGAGAATGGACGAAAGCGTATGCACAAATGGGTGGATCGTGAAATGTCCGGGCGTCATATCCCGCTCGATGCCTGGTACGTTATGATCAGGCATTCGAATGAACAGACGGCCATCGTCGGCAAGCAAGCCTCGAAGTTTCCGCATTGCGTCCAGCGGGCGATACATGTGCTCCCAATTGTGGATCATGGTGATGAGCGCATGACCCTCGAATTTATCCTCGTCACGGGAATCGCGTATTTTCATCGTCTCGAAATCGCGCGTCTGGAAATCGACATCGAGATCATGCGGCGTAGATTCACCATCAATCGCTAGTGCATCGCAGCCGCGTGCTTTGAGCCTACTTGCCAGATACGGATAAGCCGCGCCAACGTCTAGCGTTAGCCCCGGCTTCCCCTTCATCACATTGTCGAATAGCCAGCCTGCCAGACTATCATTGATAGCCTTGTCCCCGTCCGACATTAGTTCTGGCGCGGCTTCGTGCTCGCCGTGATAGAGCTTGGGCGGGGCTGGGTCCTGCATCCACACGTCACAATTCGGACACTTCCAGTATGGCGAGGCCGGGACGTGATCCTTGCAGACCGCGCTACATAAGGGACATAAAGTTAGCATGTCATTCATTAACCTCAGTCAGTGGGTAAGAGTAAGTAGGCTCATCCTTGTGCGCTTCCATGTAAGCAGTCGCAGCCTCAAGATTCTCAAACGGTCCCACAGCTATTCCGCCGTTCATTGGATCGCCTAGGATGACGATGAATTTCATGGCGATGCTTCCCGGTCGGTAAAGTCCCACACTCCATTTGGACGCGGCCAAAGCCAAAGGAGCTTCGTCGACGCCCAGCCGCCAATCGTTATCTCGTGGCGGCCCTTGTGCCCATCCCACATCTCGCACCGCTGTACGGGACGCTGCGATGTGTCGATGGCCGGACGTGGTTCGTATTCTTGGCATCTCATCTATCCCTCCCTGAGAGGCATCAGTTTATTGACTATCGGCGGCTTAGTCGGATCAAATGACGCTGGCGTTGCGGAGACAGGGGGCCGTAGCAACGTCGGACAAAGACAAGCACGCTCCGGAACGACTGCAACAGATCCGTAGGCGCAACCTTCCCAATGCCAGTCTGTTTCCCCGCACAGCGCGCAGGCGTATATCATCTATCGCTCCCTGAGAGGGCGGCGCGGGCGGCAGACTCGGCTTTCGCATAACGATCTTCGGCTCGCGCAATCTCGGGATGGTAGATCGCCCCGTCCAAGTAATCTATCGCCGCAACAAGCTCCTCCAGCGCCTTAGTCCGCTGCTCCAGTGAAGCGGCAAGGGATGCGAGCTCTGCGGCGAGACGTTCGAGAGTGGCGGCGAGGGCGCTGAATTCCACGCAGGAATCACATGGAGGATTCTGCGGACACGTCATAATGCTGCCTCGGTCCAAAAATAACTCCCGCGCTCGCCTCAAGTCCCGTACATCGTCAGCGGTCACGGCGTCCTCCGCACCACGATGCGTCCGAGCCTACAATGCCAGTAAAAGTCTATGCCGCTCCATCCGACACCAAGCGTTCTGAACGTTCTGCGCCCCGTCCTGATTCTGATGCTGCGATACCAACTCATCATTTCTCCTCTGTATCCCGATGCCGTGCTGATAGGGCGGTGGCTAGGGACTCGTCGATATACGCATCGACTTCAGCCTTGTCCCGGAAGTCCATGAACGCCACGACTGCTAAATCCTTGGCAACCTTATTTGCAAGCGACTGATACCGCTCTGCATCTCTCTTATCGGCAGGCTGGGATGCTTGGGCGACGGCAATGAGAGCACGAAGATGATGACTCGAATCATCAATCTTCAAATCTGGTTGGTCCGCGACCGCAACATCAAACGCCCGCAAGATCATTTGCCCCCACTCAATCGCCTCTTGTAGCTCCCCCTTCTCCGCAGCGGCGGGAGCGGTATCTCCGACTCGGGCGTGACCAGCCATTGAGCCGTCGCGGCCAGGATGATAAGGTAGGGCGGCGTCACGCGGCTTCGTCAAATCAAGCGGACAGTCCTCACACTTCATGCTCTCGCCGCCAGACCACGCACGCCCAGCCCTGCAACATTCCTGCCGCTCCGTCTGCGGCTCCCGCGCTACAGCAGCAGGGGCGGCGTACAGAAATGTCTCTTTGAGAACTGACGGATCGGAATGTTTATGCCAGCGATTAGTTTTGAATTCTGTCCGATCCTTGAACTGATACATGAACACTATAGGCTCCTCTTGCCGCGCTACTGGGGTAGACGGTTCGTCTTGTTGGGGGATGCGAGGACAAGAGTAAAGAGGAGTTTCGGTATCTCGTTCAGGGATGTAATACACCTGTTCATAGTAAAAGCGGCGGAATCCAGGAATCGTATTGTTGTGGGGTTCATACATCCACGCTACTGGGGTAGCGGATGCGTCTGCGGAGAGGGCGGCTCGGCAATCTCGGAGCAGTAACATAGCGTAATTCGGATGAATATCCTGGTCGTCCAGTACTTCGGTCCAGAAAGCAATTTCCTTGTCGAGTCGCGCTATCAACTCCTGCCGGGCGTCGGTCATTTCCGCTTCTTCCACAGCCAGACCAGTGCAGGCGCGATCAGCAACAGCGTGCCCGGCTCTGGCAAATCTACCGGCGGACAGTGGCCCGGACTAACTCCCGGTGGTGAGCAGATTTCTGGAGTCTGCTTGCCCATCTCCTGTGCCTGAGCGGAACACGCGACGAAAGCTAGACTTAGGATTAAACGTTTCATGCAAGTGCCTCCAAAGTGTCTGCCAACAGATCCAACTCTGAGCATTTGTAACGCAGGTACAAGCCGTGTTCCTTGAGCTGATGAATGCCGCCTTCGCCTACATGGTGGAATTCGCACACGGCCACGGTCAGGAAATCGCTGGCACGATCGGACGCGCCCTGCCCATACTTGATATGGTGGACAAGGGCTGGCGTCTCACCTAGGCCCATCCTGGCGCACAGCACGCACGGAACCTTGGCGACCTTCCCCATGTGGCGCTTACCCTTGGCGCTCATGCCGGCATCTCGTCCAGGTAAACGTCATGCTCATTGGCCCACGCCTCAACGGCGGTCATGTAATCGTTGAACGCTGCGGTGTCCAGATCGGCCGTGGAATGCGGTAGTAGCATCGTCTTACCGTTGGGTAGCTTCACTTCGTCCGCCCCTAGAAACCGAGTTTTGCAGTAGGTGTGCCACGTCTCGGCACTGAACAATTGATCGCGTATCGGCTTCTCCGCAAGCTTGTGATACAGAAGCCACAGCCGAGCGTTAGCCTGATTGCTCCGCTTGAGTTTCCGGCCACAGGTTTTGCAGCGATCCGCATTCACTTCGCCCTCGACTTCACTTTCTTGTCCAACTCATAAGCCGGCACGAGAAGCTTGAACATCTCCCAAGCGTCTGAAAGCTCGGGCCAGTATCGATGCTCAAAGTCGCCATGCTCCTTGCTGAACCGACATAGGTGAAAGCCGCCGGTAATGATTTTGTTCGGGTTGTGCTCGTCCCACAGAGCCTTGTACGCGGCCAACTGCAAGAGGTAATCGGTGTAGACGCCCCCGCTGGTCTTCCAGTCAAGCAGACAGTATTTGCCGTCATCCAACGCGATTGCATCGACCGTTCCGCCGAACCTGTAGACCTCGGAAACGAAGGGAACCTCGGTCGCCACGATCTGAAGGCCTGACCCTTGCCGCCACTTGTGCCAAGCTGCCAACGAAGATTCAACCCGCTCCGCATAGTCAAGCGGGACCGCAGGACGCTCGCTGCCGGTAATCTCTGATTCAACGATGTCATGCACCAAGTTGCCCACGGTCGCGGCTTCGTCACGCTTCTCGTACAGACTTGAAGCGCCAGACTTGCCGACTCCGAAGGCCCAAAGCAATAGGGCACCCGATTCCTTGAACCTTCCTAGAATCGTCGTGACTCCCGAAACCCGCGTGCCATCGGCAAGCCGGTACTCAGTCGGTCGCCCTTTGCCTTTAGTGATCGTAGGGGATGTCATCGGGGAAGTCGTCCTCGGTCCGGGCCTTTAGGGCAATCTCAATCTCAAGTGCAGCCTGTTTCGCTGCCGCAGCCCAGACCTTTATCAGCCCCGGCTCGGTGATGATGTTTGCGGCGATCGCGTGGGCAACCGTATTGGAGACAAACGGCATCCACCAACGGTCCCCGGTCGCGGCGCCGTTCCCGTTGCTGGCCGACTTGTTGACGCGAATGATGGACGTGTATGTCTTGCCATCGACATCCCGGTCCTTGGTCTCGACGTCATACGTTCCGCCTTGCTCGAACTTGAAGTCGGCCCAGACGAACCCGTAATACTTTCCGTCCGGCGTCTTAATCGAACCGTATTTGCTATTGTTCTTCGGGGCGTTGACGTACTTCGCGGTCACTTGCATTTTGCGTCTCCAGTCTATCTAACCAAGATTGAAATTCGATCTGCGCGGCTCGGTCCGCAAGCCAAAGTTGATGCAGTTCATCTTCGTGCTGTTGCCAGCCGTCACTCACCGGCAACCTTACGCGGCAGAAAGATCAGTCCCTTCGCTACCTTGTCCGGCTCGCGGAGAATTACCCATGCCGGGCCTAGTCTTTCCACCGCCGTGATCCACTTCTCGCGGTGGGATTCGATCTGTGCTGCGTCCATCCAGTCATAGATGGGGAATGCGCCGCGGGCCATGAGACGGATGCGGGGATCGTTCACTTTCATAGCACTCCCGTTATCAATGCAACAATAATAAGCAGGCAGAGAAATACGTTTACGCGGTCAATCATGGTCATAGTATTTGAGTTCCCGCGGCCGCTCGGCCAGTGTTTCGATCCACGCTTCCTCGGCCATATTCACATGATCGGGATGATGCTCGCAGCCCTTGCTGGCGTATCTGTGCGGAAATGTCATCGAATCGCATCGACACGGCTTGACCGCTCCGCGCTTGGGCGCATCCTTGCTTACATAGGCAGGAGCATTAGCCCAGTCTGCAGCCGGAGTTCCAAGCAGGGTATTGGCGTATTTGTGAATATCGAAGGTCATGCTTCCGCCTTGGCGATGGCGGCGCTTTTGATGGCCGCGATAGTCGCAGCAAGATCATTGCCGTCATGGACTGGTGCGTACACATCCCACCAGTGCGGGGTTGCGATGATGACAAGCGAGCGTCCGTCGGGAGTGATGAATCGTTCCCAAACGATGCCGCACTTATCTTCGGTGCATTCCATCGGCCGACAGTCTGCGGCGAACAATGCTTCGCGTCCTGCTTTCGAACGCTCATATGCTTGCGCGAGTGGCGTGCGCTGCGCTTGCTTGGTATTCGTCATCTCTTGCTCCCGCGCCTGTCTGTAGCGCATGAGTGATACTCGCATATGGCGGATAAGCGTGTCAACATCTTTTTACACGAGCCGACGAACGGTAGTCAAATATAATTGACAATGGCCGTCTTTGGTCGCAGGATACTATTTCTATATGACCCATGCTGACTTGTTAAGAGAATTTGGCACGGCCACCAAGGTAGCCGACGCTCTAGGGCTGACTCGCGCTGCTGTATCTGTGTGGAAGATCCGGGGCATTCCATTTCCTCGCCAGTGCCAAATACAGGTTAAGACGCGCGGCAGACTGAAGGCCAAGCGATGAGATTCGCAGCCCGCACTGACGCCAACCAAAGCTCGATTGTCGCCATCCTCAAGCAACTAGGCTGCGCGGTGCAGGACTTGTCTGCGGTAGGACAGGGATGCCCCGATCTCCTGGTAGGCGTCGGCGGGACTAACCTGCTGCTCGAGATCAAGGACGGCGACAAGGTTCCGTCCAGACGCGATCTGACGCCTGCACAGAAGCTCTGGCATGCGAGCTGGACTGGCAAAGTCCATACGGTCAAGTCGATTGAGGAAGTGCTGGATCTGGTGGCTTATTACAGAGGGAGGCTTAGACGAGCATGAGCAAAAAAGGGGAATTATATAGATGACTACCTACCGCACTAGGTTTGAGGCTGGCATTGAAAAGCGTCAAGCTGTCAGAGACGCCGAGGGGCGAGGGGACATCGCGGATAGTATGGACGTCCGTCTCGCTTTGTTGGCTCGGATGAAAGCTGGAGAATTGACGCTGGAGCAGGTGCAGGCCGAACTAAAGCGCATCAAGCGCGGCGCAAAGTCTGTCGGCAAGATCACACGGGCCAAGGCGTTCAGCAATGGCTAACAAGACGGACGGACGGGAGAGCCAAGACGACGTGCTACCGCACCCCGCCGAACTGATGCTGCGGCGCTTGCTGGCGGCCAGCTATGCGGGCGCGTCGATCTATCACGACGACGGAGAGTTGCAGGATAACCGTCGGCTACCATTCATAGACTTCAGACGCGATACGCCAACAGAAATAGGCGAAAAAATGTATCAGCGGATTTGGCTCGAACTAAAAGATTCTCCGTTGGTAAAGCCTACCGTTCCCCCCGACCAGACGATAGCGGGTAAAGGATACGAACCGATCTTCGCGCGTGCCCGTGAGCTGGCCGAATGTCTCGTTGCCCGGGAGCGCTCCCAAATGGCCGAGATTCCCTCGATTGCGAGAGTGGAACAGGACATTATGCTGCTGGCAGAAATTGATGCAGCGCTTGGTAATCGACGCTCTGGAATGTCGATGTACGCCAAGCTATTACTGCGCGCGCGCGAGCAACTAGCACGCCGCGAGTTGACGCGGACCTAATGACTTCCTTGGCTGAACATCAGAGCAAAACGCGGCCCGCTGACAACAAATTCCATGTTGGAAACGGCGAGGATGGAAAACATTACTGGCTGACGCCACCGGAGTTGTACGAGGCTTTGGATGCTGAGTTCCGTTTTGACTTTGATCCCTGCCCGTACCCGCTTCCGGCCGGATTCGATGGTCTGACGTGCGAATGGGGCCAGAGCAACTACGTCAACCCGCCGTTCGGTTCGATCATCCATGAGGGAAAGAAGAAAGGACCGACCGCATGGGTGCGTAAATCGCTGCTAGAACAGTCCAAAGGGAAGCTCGTCGTACTGGTCTATCCGGTGGACAAATGGCTACTGATGATGCCACTTGGGACAAAAGTCAGGAACTTGGGCGACGTGCGCTGGCTTCCAATAGAGGGCGGATCTGCAGGCAAAGGCACGGGACGGCACATCGCCGCGTTCATTCTGGAGCCGAGGTAGTCATGTATATAAGTCCCCAAAAAAGATCCTGAGTTAATCACGAAGGGCTGGTACGTTGCGGCGAAGGAATCGGAGACTGGCAAACCGCCTCGGGCCATTTGGTTGTTTTCAAAAGCAGAGACGCATAATCCGAAAAAGGTTTCTCGTCTTTATCACGTCAGGCAGGCCGCGGTACAAGTCGTGGAAAGTCAAGGCTATGTAGAAGAATGATCGAAATAACCCACGCCGACCAGCAAAGGATCGCGGCTCGCAAAGCCTCGAGACGAGCAGTCACAGTCTTAACCGATGCAGAAATATGCATCAAGATGGCCAACGCAGGCTTCGCCCCGATCGCTATTGGTCGGTCATTTGGACGTTCTGAGGCTTGGGCCTTGGATAAACTGAGGGAGGGAAGATGACTGAAGAGGAGGCAAGACAAGCCTGGGGCGATCCGCTTGGTCCTGTGCTTGGCATAACGCTGCGCGACTACTTCGCGGCTGCGGCAATTAGAGCCGCCTACGAGCGTGCCAGTAAATTTGCTACAGGAACAAGCGATCCGATCATATACGACGCTGTCGCATCGGATGCGTACAAAATTGCCGATGCCATGCTCAAGGAGCGCACCAAATGACTGATGACCTGTTCCCCCAATCGCTGATTCGCCAAGGATTGAGCGTCGTACCGCCTGTTCTCGGGCGAATCACCTTCGGGCCACATCGCTACAGTTTGGTCGAGGAGGCTTTGATCAGTGCCGGAGTGCCGCTATCCCACCGCAATGACCCCCAGACGAGCCTAGACGCCGCGGTAAGCATGCGGGAGGTATCGACACACCATCGGGTGCAAATCCTGACCGCCTTGAGGCTGTACGGGCCGATGACAAGCCATCAATGCGCCGAGCGCTGCGGGTTCGACCATTGGTCGGTAGCAGCCAGACGTCTCACCGAATTGGCTGATCCAAGGGTAGGAAAGGTGGAGAAGATCGAAACTGGGACATTTGATGGCAAGCCTATCTATCTGACCAGGAAAACGCCTAGCGGTAGGCAGGCTTGCGTGTGGCGCTTGACAATCTAATTCCGAGTGTGAAATGATGATCGTGCTGTCTGGACACAGCTGTAGTAGGAGAGCCCATAATCGGGCGGGTGCAGGTTCATTCCTGCCGGCGCACTACTACCGCCGCGTCCAGACCTCCCGATTGTGGGCTTTTGTACGTCTGGAGGTTCAGCCGTACTCCGAACGTTATCAAGCGGCAAGTCAGGCCGGCGCGGAATGAACGTGGCACACGCAATCCAGGCAACCGAACGGCTTAGGACCTGGCGGGGTGGCGGACAGATGCTTGTCTGGTTATCAGTTGCGGATGTGACAACTCGGGGCTAAGTTCCACCCCGATAAGCCGTCCTATTGTCGGAGCCATGAAAGTTATCCACATTGCGCAATGCCGAGCAACAAGCTGGCTTCAGAAGCGCGGCGTCTTTGTTGGTCAAAGTGTTCCGGTCAAGAAAAGGCTCGTGATTCGCGCCATGAGGGAACAAGAGCCAGCCTTGTACGCGGTCATGGAGCGCCTTCATGGTCCAGAGGAGATTGAGGAAATCCTAGTTTCGATGTGTGGGTCGCTGGGGATTGACCTTCGGCGTAAGAAGTCACGTGCCATCAGGAAGCCGGTAGATCTTGTGCCCAGAACGCCAGCTTTGTCTGCGTCCAAGGTAGCCAGCGATGCTTTCCTGATGTCTTATGAGTGGCGCAGGTTGCGGATGCAGGTTTTGAAGGAACAGGGTGCCAAGTGCGGATGTTGCGGTGCGACAAGGGCTGATGGCGTCAAGATGAACGTCGACCACATAAAGCCCCGCAAGTTCTTCCCCGAGTTGGCTTATAGCAAGGACAATTTGCAGGTTCTATGCGAGGTCTGTAACCATGGAAAGGGTAATTGGGATACGACAGATTGGCGTGCCAGCGCAGATTCATGTGGGGTCTGAGCCCGACCTGTTTGATGACTTCTGGACCTTATGCTGGCGGCGACAGTGCAAGAAAGATGCTCGTAAAGCCTGGGACGCAATCAATCCCGATGATTACATTGATATTTTAATAGCCGCGTGCGCGTGGAGACCAATCTTACTCAGTCGCGGCGACACGAGTTATACACCGCTGCCGGCGACTTGGCTCCGCGGCGAAAGGTGGACCGATGAAATCCCGCAAGAACTCCAAACCAAGTCCAGCAGTCACGTACCGGCGCAAGCAAATCTGGCAAGCGGTCCAGTCGGCCCTCGTTCTCCAATTCCACCCCACGTTCAAGAAGTTCTGGACCGGCTAAAGGCCAAGCGATGACACGCCGGATAGGAGACAAAAGACGATCTCCAGCCGAAATCAACCAACGCGAAGCCCGAGCCGCGGCTAGGTTGGTCCGGTTAGCCGCGGAGGCTCAAAGGGTATCCGAACGTACCTGGAGACTCTACGGAGCCGACCCTGAGGCTATGGCGCTTCTCTGCCAAGTCGTTCAGGGGTGGCCGAGTCATGGTGTTATTGCGCTGCGGGAGGAGCTGGAGCGATATGCTAAATGGCAAGCAATAGCCCAAGACCCACTGAGCGTTGGTCGCGGCTTATAACCGAAACCGCTTGCATGTAAGCTAAATCCCTATTACATTCGCATACATTCCGCGATACTTTATCGCCAGGAGTGCTATGCGTGCAAGCTTTACAATGATGCCCATGTTAAACGCATGGGCTTTTTATCGCCTATCTAATCCGCGGTTAGATACGAATTAGATATGCCGAGACCCAAGGGATTGCCCAAGACTGGCGGTCGCGTTGCCGGGAAGACGCCTGCGATTATCACCATGCGCGAAAGTGTATGGGAGGCATTCGGACTGCTAGGCGGCATCGGCAATCTTGTGCGCTGGGCGAAAGCGAACGAGACAGAATTCTACAAGCTAGCCGGCAAGCTCATGCCGGTAGCCGAGAAAGAGCATAGCGATGTCAACATCCTTATCAATGTTGGCGACGCTAAGGAAGTCCTCCTCCAACGCCTTGCCCATCGAATCAGCGATCCAGATAGCACGGGCATCCCTCCCGGAGGGACTGTCCAATGAGCAAGCTCTCGCTATTCTCTTTGATTGGCCGTTCTGGGCCAGAGAAAACCAGCTCGCCCCTGCCAGCTTTGCTAATGGCGAAAAGACCTACTGGCTCAACCAGTGTGGTCGAGGTTGGGGAAAGACACGCGTTGGCGCGGAGCAAGTACGAGCCTGGGCTAGAACCTTCCGATACGTCAACCTCATCGGGGCAACAGCCGATGACGCACGCGACATCATGATCGAGGGCGAATCCGGAATCATGAATATCTGTCCGAATTCCGAGCGCCCCAACTATCGAAAGTCCGAGCGTAAGCTGATCTGGCCTAACGGCTGTCAGTCGTTGATCTTCACTGCAGACGAACCAGAACGACTCCGCGGTAAGCAGCACGAGAAGTTGTGGGCGGATGAGCTCGGAAGCTGGCGCTATCCCGATGCGTGGGACCAGGCGATGTTTGGTCTCAGACTCGGCTCGACTCCGCAAGCGATCGTCACTACCACACCTAGACCGACGCCACTTGTTAAAGACCTGATCAAGAATCCGGCATGCGTTGTCACCCGAGGGACTGCCTATGAAAACCGCGCCAATCTCGCGCCGGCGTTCTACACCGCGATCATCCGCAAGTACGAAGGAACCAGACTCGGGCGTCAGGAACTTAATGCCGAATTGCTGGATGACAACCCAGGCGCACTCTGGCAGCGCAGACAGATCGACGCGACTCGTGTGGCGAAAGCACCAGCTTTCAGACGAATTGTTGTTGGCGTCGATCCTGCAGTCACTTCCCGCGAAGATAGCGATGAGACTGGGATTATTTGCGCCGCGCGTGGTCCAGCGCCGAAAGACAGTACGGTAGCAGGTGAGCATTACTACATCACCGCAGATAAATCACTGATCGCCAGTCCTGATGTCTGGGCTCGAGCCGCGGTCAAGTGCTACCACGACAACTCAGCAGACAGACTCATTGCCGAAACAAATAACGGCGGTGAGATGGTCGAACTCACGATAAGGACTGTCGACAAGAACATCGCATACAAGGCAGTCACAGCTTCACGCGGCAAGATGATTCGCGCTGAACCGATTGCAGCTCTCTATGAGCAGGGTCGTGTCCATCACGTCGGTTTCTTTCCCATGCTCGAGGATCAGATGTGCGACTTCGATCCTCTGACATCTCCATTCAGTCCTGACCGCATGGATGCGCTGGTATGGGCGTTGACTGAACTATCAGATTCGACAGGAACAGGGTTACTCGATTACTACGCGCAAGCCGGCAAGCAATCTGCNNGCGCACCTTTGAGGTGAGCATATGAAAAAGTCAAAGCAGGATAAGCAAGCGGATGCTGCGAACAAGGAAACAGCAAACCGGACCTTCAGAAACACGGAAGGCAACTAATGGCGAATGTCACGTTTACCTATGCAACACAGATCCTCGGCAAGGACGGAATGTTGTACACGCCTGTCGCGGGTCAGATCACCATGCCGCAAGGCTCAGTTCCTGCCAATATCTTTACCAAGGGTGCCAACTTCGGCAAAGGTGTCGCAGGCAATACCGGACCTGCAGGACCAGCTGGACTGACTTCAGCTATCGGCGCGGCCGGCACAACTGGCGGCACAGGGCCTACTGGTGGAACAGGCCCGACTGGCTTGACCACAGGCAATCAGGGTGCTGTAGCCGTTACAGGCGGCACAGGCGGTACAGGCGCAACCGGACCGACAGGACCATAACCATGGCGAACATCACATATCAAGTACCAAGCGGCTTTGTCGGCAACGTTCTTGCCTTGGACGGCAACATGTATCCAGTCGTATCGGGTCAGGTCGTCATTCCCGAAAACTGGGCGCCGAATTATCTTCTGGTCGCGGGTTTCAATCCCGGGACAGGACTTACCGCAGCGACAGGCGGAACAGGACCGACAGGCGGAACTGGCGCACTAGCCGCGGCCGGCAATATCGGCAAGCTCGGTGGTGTCGGCGGTACAGGTGGAACCGGAGGTACTGGTTTGACCGGACCGACGGGACAGACCTCGCCCACTGGCGCAACGGGATCAACGGGCGCTACTGGCCCAACGGGAGCCTGACATGGCTAATATCATTCTGCAGGCTCCTGCGGGCGTAACCCAGCTCTATGCCGCGGACGGCAATTACTATCCCGTTGTCGGCGGGGTTGTCTCGATTCCGTACTTGGCATATCACCCGAGCTATCTAAGCTATGGCTGGAACTGGGCGAATGGCGTAACTGGGGCGCTCGGCGCTACAGGTGGCGTCCAGGGTACGTCCGCGACCGGAACGACAGGCTTGACTGGTGCAACAGGTGGAGTTGGGCTAACGGGTAAGGCTGCTGGTGCGACAGGTGGAGTCGGCGCGACAGGATTGACCGGAAACGCCGGTACTACGGGCGCGACCGGACCTGGATTGCCGCACTTCGGGCCATAAATGGCTCAGTATCAAGCAACGCCAGCAGAGTTGAGCTACGGGCGCGCAGCTCGTAGTGCAGGCTCGGGCGATCCTCGTCAATCGGGGGCGCCCTTGCCGACTCCGACTGTCAATGTTCCGTCCAAGCTGAGTTTTAGACAGCGGGCGGCTATCCTGATTGCTGGGGCTGATGCTCCTGCATTGCTATTTGGTCCGCAGCAGCCTCTACAGCCGATCGCACAAGATCCTGCTGCTGGCGTTATCAGCCGGCCGTGGGATTATCCCGTTGGCTGGAATACACGGGTCAAGCCCAGATCAGATGCGCGGATAGACTTTGCTGTTCTCAAGGCTGTCGCGACTGAGTTCGATATCGTCAGAGGCTTGCTCGAGCGGGTGAAGGACAAGATCTGCAGCAAGGGATACTCGATTCAGCCCAAAGATCCGAAAGCCGCAGTTGATAGTCGCTGCGACGAGATGGAGGTCTTCTTTGCGTTCCCCGATAAGGACAATTCGTGGCAGGACTGGCTCCGGATGCTCATGGACCAAGTCCTCGTTTATGACGCGCCCGCGATATGGATTCGACGTGACCGAGCGGGCAGACCGTATAGCCTTAATATCCAGGATGGGTCCTTGTTTCAACCCAAGATCATGGGCGATGGGACGCTTCCATCATTCAACGAGGGCCCGGCGTATCAGAAAGTGGTCAAGGGTCTCCCCGCGGGCGATTACATAAGACCGGTTCCACGTGGAACGCCGATACCGAACGATGCGAGCACGGGCTATCCGTTCCCCGAGCTGCTCTTAAAGCCTCGCAACAAGCGTGTCGACAGTCCCTACGGCTACGGCCCGATCGAGCAGATGCTTCCCAGCCTTGGTATAGCGATGGCGCGCGAAGCTTATCTGATGCAGTACTACACCAGCGGGTCTACGCCTGACTTGATCTTTGAAACGCCGGACACGTGGACCACGGATGACGTTGCGTCGTTTGCGATCAATTGGAACGCAAGGCTTGCTGGCAATCTTGGCGAGCGTCGCGGTACTCAGTTCGTCCCCGCGGGCGGTAAGTTTGTCGACGTCAAGGAAAAGGCGCTGACAGACACGACTGATCAATGGCTGATTCGGATCATGTGCTTCTTTCTGGGCCTGAATCCGATGCCGTTCGTGCAGCAACAGAACCGGGCTACGGCTCAAGCTCACCAGCAACAGGGTGAGGAGGAAGGTCTGGTGCCGTGGCAAATGTGGATTGCGGATACCTGTAACACGGTTATGCGCATTTTGTTTGGCTATGGAGACTTAGAGCTTAGGTGGGATGAAGACGAAGCCATAGACCCGCTAGTGCAGTCGCAGATTGACGTTGCGTTGACCGGGGCTAAGATTTACCACCCTGATGAGATTAGAGCTCAACGTGGGGACGAGGCAATGTCAGATGATATGCGAGCACAGATGGATTTGGCTACGTTCAATTCCGCCATGAATTCGAGTGTACTTCCTGACGACCAGCAACAAGCCCAGAACGATCACGCTCTTGCTATGCAAGCTGCCAAACCTGCGCCGATTGTAGCCCCTGGTGGGCCGTCGACGCAGGCCAAGCAGACGACATCCAAGTTTGATGATGACCGTTTCGAGAAGTGGATGGAGACATTCAGACGTGAGCCTGTGAATATTCACGTCGATGCACCGGTTATTACCATGCCGGCCCACCCGATCAATATCGCTCCGGCTGCGGTGACTGTAAATATGCCCGAGATCAAGCAGCCTGACGTCTTTGTAGACGTGGGCGGAACGAGCGTCAGGGTCGATGCCCAGCGCGGCATTGGAAAGACTGTAACCGCGACTCGCGGACCTGATGGCAAGTTAGTGGGGACTATCACGGACGGCGTTACCAAGAC
>QGNH01000162.1_pt1 | contig 33303 bp, 46 predicted proteins | sample 1735481 | NCBI WGS metagenome assembly QGNH01 (sample SAMN09239004, study PRJNA386568) | Viral metagenome, whole genome shotgun sequencing project. | reverse complement strand
TACGGCAACTTCACAGTGCCCGTTCAAGGAGAGCATGACGGCGACGATGGCAGCGGTCGCACAACGTCACCAGATTGTCCAGTGCATGGGGATCTGCGTCACCGGGAGCCCACGGCTGGACATGGTGAACGATCCGCCGCTTCTGATCCTGGCCGCACTCCACGCAACGGTCGCCATCACGAGCAAGTGCCGCTTTTCGGGCTCGCTCCCATTGCGCAGCTCCCCGTCTCGGACTCCGAGCCCGATAGTTCGGGTTCGCTTCTCCCCGAGTGTGGAGAGCCTGCCACGCCCCGTAGCACTCAAAGCCACAGAACGGACCTCGCTCCCGCGACTTCGCCGCGTGCGACAGCCGACGAAGGATCGTCCGACCGCACTGGACGCACGTCACCGGATGCTGAGACAGCCGCCAGTGGCGACCGCAATCCCGCGAGCAGAACTGGGGCGGGTTTCGCCGGAGATGGTACGCGTCGGTCGTCACCGGCTGAAACTCCCGACCGCAGTGCTTGCACGTGTACATCGTGGATAAGTGTATCACACTTTGCAGTGTTCCCGCCCAAGCTCGTGGAGCCCTGCATCTTGGCCGGCAGCAAGCCGGGCGACGTGATCCTCGACCCCTTCGGCGGCTCCGGCACGGTCGGCATGGTGGCGCAGATGCACTCGCGTCGAGCTGTCCTGATCGACATGAACCCGGACTACCTCGCGCAGCAGATGCAGCGCAACGCGCAGAGCCCGTTGGGGCTGGAGACGGCATGACGTACCGAGAGCGCCGCGAAGCCCGCGCCGATAGGCTCCGTGAATGGGCAGAGAAACGCGAAGCGACAGCCGCCGCATCCCTTGCAGCCGAAGATCCGATCCGCTCCGATTGGGCTTTCATCACTCAGCCCGGTCACATTCCGGAACGCGCCCGAATGAACGCCCGAGACGAGCGCCGCGGAGAGTCACTCGCTAAGGCCCACGGCATGCGCGCCAAGGCCGCCAACATCGAAGCCGCGGCCGATCACGCCATCTACTCGGATGACCCCGACGCGATCGAACAGCTCGTGCGCAAGATCGCCGACATGGAAGCGCAGCGGGACGCGATCACCCGCTACAACCTCGACTGCCGCCACATGGCCAAGACCGGCAGACACGGCAATCTAGGTTTCTTGGAGTACGAGACCCCCGCTGGCCACCGATCCCTTGTGCGGATGGTTCAGGACTGTGCCGTTGCCGGCCAACTTCGTCCGGGCTGGGCGCTCCCCGTCTATGCCACGTCCAACCTCTCGGCCAACATCGCCCGACTGCGCAAGCGAATGGAAACGCTGTGAGCCCAGTTTGGAACACGGTGGCCAAGGACGCCATCCGAACCTGGATAGTGGCCGAGCTGAAGGCAATTCAGCCAACTCGCGTTGCCGACCTCTGGGGAGGCGGTGCCAGCGCCGCCGTGATGGCTGCCGCTGGACTGAATGTCATCTCGGTCGACGATGGTCGCGCCATTGCCCGGGACGAGATGCAGGCGGCCGGCATCCGAGACGGCTATGCGACGCATCTCGGTCGAGTGGAGGACGTGCTTGCCGAATGTGACGCGGCATGGCTCGACTTCTGTGGCCAGTGGTGCCCCGAGTACGGTCGCATCCTCGACCAGTGTCGCCATCTTCAGGCGCTGTTAGTGACCGTCATGGGTGAGCGCACGCCCATCACCGACAGTCGGATTAGTCCTCAGGACTGGTGCTATGCCATCGAAGGGATGATCGTCGGGCACACCGAGATGCGGGTCCACGTCACGCGGAAATACCAGCGACCGGCCGGCAATTGGGTGAACGTGGTCTTCCTTAAGCGGAACGTGTCGCTGCTGAATAGCCGATTGAGGGCGCGAAGGGTCGACCCCCTAATGGCTAAGACGGCCCAACTGGTGCGCAGAGAGCGCAAGTCAGCTCAGGACCGCGCTCGCAGAATGGACCCTGAAGTACGCGATGCCAAGGCGATCCAAGATCGCATGTACTACCTTGCCCACCATGATGAAATCCTTGCGCAGCAGAGGGAGTACAACCACCAGCATCGAGAGGCCAGCATGGCGAAATATCGCGCCGCGATGGCCGATCCGGCTCGACGACAGGCGAAGCGTGACGCTGAGAAGGTCAGGCGGCTCAAACGGCTAGGACGTCTCCCGATGGTGTAGCCTACGGGGCATGGCAAAGAAGGCTCCCTGGAAGAACCGCATCGTCGGCTCCGCTGACGTCGACCCGACACAGCTCCTAGCCAATCCTAGAAATTGGCGGACCCACCCCGGAGCGCAGCGTGACGCCCTCCGAGGTTCGCTCTCAGAGATCGGTTGGGTGCAGCAGGTACTCGTGAACCAGCGCACCGGCTTCGTGGTCGACGGTCACGCTCGTGTGGAAGAGGCGATCAGCCACGGCGCCAAGACCGTTCCCGTCCTCTACGTCGACCTCTCGGACGAAGAGGAGCGGCTCGTTTTGGCGACGCTGGACCCCATCGGAGCGATGGCGGACCGGGATGAGACGCGCCTGACCGAACTCCTGGCCGAGCTCAACGCAGGCGACGCAGGGCTGCAGGCGCTACTGGACTCGCTGGCGACTCCGAAGCTGAACGTGGGCCTGACCGACCCGGACGACGTTCCTGACCTCGAACCCTCGACCATCAAGGCGGGCGATCTCTTCGCGCTCGGCGACCACCGGCTGATGTGCGGGGACTCGGCGAAGATGGACGACCTCGTCCGCCTCATGGACGGCGCACGCGCCGACTGCCTCTGGACGGACCCACCCTACGGTGTCGCCTACGTCGGCAAGACGAAGGCCGCCCTGACGATCAAGAACGACGGCTGGGGCGCGGACGCGCTCGTGGCCGCCGTATTCGCCAACGCGCTGGCCGCGGTAGTGGATGGGGCGCCCTTCTACTGCGCGAGCCCGCCGGGCTCGCGCAGCTTCACGTTCTGGCGGGCCATCGTGGACGCGGGTTGGCAGTTCCACGAAGAATTGGTCTGGGTCAAGGACGCGATGGTCCTGGGGCACTCGGACTACCACTTCCGCCACGAGCCGATCCTGTACGGCTACGCACCGGGCGAGGGCCGCTCGGGTCGCGGCAAGCATGCCGGGACGCACTGGTACGGCGATAACAGCCAGACGAGCGTCCTGGAGTTTGACCGCCCCAAACGGTCCGAGGAGCACCCGACGATGAAGCCGGTAGAACTCGTCGCCGCGATGCTCGCCAATTCCTCGCCGCAGGGGGGGGGCATCTTGGAACCGTTTAGCGGCTCCGGCACCACGATCATCGCCGCCGAGCAACTCGGCCGCCGCTGCTACGCGATGGAGATCGACGCCAGATATTGCCTCGTGGCAATCCGCCGGTGGGAGAACTTCACCGGCAAGAAGGCGGTCCAGATTGACTCCTGAGCAGCGCGAGAAGGAACGCCTCCGCAAGGCCGTCTATCGTGCCAAGGCCAAGGGACAACCCCCTGTCCCCGTGCCTGTCCCATTCGTCCCACCTGTCCCGGAACACCCCGCCAAGAACAAGCGGAGTCCGGAACGCTATCAGGCCATCCTCCAAGCCCTAGAGGTAGGGAACACGCGCAGGGCTGCATCAGCCGCCGCTGATATCTCCTCCGCGACCTTCTACGAGTGGATCGCTCTCGATCCAGCACTGGCTGACGCAGTACTAAAGGCCGAGTCAAAGGCCGAGCAACGCTTCCTCAGCCAGGTCGCTACAGCCGCCGCCAAGAACTGGCAAGCAGCTGCGTGGTGGCTAGAACGCCGCAAGCACGAGGACTTTGGACGCCGCGACCGGATGGACATGGCCATAGAGCTCCACCGCGAGGTTTCCCGCATGGCGAAGGAGAACGGCCTCGAGGAGTCCAAGGTCATGGCGGAAGTCGAGGCCATCCTCGCCGGCCACGAGCCAGAGTGAACGCGGCACGGCAAGCGCGCATCGAGGCGCTCGCCGCCAGCGGATGGTCAAACGTCCGGATCGCGCAGGAAGTAGGACTCTCGACCGAACGAGTCCGCCAGCTCCGTGGTGGCAATCAGTCGCTAGAGACACGCCGGCGTCAACTCCGCGTCTCGATCGCCCGCCTCCGTGCTGAACTCCGCGAGGTCGAAGAGGAGATCGAAGCCTCCCGGGTGGATCACATCCTCGGTCTGGATGCAAACGACGCCGTGTTAGTCTCCCAGCCGTGAGCCTTGCCTACCGAGTCCCGCCCGATCAGCAGCACGAATTGGTCGCGCTCGCTATTGCCCGCATCAAGCTGCGCCGTGCGTCCCCGATCACCGATCCAGTCGAGTGGGTAGGCACGAAGCTCGGTGAACACCTCTGGTCCAAGCAGGCGGAGATCGCCGCGTCGGTAGCAGCCAACCGAGCCACTGCGGTGCAGTCATCCCATGGCGTGGGCAAAAGCTACCTAGCCTCCCGGGTGTGTGCATGGTGGCTCGACTCCCATCCCGCCGGAGACGCTTTCATCGTCACCACCGCTCCGACCTTCAGCCAGGTTCGATCGATCCTGTGGAAGGAGATCAACCGGGCGCACGCGAAGGGCCATCTCGTTGGGCGCGTCAACCAAACCGAATGGTGGATCGGCGAAGAGATCGTCGGGTTCGGTCGCAAGCCCTCTGACTACGACCCCGATGCATTCCAGGGCATCCACACCCGCGCCGTGCTTGTTGTCATTGATGAAGCCTGCGGTGTCCCACAGTCCCTATGGGACGCAGCCGCGACCTTGATGACCAACGAACAGTCCCGGATCCTCGCGATCGGCAACCCGGACGATCCGTCGAGCCACTTCGCGCAAGTCTGCCGTGATGACTCCGGGTGGAGCGTCATCAAGGTCAGTGCGTTCGACTCGCCCAACTTCACCGATGAGGTAGTCCCAGACGGACTCCGCGAACTCCTGATCTCCCCGATGTGGGTCGAAGAGCGCAAGCACGAGTGGGGCGAGGACTCACCGCTCTGGGTCGCCAAGGTACTCGGGCAATTCCCCGAGTCCGCAACCGACGCAATCGTCCCCTACGGCTGGGCGAAGAACTGCCAGCGTCTCGCCGATCCGCTCGAGGATGACGGCTCAGTGGCGCTTGGAGTGGACGTCGGCGCCGGTGGAGACTTGAGCTCCATTCGTGAGAGACGCGGCAACAAGGCCGGCCGCAACTGGACCGACCACTCAGCCGACCCTCAGAAGCTCGTCGACCTCTGTCTCTTCGCCATCCGCGAGACTGGCGCGACGACGCTCAACATCGACGTGATAGGTGTCGGGTATGGCGTGGCCGGTCACCTGCGAGAACGCATCGCCCAAGAGAAGCTGGTCTGTGACGTAATCGGCATCAACGTGGCCGAGAAGGCACAGGACTACCTGCGCTTCGTCAACCTCCGCGCGGAGATGTGGTGGGACGTGGGACGCGAGCTCAGCAAGGACGGCGCGTGGGACCTCTCTGAAGTGGACGACAATGTCGTCAGCCAGCTAGTCGCCCCGAAGTACCATGTCGCCCGAGGCGGCCGAATACAGGTCGAAGCCAAAGATGAGGTCCGATCCCGGATAGGCCGGTCGCCGGACGATGCCGATGCGCTGTTGCTCGCGTTCCTGCGGCCAGCGCGGGAAGTGTGGAGCGCGGTATGAACCCCATCACGAAAGCCCGCGAGATCGCCGGCGGCATCAAGGATCGCTTTGTGATGACGTGGTCGCGTCAGCAGGGTTTCTCGACCTACAACCTGCTGCCCAGATCGCGCTACGACTACGGCCGCGACGTTGGGCAAGGTCTCAGCAACTCCATCGTCCTGGCGTGCCTCGGATGGTTGATGCGCAACTTCCCTGAAGCCCCGCTTCGCATCCGTCAGGTCGGGCCGGACGGAAAGCTGACTGACGTTCGGGTCTCCGACTCTGGCCCGGGCATGGTCCTCAAGCTCCTGGAGCATCCCAACGCCTACTACTCAGGCGTTCTCCTGCTGGCCGCCACGATCCTCGACTACGCCTCGACGGGTAATGCGTACTGGGTCAAGGAACGTAACGCCTCGGGCCGTGTGGTTGGCTTGTGGTGGATCCCCAAGATCTACATCCGCCCGCGCTGGGACACGAACCCTCTCTCGACCGGTTACATCGACTGGTACGAGTACAACCCCAACGGCATTCCCTTCCGGGTCGAGGTCGCCGACGTCATCCACTTCCGCGATGGGCTCGACCCCAAGAATGGCCGCGAGGGTCTGTCCAAGCTGGCTGCGCTAGCTCGCGAGATATTCACCGACGACGAAGGCTCCAACTTCAGCGCAACGCTGCTCGCCAACCTCGGTGTCCCCGGCGTGATCCTGTCCCCGAAGGACACCGGCACCGCCAGCCAGAACCGCATCACCGACCCCGAGCAAGTCAAACAGACCTTCATGCAGAAGTTCGGTGGCGACAAGCGCGGCGAGCCGATGGTGCTGACCTCTCCGACAGACGTGACGATCCTGGCATTCAATCCCCAGCAGCTCAGCCTCAAAGACCTCCGGCGACTTCCAGAGGAGCGAGTCTCCGCTGTGCTGGGTGTCAACGCGATCGTCGCTGGACTCGGCGCCGGCATGGATCACTCCACATACGCGAACTATGCCGAGGCCCGAGAGGCTGCTTACGAAGAGGGCATCATCCCGACGCAGCGCGTCCTGGCTGCCGACATCAAGGTCCAGCTCCTTGAGGACTTCGTCGGCAACGTGGACGACTACGTGGTGGACTTCGATATCAGTGGCGTACGGGCGCTCCAGGAGGACCAGGGCGGTCTCTGGACGCGCAACCTCGCGGCTCTCAGTGCAGGCGGCATCACCCGCCGAGCCTTCAAGTCCAACATCGGCGAAGAGACCGACGACACCGACGACGTGTACTACATCCCGATCAGCATCGGCATCGTCAACGCTGACGAACCGCCGCCGGCGCTGCTCTCCGAGATCAACCCCAAGATCCCGACGCCGGAAGCACTGCAGAACCTCGTCGCCATGGTCTCGAAGGTGCCAACGGCTGCGATCGGGCCCGGCACCGCACCCGCGAAGCCAACCGCGCCCAACGGTCCTGTCCCTGAAGGAAACCTGATCAACCAGCCCGGCTCCGTGCCGGCCATCATGACCGGGCCATAGGAGCCTCAGAATGACCCCCCGGCTGATCAAACCCCTGACGCTCGACAACAAGACCGGCAACGGCGCTCCAGCCGTCGAAGACCTGATCGCCGTCCAGACAGCCATCCTGACGAGTAACGCGGCTGTCGTGGCGACCGTGACGGAGTTCCGTAGGGGCATGGATAAGCGGCTCGACCGCCAGTTCGGTGAGGTCGCCAAACAGATAGGCGCGGTCGGCGAGAAACTCGATGGCGTGTGCGCGGAGGTATCAACGATCAAGGACGAACGCCGGGAAGAGGCCATCCGGGCGCAAGAGCGCACGGTCAGCGCCCAAAATGCCATCAAAGATGCCAAGGAGGCCGACACCGTCGCCGTGCAGCACGCCCTTTCGCGGAACCAACGTATGGCGGTTATGGTCGCAGCCGTCTCGGGTTGTGGCGCGCTCGGCCTCGGTATCGTTACACTGCTACTGCGCGTAGTCGGAGTGCTTTCGTGACGGAGGCACTGTGAGATGCCCGGCCGACCCGTCAGCGCCGCACAGATCGTCCGCGCTCGCCGGCTGCTGGTAGCGACTCGGCTATACCGTCAGCGAGTAGAGGACCGGTGCTCGCCATCCTTCGCCCGCGACATGTCCCGTTTCTTCCTGGCGCAGTCGTCCCGGATCAGACTGCCGAAGGAGACCAAGGCCATCTCACCGCTGAAGGTCGGGCCGCTGCTCGACTGGCATGCAGAGGACGCCTACCTCGAACCCATCATCGCGTCGCACTTCACCACGGCAATCCAACTGGCATACCCGTTCGTCTCGTCTCAGCTAGGGATGACCGTCAGCTTCGACATGGCGAACCCCTACGTGGCGCAGGTGATGGATCGGATCGGCTCCCTGGTCTCCGGCATCAACGCCACTTCGATGGCACGCCTCCAGGACACCGTACAGGCCGGGATCACCCAAGGATCGGGCATCGACACGATCGCCAGGAACATCCAGGACCAACTCAGCGGGTGGGCAGGCATCGGCGATATCGACCACTCCCGATCAATGGTGATCGCCCGAACCGAGACGGCGACGGCGTACAACGGCGCAGCGGTCGCAGGGTATCGGGACAGCGGGATCGTGGGGTCGTCGATTTGCCTCGACTCCGCAGATTGCGGGCTGGATGGGCACAACGATCCAGAGAAGCCCGACGGACTGGCCTACTCCCTCGACGACGCCGACATGTACCCCCTCTCGCACCCGAACTGCGTCAGGGCATGGGCCCCCAACATTGACACCGGCTCGGGCCAGCTCGCCGATGAACCCTCGCCCGACGCTGAAGGTTGACAGGAGGGCTTAGTATCTTGTCGGAGGCTGACTGCCCCTCCCGAAAAGTAGACGAGGTGAACCCCATGGACCGCAATCTCGAAGTCCTAATACGACTACACGCTCTAGCCATCAAGCGCGGCGACCAGGTTGCCGCCATCCTGCTGTCCAATCGGATCGCGAAGGCCCTCCGATGAAGCCGATGGCGCACTGCCGCTGCGAGGTCTGTCGAGGCGACCGACTCTCCCCGTTCCTGTTCATCGCCGGCGTGGTGTGCATCCTGCTGGCCGGGTACCTCCGATGACCGCCCAAGGGGATTGGACCGACCCGTCGCTGCGCAAATACAGGCTGGCTTGCAGCCCGCCTCCGTGCCCAAGGTGGAGGGTCTGACCAACAGCGTCGCCGGCTTCGGTCGCGCCAATCAGCGCCAACTTAGCCAGGTCGTTCCATCGCTCGTGTCTTACCGTCGCGGTAAGGTCGGCCATCGTGGCAGCCTTCCGCCTCAGCACATGGCGGGCGATGATCGGAGCGAGGCGTGATCTGGTCCTACTGGATCACCGACACCGCCGATGGCCCGATCTACCGGACCGATCAGCCCAACGCATCCGCCACGGTCTACGAGGCTCGCGATCCTCAAGGCAATTGGGAGATCATGCCCGCGCCCAACATCGTGAGCGACTACCTCTCCGGCAAAGGCGACGTGGCGCTGCTGTATCTCTGGCGATGCTATCTGGACCTCGGCACCGGGCACGTCCTGGGCGTTCGGACCGACGGGACGATCTTCTGCGCAACCTGTCATCCAAGCTCAGTAGGGCCGATCGAATACGGCTTCCCTCCGCATTAGCCGAGAGAAGCACAGAAGCGGTCGGCGTCAGTTCGGGGGCGTCGGCCGCTTCTCTTTGTCCCGCCAACATGAGGGTGCAAACGACGCGCCACTAGACTGCCGCGCATGGAACACAAGTCCGCGGCTCTGCTCGACTTCCACCTCACCGACGAAGGCGACGTCCGTGCGGCGTTCGCAAAGACGGGTGTCGTCGACTACGACAAGGACTACACCTTCCCGGGCGCCTTCCCTCACAAAGACCTCGCCATTAGTGCCTACGGGCACAAGTCCTGGCCCGAGCGCGGTGGACTGCTCCCTGTAGGTCGTGGGTCCATCAAGGAGGTCGGCGACCTCGCGATCCTCGACGGCCACTTCTTCGTCGACACGACCCACGGCCGCGACACCTATCTGACCGTCAAGGGGATGGGCGATCTACAGGAGTGGTCGTATGGCTTCGATGTCACCGCTACGGCGCCGCCGCCCGCGGGGATAAAGGCCCGCCGTGGCATCAAGTCCCTCGACGTCATGGAAGTGTCCCCGGTCATGCTGGGCGCCGGCATCGGGACGCACACTCAGGCAATCAAGGGCGTGAAGTCCGCCGCCAACCTGATCGACCAGGCGACCAACGCTCTAGGCATCATCCACGGCCTGCTGACCGCCGAAGCCAGTGACGCCGCGGATGACGCAGCCGACCCGGATCAGGATCCCGAAGACGCCGCCGAAGACGCAGACGACCTCGCCACACTGCGTGACGCCGCCGACTCCCTGCTGTCCTACATCGCCTCGACCTCCAAGGAAGTCGGGACGCCGGACGACCTCGCAGACCTGGCCGACCAAATGGGCGGCCCGATGATGAACTCCCGAGACATCATCGCCGCGATGAAAGGTCAGCTGCCTGCCGGTATGACCTTCGCCGATGCCAGTGCGCGCCTGCTGCGCCAGTGCAAGAGCTTCGTGGCACGCGCCGAAGCCATCCGAGCGATGCGCTTCAAGGAAGGGCGAAGGTTCTCAGCCGCTAGCATCTCCCAGTTCTCGGCGCATGCCGCCGATATCCACAAGGCCGCTAGCGCGATCGAGGACATGGTCGCCAAGCCCGCAACCACCGAGGACAAAGGCACCGATGAGCCGAAGGGACGCAACCTCCGACGTGAGGTCCTAGCCGCCAGGCTCCGCGCTGCTGAACTCTCCTCGCCCACCACGATCCACTAGGAGACTGAAATGGCGAAAGCCGTAGAACTCCGTGAGCAGGCCGCGGCCAAGTTCAAGGAAGCCGCAGACCTGATCGGCACGAAGGACGTCGAGAACCTCGACGCCGAGACCGAGACCAAGTTTGGGGCCCTCATGGAAGAGGCGAAGGTGCTGGATACCCAGTACGAGCACGCCGCTTCCCTCGAAGGCAACGGCGAGACGCTTCGCTCGCGCCTCGACTTCTACCACGGCAAGGCCAAGGGCGCCCCGGTTCCGTGGCAGCAGATCGCCGGCGGCGCCAACCCGGAACGCAAATCCCTGGGCCAGCGGTTTGTCGAAGCGCAGGAGTACAAGGACTTGCTCGAGTCCGGTGCCCTGACGTCGGACAACGCGCGCTTCTCCTCGGGTCGGGTCAAGGATCGGACCTACGAAGAGAAGGCCGCGACGGACGTGATCTACTCCGGCGCCGGTGGCGGCGGTGGCCTGATCATCCCGCAGTACCTTCCCGGTGTCCTGCCTCTCCCGGCGCGGCCACTGGTAGTTCGTGACCTCTTCAGCGCAGGCACGACCACGAGCGATACCCTGTCCTACGCCCGCCAGATCAGCCGAGACTCGGCTGCTGCCGCGGTCGCGCAGGCATCCTCGCTGTCCACCGGTGCGAAGCCTCAGTCGGCCATCGGCTGGATCCGCCAGACGTCTCCGGTCGAGACCATCGCCACGTGGATGGCCGCCACTCGTCAGCAACTCGCCGACGCCGGCCAGACTCGCGCCCTGATCGACAACCAGCTGAACCTCATGCTCAAGCTCGAGGAAGAGGATCAGCTTCTCAATGGCGACGGCGCAGCCCCGAACCTTCGTGGCCTGCTCCATACCGTCGGGGTCCAGACGCTCAACGTGAGCGGCGCATCGACCTCGACGGCTCAGGACATCGCCCGGGTCAACCTCAACTCCGTCCGTGACGCGGCTCGCCTCGTGCGGACCGGTCCTGCGTTCGCGCAGCCGGACGGCGTCGTGGTCAACCCGATCGATGGTGCCGAGATCGACGAGATCCAGGACCTCTACGGTCGCTACCTGGGCAACGGCCCATTCAACACCGGTCCTCAGACCCTCTGGCGTCTGCCGGTCGTCGAGAGCCTCGCAGTCTCGCAGGGCACGGCCCTCGTGGGAGCGTTCAACCAGGGCGCCACGGTCTTCGAGCGCGAGGCGATCAACGTCCTCACCTCGGACAGCCACGCCGACTTCTTCGTTCGCAACCTCGTGGCGGTCCTGGGCGAAGAGCGCCTCGGTCTGGCGATCTTCTTCCCCGCGGCATTCTGCGAAGTGACCCTGAAGTCCTGGGGTTCGATCACCTCCGGCGGTTTCATTAGCTGATAGGTAGTCATCAAAGAGTCAGAGCCCGGCGGCCTGGGAAGCCCCGCCGGGCTCTCTCTTTGCCTATACACTCCCCCAATGACACTCACCGCCGCCTACGTTGCATTCAACGAAGAGGCCGCCATCGCCGAGTCGATGCGTAGCGTGAAGGCGTACGTCGACCGCTTCGTGATCATCGACAGTGCCTTCGCTTCCAACCCGAGACCGGGGCCGATCCACTCGACCGACCACACCCGGTATGTCGCGGCTCGCATTGCCGGCGATAAGCCCCTCGCCTACATCATGCCGACCGCCCCGCTGTACGAAGACCAGGCGCGCGACCTCTATCTCGACGCGGTCAAGCGTGACGACTGGCTCCTGATCATCGATGCCGATGAGGTTCTGTGCGGCGACCATGACGCGATCCTCGAGCTAATCGCGAGCCTGCCCGACCGCAAGGAAGCTGTCTCACTTGCGGTCTTCACGAATGCCGTCCTGTTCGATGGCAACGCAGACGAGATGTCCCCCGATCACTACGAGACGGGCCCGATCATCTCGACCGTCGGGATGATGCCGCGACTGGTCCGCAACGTCGCGGGACTGCGCCATCGTCGCGTGCTCGATGCCAACGGCCGGGCGAGCTTCTCGAGCCTATGGGTAGGCGACCGCTTGCTGGACGAACGAGCGAGCGACGCCGCTTTCCTGATCAACCGGCACGTTGCGCAGTCGTATGATGGCTACCTAGACGACTTCCGCTGGGAGTCCGCACAGGAGGCGACGAGGTGAGCAATCGCAAGGTCAAGCCCGAGTCGCTGGCGTTTCCTCGGGCCAAGGCTGAGCCGGTCAACCCGGCACCCCGGTACTTCCGTCGTCACCGCGCCGACGCTGTCCAGGGTTTCGGCGATGGCACGATCGCGAAGAACCCCTGGGGTCTGACTCGACGGGTCCGCAAGGCTCGCGCGAAGATCGAACGTCTCGCCGCGAAGCATCCGCGATGACTGCCACGCTGCCGCCCGGCTACATCGAAAAGGCGCACGCCGGGAAGCGCCCCTACGAGTCCAAGAAAGAGGCTCGCCAGCACGCACGGATGACCTCCGCGTTCTTTGGCGGGGAGCCGAAGATGGCCTATCGCTGCCTCGTCTGTGATCTGTTCCACGTCGGAAGGGATCCGCGATGAGCTACCACGTCCTGCAGCTCTCGCCCGGCCAGGACACCGCTGGCATCGGCTACCGACTAGCTGAAGCCCTTATGAGCGAAGTCCCCGCACTGGCTCCCTACCATCATCCGGGCGGCCGCGACGTCAAGCCAGTCGTGGCGATGCGCTCGACAGAGACCTACCTCCAATTCCCCCACGATCGAGAGTGGAGCTGGGAGGACGCCAAGACGCTCTGCAACGAAGCGAGCCTGATCCACATCCACAACCACGTCCGGATATCTGGCCTGACCAAGTACCTCGAAGCCAAGCCGCTCGTGATCCATCACCACGGCACCATCTTCCGTGAGGAAGAGACCCAGGCGATGCTCGACGCGGCAGACGAATTCAAAGCCGTCACGGTCGTCTCGACGCTCGACCTCACCATCTTCCGCGGCGACCTCCGCTGGCTGCCGAGTCCGATCGCAGTCGATTGGATGGCATCCCTCCGAGCGAAGTACTACGAGCCGAGCGAGAAGATCCGGATCGTACATGCGCCGACCAATCGCGCCGTCAAAGACACCGCGCTATTCATCGAGACGATCCGCGAACTCAAGGCCGAAGGACTTCCGGTCGAGGGGATGGTCATCGAAGGCATGCCGTGGTCGGATTGCCTGAAGATGAAAGCCCGCAACGCCGACATCTTCTACGACCAGATCCAGCTCGGGTACGGTCAGAACGCGCTGGAGTCATGGGCGATGGGAGTCCCGGTCGTCGCCGGCGCGTCGGAGGACTACGAGCGCATTTTCCGTGACCATCTGGGACGGCTGCCCTACGTGCACGCCGACGCTGGGTCGCTCAAAGCCACGCTACGGCGTCTAGTGCTTGACGAGAGCGCCCGGCGCGAAGCTGCTGCGATCGGTCACGAGTACGTCCAAACCTGGCACGCCTATCGCCCTGTCGCCGTCCTGGCGCTTCAGACCTACGAGGAAGCCCACAAACTCAAGGGAATACCCTTCCCGGAGTCGCTATCATCGTTTGCATGGGATGCACCATCTGTGGCGGAGACAGTTGCCGAGGCCATCTCGACTACTTCCTCCCGCCCGATCTCTTAGGCGAAGGAGGCCCCAACGTGGCCAACAAGGAAACTTCTGAACAGGCGACGCCCCGCTACCCGAAGCAGTACGTCCGAGTCGGTGTCGCTGGGTACAAGGGAAACGTCGATGTCATTCCGGACCCGGTCGCTGAGACGATGATCATCGGCATCCCGGTCGGGAACAAGGCTCGCAAGGGCCCGTCCGAGAACAAGTAACCGCCGTGCTGCCCGTCCTGCTGGTCGTCGGGTTGGTCGTCCTGACCATCGTTCTTAGCGCGGTGGTGGCAGCCGTCGATCTCGCGCTCGATCGCCGTCTCGACCATCGTCTCGACCATCGTCGTGATAGCAAGCGGGCAAGGATCAACCAATGAGTCCGACCCGGATGGTTTGGCCTCACACTCGAAGGAGATGACATGGGTTCATTCAGCGACTACGCGGAACTCAAGGTGCTCGACCACATCGTGGGCAAGACGGCGTTCACGATGCCGACCCACCTATGGATCGCGCTCTATACCACGATCGTCAACGACGCCTCGACTGGCACCACGCCATCGCCGGGTGTCGAAGTTTCGGCTGCGGGCTATGCCCGAGTCGATGCAGTCGGCGCGGCAGGTTTCAACGCCTCTGCCGCTGCTGGGTCAACGGCCAACTCGGTCGCGATCACCTTCGGCGCACCGACGGCCAACTGGGGCACCATCGTGGGCTTCGCCGCGCTCGACGCCGCGACCAACGGCAACATCCTCTTCTGGGGCGCTGTCAGCCCGAACAAGACGGTCAACAACGGCGATGCTGCTCCGTCGTTCGTAATCGGCGCCCTCACGCTGTCGCTCGACTAGCCCAATGGCTCACCCCGTCACCGACGCACTCGCGAGCGTAACCGACCCGACACAGCGGCAGGCCATCAAGGTCGCCGCCTTTGTCGCGCTGCCCAACGTCGTCAACGTGGTCACAGTTGGGGCTTATACGGTTACGCTCGTGGCGCGTCCGGTGCGGGCAGCCAACGGGACGCTTCAGTTCAACGTCAAGATCACCAAGGGCGGCAAGGACGTGACGCCGCCTGGCATGAACCCGGTCCGCGTGTGGAACCCGCCGATCCTCGTGGGCGATCCGGCGGGCGACATCGTTGAGACATCGACCGATCCCGAGACGAAGGTCGTCACGACTCAGAAGTACCGCGAAGACCCGCAGGTGGCGCTGTTGAGCATCGCGGCAGGTCTTGTGGATGGCCTGCCATGACCACGACCGTCGTCTACGCCGACAACACGCCCGATGGTCGTGTGTACAGCACCGGCGCGACGTATGCGACGGCGCGAACTGGCGGCATCATCGCCGCTGACACAAGTATCCGCCGTGCCGGTCAGTATTATTACTCCAGCAGCGTGTATGCCTGCTACGAGAGTTTCGAGCAGTTCAACACGTCGGCCATCGGCAGCGATACGGTTTCGGCGGTCGCATTGGCTCTCTATGGCTCGCAGATTACGGGTTACGTAGTCGATTATGACGTTGAGGCCCGCATCTACGACTGGGGAGCGTCACTCGACACGAGCGACTGGGTGTCAGGGGCGAGTCTTTCCGGCCTCACTCTCGTTGCCCACTCTCCCTACCAGAGTGCGGGAGCTACTTGGTATCCCGACGCTTATTGGACCTTCACCGACAACGCTTTCCCCGCAAACATCAACGGTGCGGGACAGACAAAGATACTCGTCAATAGCTCCAGGCACCGAACGGGCAACGTGCAGACCGCCGCCATTGAAGCCGTCACCTGGCAGGCGGGCGGGGCTGCGAACCCACCCCGCCTCACCATCACCCACGCGGCAGCAGGCGGCGCTGCCCTGGCCGGTTCCTCTTACGCCGCCGCGAGTGACTCCGCTGCCCTGACCACCGCAATTCTTATGACCGGCTCGTCAGCCGCGGTCGCGAGCGACTCCGGGGCACTGACGGGTACTGCTGCCGCGCTTGTGGGCTCCTCTGCTGCCACAGCGAGCGACTCGGGTGTCCTCACGTCGGCCGCGGCTGCACTTGTTGGAACCTCTGCCGCTGCTGCATCGGATAGCGCGAGCCTATCCACGGCGATCCTGATGGCAGGCACGTCCGTCGCCGCCGCCACAGATAGCTCCGCGCTCACGACGGCCATTCGGATGGTCGGAGCGTCTGCCGCCGCCGCTACAGACTCCGGCGTCCTGACGGGTGTGGCGGCTGCCCTGAACGGGACTTCAGCAGCGACCGCGAGCGACTCTGCGGCGCTCACGACTGCGATCCTCATGACTGGCGCATCGGTGGGGCAGGCTTCCGACACAGCCGTTCTCACCGGCATTGCTGCGGCCCTGGCGGGTACGTCCGCGGCGTCGGCTTCCGACTCTGCGAGCCTCACGACCGCTATTCGGCTCGCTGGTACCTCCGTTGCTGCGGCCTCGGACTCAGCGGTTCTGACCGGCTCGGCCGCCGCGCTCGTGGGTTCTGCTGCTGCGACCTCGACCGATACCGCCGCGCTGACGACGCAAATCCGGCTGACCGGAACGGCGGCTGCAACGGCGAGCGACGCTGGGACGCTGGCTGGTTCTGCGGCTGCGCTTGTTGGGGCATCGATTGCTGCCGCCACTGACTCGGCGAGCCTCACGACGCAGATCAGGCTGACCGGCTCGGCTGCCGCACAGAGCGCCGCGAGTTCCGACCTCACGGAGTTCATCCACTTCGCAGGAGCGGCAGCAGCCACGTCCGCCACAAGCGCGGACCTGACGACTTCGATCCTGCTCGACGCGACCTCCGCGGCAACGTCCACCACTTCGGCAGACCTGCTGACGGCGATCCTGTTCGAAGGTTCTGCCGCGGTGGCCTCGTCCACCTCGGCAGACCTCACGGCCGAGATTGAGTTTGTCGGCTCAGCGGATGCGGTCTCGGCCACGTCTGCCGACCTTCTCACGGCCATCCTGCTCGTCGGTACTTCGGACGCTGTCGCGGTCACGACCGGCACGATTACGGGCGGCCTTGCGGAGGCCCTGGTCGGTACCTCGGCTGCTCAGAGTGCCACGAGCGCCGGGCTGACGACCGCGATCTTACTGGCAGCAGCTTCGACTGCTACGGCATCGGACAGCGCGGTTCTCACGGGGATCGCTGCCGCTCTTGCAGGTGTGGCCACCGCCACCTCCACCGATGCCGCGAGCCTACTGACTGCCATCCAGATGACGGGCTCCGCTTCTGCCGTCTCCGCGACGACTGCGAAGCTCGGCTCCGTCTCGGCTTCCCTGGTCGCAACGTCGGCGGCCATGAGTTCCGATACCGCGAGCCTGCTGACTGCCATTCGCCTCGCTGGCCAGAGCGGCGCAATCTCCGCCGCTGCCGCTGACCTGGCAACGGCCATCTACCTCGCAGGCATCTCGGCAGCCGTCTCGGACGTGGCGGACGCGGTTCTGACGGTTCCGGCATGGTTTGGCACTGGCCGTGGACCATCCATCGAAGTACGCTCCGGTCGACCATCCATCGAAGTACGCTCCGGTCGACCATCCATCGAAGTACGCTCCGGTCGACCGCAGATTGAGGTGCGCTAATGCAGCAGATCATCGTCACGGTTGACGCCTCGGATGCGGCCGCCTATGGCACCGGCGCTCTCCTTCGCGCGGAGCGTGACGGGACGGAGTTCACAACTGTTCCACTCGTGGCGGGCCGAACCATCATTGACGACCGCTTCGGCTTGGATACCAGCAGCTACCGGACGCGGTACTCGACCGCCGTTCCTACGGTCTCCGGCGACTACAGCGACTACTCGCCTGCCCAATCGGCGACGCGGAGCCTGATCACACCGGCCGACTTCGCAAAGCGGTTCCGTAACTCCGTTCCCGACGATGCGGTCCAGTCGATCATCGACGGCAACGAGGCCGCGATCAACGAGCGGTATGGCGCTCTCGGCGTTCCCAAGGTGGATATCCGACTCGGCGAGCGTAACGGTCGGTTCGAGTACCTCTCTCCCCGGGCCGGGTCGGTCTCACTGGTCCGCGAGCTCTACACCGACTTCCTGGCCAATCAGTACGTCGTGCTGGACGGGCCCACCGGGATCTGGCCCAACGTCGACTATACGAAGTCCGACTGGATGCTCCACTCCGACGGCTACGTCCTCGAACGACTCCTGACCGGCACGCACCCGGCGGACCATTGGGAGCAGCGCGTCGAGATCACGTACCTGCCGATCGATAACACGCCCCAGCGGATCGGCTGTCTCGTGGAACTGTGCAAGCTCGACATCGGTCATCGCCCAGGGTCGAACATGATCCGCGTCGGGCTCCGCACCGAGCAGTTCGACCACACCCGCAGCTACGACGAAGAGCGCGAAGACATCCTCGCCTCTCTGCTGCCGCGCCTGCCGTTCCTGGCATGAGCAACATCCCATATCCTCACAGGGTCGATATCCTGCGGTCCTTCGACACGGGTCTACAGGATGGCTACGGCCGGCCGCTGATCGAATGGCTCCCCGTCGTCGTTGACGTCCCGTCCTGGGTCCAGGAGCTTTCGACCGAAGAGCAGCAGCTTCTCAGTCAGGCGGGCGCGGTCAAGGTCACGCATCGGGTGTTCATGGACCCCGACGACGTGAGCGAGGCGGACCTCCTGGCATGGACCGACACCCGCGGTAATGCCGTCCGGTTCGAGCTCGTGGACGTCAAGGATCCCGACGGGACGGGCGACCACCTCGAGATCATCGCGGTCAAGCGCGCACCCGCCCCGGTCCCGGCGGTGTCGTGATGCCGGTCAACCCCGTCGGCTACAAAGCGATGCGGCTGTCTCTGGCGCGCGGCATCCTCAACGTCGCGTACTACACCGTGGCGAAGGCTCAGATGTCGATGGCCAACGAAGGCGGCGCACTCAAGGATCACGTCCCCTCGCAGCCTGGCGAGCCGCCCGCAGTCGAGACTGGACACCTTCGCCGCAGCCTGCATGCCATTGGGTTCCTCGATGGCAAGCCTATCGGCGGCCCGGAGCTGTTGGGCCACCCGCCCAACGTCGCTGGCGGCACGGCCAAAGTTGAGATGCCGGTCCCGGACTACGAAGGCGACATCCCCGACATCGGATCGATCGCCGGGACGAACTGCGGGTATGGTCTCCCTCTCGAAGTCGGGACCGAGCACATGGCTCCCCGGCCGTTTATGACGCCAGCCGCGATGGACGCACAGTCTCGGGCCGGAGAGCTAATCAAGGCAGGAGCGAGTCATGGCCAGAGTTGACCCGATCGGCTTCCTGATCACCGACATGCGCGCCAACGCTTCGAGCGTGGTGGCACTCCTTCCTTCCGTAGACAACATCCAAGGCAACGATCTGCGCACCGCGCCGCCGGCGGTAGTCGTCGGAACCCTCGGAGACAGACCGAGCATGAGCGGTCCCCGCGGTCCCGTTCGAGACCTGATCGCGGCCTTCCGCTGCTACGCCCCGAAGAGTCCGACCGGCGACATCCTCGCCCGCCAACTTGGCCTAGCCGTTGGTGAATACCTGCATCAACGCGGCCCGCGCGTCTCCGCGTCGGGAGTCGGGATCTATATCAGCGTTGAGCAGAACACGACCGAGCCGATCCCCGATCCGATCACCGGCAACCCGATGGTCCTGGTCACCGTCGCGATCAAGACATCCGCGGTCAACGTCCGGTCCTAGCTTGGCCCTGTGCGCCAGCCAGACGGCCCCAGCGTGGCGATAGGCCTCCAAACGCCTGATTGCCCATCCGCTTGTTCCAACCCCGTCCTACAAGCCCTCGGCACTTAGACTCCGCTCGACTCACCGGCCCTGCATCTGCGGGAGCACAAGGCTCACGGCGTCAGCGCCGGAAAGCTCGAGGAGAGCAAAATGGGTGTCTCGGCGACCAGCGCGCAGAACATCGTGATCGGCGCGGGCGACTTCTTCTACAAGGACGCGTCCGGCGTCTGGACTCCCGGCGGCGCGACTGTCGGCGACGACGTCTTCGACGTCACCCGGACCTACTACGTCCCGACGATCAACGGCGTTCGGGCTCCGCTCCTGGGCACTGACTGGATCAGCAAGGAGCTCGCGAAGCTCACGCTGCAGTTCCTCGAAGTGACCGCCGGATTGCTGGCGTTGCTCATTCCCGATGCCGTCTCGACCGGCGGTATCGCCCCGGCAGTCGTCGGAGCAGGAGCCGTAGGCACCCTTTCCGCGGCTGTCGCTCAGGGGCAGGCCACCGGCATCAAGGTCTCCTCAGTGACGAGCCTCTCGGTCAACGACTACATCAAGGTCGGCGCCGGCACTGGCTACGTCGAGTATCGCAAGGTGGTCCGCGTCGGTACGGTTGGGCCCAGTGGCTCCGGCATCGACGTCGACTTCCCCTTCTCCTATCCGCATGACTCCGGCGTCGCCTTCGTCGAAGTCGATAACGATGGGTCGGAGATCATCACCAGCGGCCCGAACCGCCGACTCCCGACCTCCGCGTACACCGACTTCATGCTGTATGTGCCAGGTCTTGATGGGCGGGACACGCGCTTCGTGATCAAGAACGGCATCGCTACGGGCACTGCCCAGTTCACCGCGTCGGACTCCAAGGAAAGTCAGCCTCAGCTGATCATCGAAGGTCGGATCGATCCGGCTCTCCCGTATGCCCAGCCCTGGGAAATCCACAAGATCCCCACGTATCTCGCAAGCTAAGGAACCGCAATGCCTGATCGATCTGAGTCGGAGATCCTCACTGGTCTCCTGCACGTTGTGATCGACGGCAAAGTACGCGACTGCCCGACCCTCAAGGCCGGGCATGTTGCGTCCTGGGGCCGTCAGCTCACCGTCGACGAAACGGGAGCAAAGCCGCTTCTCGAATGGACCGCCTCCGACGCCAGTAGCTACGGCGAGGCGATGGTCGGGCGGATGGTCGATCTAGTCGTCGCTTACGATGTCACCGGCTCCCTCGGTGGACGCGAATACCTGCTCGAGCATGCCGACCCCGCAGAGCTTCGAGCCGCGCTCAACCTCATGGCGGGCAATGCCTTCCCTTTCGGCAACCCGGTCGCGCTCGTGGATCTCGCGGTCCGGCTCTCGGCCGCCCAATCGGTCCGGCCGAATACTACGAATGGATCCTCGCCCACTGGCACCTCACGCCCCAACAGGTCGACGAGACGCTCGACCCGGAGCAAATAGACCTCCTATGGACCGCCGGCCAGGAGCGCGAAGCTCGCGAGCACAAGGCTCATCTGCGGGATCTCTTCGTGGCCTCGACCGACGCTTCTCTCCACATGGGAGTCAGCCTCGGGCAGATCAAGACCCGCAGCCCCTACCGAGCACCGGACTACTTGGGCGATCCGATGGTGAAGAAGGGTCTGAGCGGAGCGGATCTCTGGGCCGCAGTGGACCAGTTCGAGTCAGGGCTTAGGAGCAACTAATGGCAGTCTCGGTTTACGACGCGATCGTTCGCTTCATCGGCGACATGACCGGTGTCGATGCCTCGCTCAACGGCGTCCAGGCCAAGGCCGGCGCCGCTGGAACCGCGAGCGGCAAGAGCTTCGGCGCTGCGATGGGCGTCGCGGTTCGGACCGTTGCCGGGGCTGCCGTCGGTGCCGCCTTCGGCATCATGTCCCAGCAGGCGACGGCACTCGACGCCGCGACCCAGAAGCTCGCTGCCGACACAGGACTATCCGGCGACGCTCTCGCGCAGCAGGGCGCAGCCATCGACAACCTGTACAAGTCGAGCCTGCAGTCGATGGACTCGATCGAGACCACGCTCGCGCAGGTGATCTCCGGCTTTGATCTGACCGGACAGGCTGCCGACGACCTGGCGCAGAAGTTCCTCGACTACGAGACCGCGACCGGTCAATCGGCCGACGCCGTGCAGGCCATGAAGATGGTCACCGACGCATGGAACCTCTCGGCTGCCGACGAAGGCACCCTGATGGACCAGCTCGTGGCGAGCCACCAGAAATACGGCACCGTCATCGGCAACATGCAGTCAGCGCTGCAGAAGATCGCCCCGGCAATGCAGGCGATGGGCATGTCGGAGAAGGACGGGGTTGACCTGCTCAACCTGTTCGCGTCCGCTGGTATCGATGCGAGCAAGGCCGCGATGGGTCTTCAGACTGCCGTCAAGGCGCTGAAGCCCGGGCAGAACCTCAACGACCTCATCCTGCAGATCAGTTCCATCCAGGACCCGCTGGCGCGTGCTCAGGAAGCCGGGAAGGTCTTCGGCACTCGTCTCGGCTCACAGATGGCCCTCGCATTGCAGCCGGGAGTCACGAGCCTCGACCAGTACGCGACATCCGTCACCGACACGGCCAACGCCACCACGAAGGCCGCGGACGCGATAAAGGACGACTTCGGCAACCAAGTCCAGCTCGTGCTGCACCAGATCGGCGGCGCCCTCGCAACCGTGGGTCAGGACTTCCTGCCGGTCATGCTCATGGGCTCGATGTTCGGGCCGAAGATGCTAGCGGCAATGGGCGGGATAACATCGGCGATAGTGCCGATGTTCACAGGGCTTGGCGCGGCAAGCGGCGCGGCAGAAGGAACGGCCGCTGCTGAGGCTGCGTCCGCTGCTGAGGTCGCGACGAAACAGCAACTGGCGGCTGGCGACGTGGCTGCAGTCGAGGCCGTAAAGGGGCCGCTCGAAGTCGAGGCGGCAGCAGCGGAAGGAACGGCCGCGGGCGAGGCGTTCGCCGGCGTATCGGTTGGCGGCGGACTGCTTGGAGGCGGTATGGCCGCCGCCTTGATCGTAGCCCTGCCGCTGGCTGTTGCAGTAGGCCTCGCCGCAGCCGAGCCCTCGGTAGAGAAGTGGTGGAACAGCCTCTCCTGGCCGAACATCCCGATACCGAAGCTCTACAGCTTTGATAATGGACCAGCCACGCCTGCCAAGCCGAGCGATTGGTCAACAAACACCGGCAGCGCTGGCGACGCTGCCGATAAGGGTGCCACGGCTGCTGCCGACGCTCAGGCCAAGAAGGACGCCGCTGTCGCCGCGCAACTCTCCGCCGACAAGACCCTTATCGCCCAGGCCGCCACCGACGGCTATTCGGGAATTCCGACGGCCGCACAGGCGGCCTCATTCGAGGCCAACCTCAAGATCGAGAACGGCCTCGACGCCGACGTGAAGACGATCCAGAGCAAGCGGTCCGCCCTCGCGTCGGCCTGGACGGATGCTTTCTCCACCACCACCGACGCGGCGACGATCGCGTACCGCGAGCAGAGCGGGCTGGCGGACATCGCCGACACTCAGAAGCAACTCGCGGACAAGAAAGCCTATGCCAAGCTCACGACCCAGCAGAAGGATGCGCTGCACGAACAGCTCATTACGCAGCAGGCCGCCTACGCTCAACTCCTGGTCGAAGACACCAACTACGGCACGACGGCTGAGAAAGAAACGAAGATGGCGGCCCTGTTGCAGTCCAAGGCGCTGAAAGACGGCCTCGCGTCGGCCGACCCGGACACCGTCACGATGTGGGAAAAGGTCCAGGCCGACACTCAGACTCAGCTCGACGTCCTCAACGGCATCATGAACACCGGGGGTGCCAACTCCGCAGCGGCGTTCCTCGCGGCGTTCGAGGCGGGCATCAACAACGGCACTTCGACGGCATTCATTCTCACCGGAGTGACCCTGACGACGGCCACGAGTTCGACCGGCGGAAAGCCACCTACCGCCAGTGCCCCCATCACCTATGGCGGGGGCGGCAAGCCCGGCTCCTCGACGAGCAAGCCAGTTACCACCTACGGACCGACTTCGCCGACGAATGATCCGTCGCGCAACCCGAATTCCTTCGACGTCGGCACGCCGTTCGTGGCCTACGACCAACTCGCCTATGTCCACCGCGGCGAGAAGATCACCCCAGCCGACCAGAACAAGCCCGGCGTCGGCGGCCAGGTTATCAACGTCGGTGGCGTGACGCTGAACGGCATCGGATCAGACGTCAGCGTTAGCGCCGCTCGCCGGTTCGCTCAGGACGTCACCGACGAGATCGCCGTGGCCATGCAGCGACAGGGAAGCCGCTTCAGCGAGTACCGAGGGAGCCGACCATGACCGATCCGATCGTGATGCCGTACTCGCTCGGCGATATGACCATCTGGCCCGGGGACTTCTCCGGGTTCGCGGCGGCCAAGATCGTGACGCGGATCCGGCTTCTCAGCGACGGCAGCACACCGGGCAGCGAGGCGATCCAAAGCGGGAGCGTCCCACGTCGCGAGGCAACCATGTCGCTGCCGTGGGTAGAGGACACCGACTACGGCACGCTTCGCGACGCATACGAGGCCGTCTCTTCTCTGTCCTGTGTCACCCCGCTAGAGACGCTGGACGTCTATATCGAGGCATTCGCGCCGACGTCGATCGGCCCTGGTCTGTGGAGCGTCAACCTGACGCTGGTGGCGCTATGAGGATGGTTCACGTCATTCCCCATGCGCCTTTCCCCGGGCCGGAGGGGCACAACTCCCGCCACGAAGCTTTGCTCTCCGTGATGCCCGGTCTGACGCTGGCGTGGCCACAGTCTCCCGGCTTTCCTGGGCAGTGGGATCTTGCGCTGGTGGAGGTTGGCGCCGCCGTGCCGAAGGCAGAGCGCGTCGTGGCGATCGTCAAGGCGACCAACCAGCCAACCGCGCCGATCCCCGCCGACCTGACGATCCCGACCGGCCCCTACGAAGGTTTGCCGGGCTCAGTCGGGCCGCTCATCCGCATCGCTCCAGAGCACGATCGGGACATTGACTTGCTGCTCGTACCATCCGTGGGCCAGAACAATCACTGGTTCGTTGGTCTCCCCGGCATCCCCGGTGGCTGGGAAATGATGAGCCGAGCAAGCGTGGTCATCTGCGCCGGCGGTAACGGCTCGCTCTATGAAGCGCTCTGGTCCGGCTGCCGTGTTGTCTGTCTACCGCAGGGCCACGAGCAAGAGGTTAGGGCCGCCAAAGCCGTCGCTGCGGGCGAGTCCGTGGTCATCGCTCACGTCCTGGCCGATCTGCCTGTCGCACTCGGACAGGTCGAGAGCATGACCCCGCTCGGTCGACGCGAGCCCGGGGCCACGGCCTTTGCTCGGCTTGCCCTCTGATGCAGACCATTCCTTCGGCGCTCAACACCATCCTGCTGTCGCGCCTCCAGGCGGGCGCCTCGGGCTTCAACGCATCTGTGACGGTCCAGCCGCCCGGAGGATCAACAGTCACGCTCAACGGCATCCAGAGCATCAGCCTCGATCATTCCTCTCAATCCGACTCAGACAGCTTCGACATCATCTGCGAACTCGCTGATAACGCCTGGTGGGAATGGCTGTACGCCTGCGTGCCCGACGCCATCGTCACGATCCAGCAGGGCTACGGCGGCACGCTGCTCACGACGTTCACAGGCTTCCTGGACAAGTCCGACGAGCCACGCGATCCGACGGCGCGGTCCATCACTCTCTCCGGCCGGGACTGGATGAAACATGCCATCGTCCAGAGCGTGATCGTCACCGCTCCGCAAGGTGCGACAGAGGACGGGGCGGTCCGAGACCCAAGCAACTTCGTCTACCTCAACATGGAAGTGGGCGCGATCGTCGCGGACCTGCTCTCGCACCTGAACTTCCCAGCCGTGTCCGTCGCAGCGACGAACTACATGGTCGATGAGTTCGACGTCACCGACGGGACATCCTACGCGGCGGCGTTGTCACAACTGGCCAGCTTGGTCACGTTCCGGAGTTTCTGCGACGAGTTCGGCACCTACCACTTCGAAGCCCCGTCCATTACCGACCGCGACGCCTACGGCACGATCATTCCCGCCGCGCAGTTCCGATCAGGCGGCCCCGATGCTTGGACCTTCTCGGGGGCCTACGATATCGAGACGCTAGAGAGAGCTACGGACGACCTCGAGATGTTCACCCGCGTCAAGGTCATTGGGCCGATGGCGACGTCTACCCTGACCGACGCCTGGACGCAGACGTGGGTGACCACTCTCGTGCCCAAGGCCACCGGCGCGATGTATGACCCGAGCAATCCCGACATCCTGCGCGTGGTCTCTGGGTCGACCAAGAAGATCTACACCCTCTACCAATCTGGCACCACGGTGACGTCGTGGGGGGCGAGTGCCGCAATACCTGGAACCTACTACCTCGGAGGCATATCGGGCGATCCTGCCGACGCCTCGATCATGTGGGTGCTGGACTGCCCCTGGCGGGTATCGAGCAGCGCGGCCTGCAAGATCCTCAAGCTCAACAAGTCGACCTATGCAGTCCTCGCCACGTACACTCTGCCCTCCGGCCATTGGGCGGACATCAAGGCGGACGGATCGGTCCTCTGGCTCGCCAATCAGACGACGGGACTCTTCTACACCCGGAGCAAGTCGGACGGCTCGGCCATCGCTTCCTACGGCCCCAACTACACCGGAGCGGTCACCGCTACACGCACCGATCCATCAGGCATCGCCATCGACGGGACGACGGGATACCTGTTCTTCGCAGGCCTTCCGGCGATGTGGCAGGTTGACCTCTCTGCTCCCACGGTGGTCATCAAGAGCATCTCCACCGCAGGTACCGGGATGATCGGCGGCGAGGTGGATACCACGACCGGAACAGACATGTACGCCACGACCGACCAGACCTCCGGAACGGTGTGGAAGTACGCGCTGAAGGCCGCCGTGGCCGGATCTAAGACCGTTTGGGTTGTGGCGATCGCCGACGTAGGCCTGGTCGACCCGGAGCCGATGGACCCCACCGGCGACTTGGAGTTGTCACTGAACAACCCGATCCGCAGATACATCCTGCAGATGCCCGCAATCACGAACATGGCGCAGGCCTCCACGACGGCGCAGAACCAGTTGGCGATGATCGACCTCTATCGGCGAGTCATGACGGCTGGGATCATGGGCAACCCGGCCCTCGAAAAGGGCGACATCGTTGAGGTCATCGACTCCGTCATGGGCGAGGACAACCTCTGGAACGTCGACACGCATCGATCCGACATGTCCGACCAAGGCTATCGGAGCACTCTGGGCCTGATCTACGTCGGTCCCGTCTGGCGAGGATGCTGAGATGCCGCACCCACTGAACCCCCGACTCAATCTCCCGAAGGGTATCCGGGACGTTGTAGCCCTGGTTCCCGGTCAGACCACGATGGGCGGTAACGCTATGGTGGCACCCAAGCAAGCCCGCCACGTTGACCCTGCCACCGGCACGACCGCCGACATCATCAACGCCCTCATTGCAGCCGGGTTGATGGCCCCGTGATGTACCGTATAGCTCGAAAGGAGCGCCCATGACTGACTTCGACTGGTGCTGTCTCGGCACCCCGCCGCTCCGTCTGAGCGAGGACATCTGGCACGCCGTCCGCCCGCAATCTCCAACCACCGTCTGCGGTCTACCCGTCGCCGACCCGGACGAGGAATGGCGCTGGACCGACAAGCTCGGCTCTCAGCGACCCTGCGACAACTGCACTGACCGTATCACTCAGGAAGATGAGCGGCCGGCAGAGGTGCTGCCGTGAAACTCGGACTGCTCCCACCTATCCCGGACCGCCCGGCGCTGTCGTTGCCCGAAGGCGCCGCGGTCCTGACGCCGCCGCCGAGCCATATCGACTACTTCGCGAAGACCCCGAGTCTGCCGATCTGGGGCAACGATAAGTACGGCGATTGCGTCTGCGCTGCCATCGCCCACGATCTCGAGGTGACCTCTGCCGTGCTGACGGGCCGCCCGATCATGGTCACGACGGCAGACGTGCTCGACCTTTACTGGCGCGTCAACCCCGACCACGTTGACCGTGGCTGCGTGCTTCAGGTCGCTCTAGAGAAGACGCTGGCTGGCGGCATCGGTGGGCACAAGCCGCTTTGCTTCGCCAAGTTCACGCCGAGTCTGACAGGGCTGCGCGCCGTCACGGCCGACTTCGTGTCGGCCCTGATCGCAGTCGAGATAGACAAGGCGCAGGAGTACCCGGCGAAGTTGTGGGATGCCGTCAAGTCGCCATACGCAGGCGGACACGGCGTCTGCACCGGGCGCTTCTCATCGGGCCCGGATCGCATGGGCGTGGCGACGTGGGGATACATCGCCGACATGACCGACAGCTTCGTCGCCAGCAAGGTCGGCGAGGGTTGGATTATCGTCTGGCCCTGGGTCTACAACGCGCTCACGAGCGAGACCGCCGCCCAACTCGCGGCCGATTACCAGATCCTTACCGGCAGAGCTCTGCCGCCTCAGGCCATTCCGCCAACACCCGGAGGCTTCGACATGATCCCCTTTCGCCTGACGCCCACGATCACCGCAACGCTGCGAGCCTCAGCGGGCGGGCCGCCTGCTACGTCACTCGCCACGGTCAACCCCGACATCCGGGTGTTCGATCTTGCGACCGGCGCCCACGTCGCGCCTTCGCAATTCGCCTACCAGGTCGAGGGCGAAGCGGTCGTCGGTCCCGGCCAGGTAACGCCGCTCTACGCCGCCACAACCCCTGAAGGTCTCTGGCTCGTCACAGATAGCGGCAAGCCGGTTGGACTCCTGGCGCATGACACGGTGGCCAGCCCCACAGTACCCGCCCTCTCGGGTGCCACCGGGCGCCTCCCGATCGGAGAGCGCATGGTAAGCAACATCATCGCGGTCATTCACAACGCTTGGAAGCAAGCGCCAAAATGGTTCCGTGAGGCCATCGCATACGGCGGCGTAGCGCTGCTTGGTCTTGCCCAGTCATTCAACTGGACGATGCCGACCGATATCAACAGCGCCGAACTAGAGGCGCGTCTGTTCCTGACCGCGGCGCTCGTGGTCATGGTCTCTGTCCTTCGCGTCAAGGTCGCCCCGTACCTGGCGGCATGGTTCCTGGCGTGGTCCGGTTATCAGCAAGTCCCAGACGGCAAGGCGCTCGCTTGGAAGGCGTAACCTAGTTTCCCTCACTCCTCCAACGCCCGGCGTGATCCCCGCCGGGCGTTGCTTTATCTGGTAGGCTGCGCGGGTGAAGAAGCGCCGAGCGGGCCTTCTCCTCACGTTGGCTCTGCTGGCATCGGCTGGCACAGTCCGAGAGGTTCCCGCCCCAACGCCTACCGTCACGGGGTCCGTTACGCGAACACCTTCAATTGAGGGTTCGCTGGATATCCAGCTAGTCACGACGGGCCCCGTGGCGATCCCGGTAGACCCCCCTTCCTTCATCGCGCCTCAAAGCCACGCTACGCCCGTCCCCACGCCAACCCCGACACCTACGCCACTCCCGACCCTATCGACGCCCACCGTGGCTCAGGCTCGCGCGTGGGCGATGCAGACGCTAGGCCCGAAGGAGTACCACTGCCTCGACCTGATCGTCACCTATGAGAGCAAGTGGGACCCGCTGGCCGTGAACAAGCGCAGCGGTGCGATGGGACTTCCGCAGGCCCTTCCGGGCAACCGCATGGCCCCTTTCGGCGCTGACTACGCGACCAACCCGATCACGCAACTCAAGTTCGCAATCTGGTACGGGCGGAACCGCTACGGAAAGCTATGCAACGCAGCCATGATCGAACTCGGCTGGTGGGATCGGAGCGGCGGTTGGCACCCCGGTAGGGGTTGGTGGTAAGCCGCTGACATTGCCTATTGCAATTCGGTAAACCTCTGAGTTATTATCTCCTCAGGAGGTTGACCCCTCCGAAACAGACGAGGTGAACCCGATGACCGGCCGAGACCCACGCCCCGAAAAGACGCGTGACTACCGCAAGAACTCGTGGGCAGACCACACCTGCCAGGGCATCGTCCGCTCGGAACTACAGCAGAGCACGACCGGCTTTCCGATGACCGTGACCGTTCGCTGCCGTCAGACGGTGGGTGTCTCAACCTGGACCGGCTCGCTCGGTCAGACGTTGCGCGCATGCTCTCGACACTTCGGTCAGGTGGAGCTGGCGTCTCGGCCGTTCCGGGCCGACCGGATCACGCTTCGATGGGATGCTCCCCGCCGCAGTCTCGCGCTCGAGATGCGAGTCGCACACGAAGAAGGAGAACACTGAGATGGCCGCATACGTTCGAGTCGGCGACCTCCGCCACTACGATCTGCTCAGCGACAAGTTGTCGTTTCGCGTGGACGCACTGGCCGATGCCCTGCCACCCGGCGATTATCCACACCTGTCATTCACGCTGGACGAGGGGACCGACCTCGACGTGACCGACACGTGGTGCGGTCTGCTCCGGTCGGCGTGTCGAGCCTACGTTGCACAGACGTGGGTATCCTCGAAACTGGCGCGCATCAAGGAGACCGCCGAGATACTCGCCGACGAGAACAGCCCACTCGGGCTCGAACTGGACGAAGCGTGGGCGAACGACCGTCTCCAGGCGGCCGACGAAATGACGGCCCGAGCTGGGGTGATCCGGTCGCAAGCTCAGTCCTGCCTCGCCGGCATCGCAGACCAGCGGGCATTGCCGCCGCACGACCCCATGGCGGCACCACTCAAGCCACTCGACGGACTCGGCATGGGCATCATTGCCCGCAGCCTCGGGATCATCCGATGACCCGCTGCAAGTGCGGCAAGCCAGCCGTGGCCGAAATCCATCTCAGAGACGCCACCGGCAACGGCATCTCCATCGCAGCCTGCGACGTGACCGATGTCAAGATCGGCGACACCTTCGGTCTGAGAAGCCTCACGGTTGCCAGCATTGGCCCGGTCACTGAGGCACCGTTCCCACAGACCGCTGCCGAGTGGCAGGGGATTCGACCCGAGATAGGAAGGGCAATGCGATGACTCCGATGTACAAGGCCGTTCGCCCGGACGGAACGAGTTTCCGGGGCGCAAAGATCGCTTGGGTAGTGGGCGAGGTCACCAAGCACCCCACGTCCACGTCGATGGTCCCCAATGATGCAGCGACCTATCTCTCCGCTTCGACAGAGAAGGCCGAATGCACGGGTTTATCCTGGCCGTGCCGACTGTTCGAGGTCGAGCCTGTCGGTGAGTGTCTCGAAGGGCTGGACTACCCGCACAAGCGCGCTGCGCTCGCGTTCCGCGTTGTGCGTGAACTCGACGCCTTCGAAGCACTCGGCCCCAACGGCGAGGCGGTCGCTGCGTTCATCGAACGCTGCAAGCGCCTGACGGCCGACGAAGCCCTGAAGTTGGNNGGCTGCCGCGAGGGCTGCCACGGGGGCTGCCGCGAGGGCTGCCACGTGGGCTGTCGCGTGGGCTGCCACGAGGGATGCCGCGAGGGATGCCGCGGGGGCTGCCGCGAGGGCTGCCGCGGGGGCGCTCCTTGTCAAGGACAAGATCACGCCTGACCAGTTCGACACGCTCACCAAGCCCTGGCGCGATGCCATCGGAGAGCTGTGATGGCTAAGCATGGCGCGACACTCTGGGACGCCATCGGCGCTCCGCTCAGTACGTCCGACCCCAATTCCCGAGAGGCGGCCGAGTCGATGCTCGGCGCAGTCGGGACGATCCGCCATCAAGTGGCGGCCTACATCGCCAACCACGGGCCGATCAGCGAACGTCAGCTCGAGGACGCGCTCGACTACGACGGCAACACCATCCGCCCTCGTATTGTCGAGCTCTCTCGGGCCGGCATCATCGAGCGTTGCGAGGAAACGGGCGTGACGCCTTCGGGACGCAAGTGCTACCTGTACGTGGCAACGGAGATGGGGCGAAGGCTCCTGGACGGCACCGATGTGGATGACGAAAGCGCACCCGCGAAACTCGTGGTCGGAAGCATGGCCATCTTCGACGGCATCCCGAAGGCTCCAATCGGCGAGACGCTCCCCTTCTGCGGCCTGCCGGTTGTGACTAACTCGTTTCTCAACCCCGACCAGTGGGTCTGTCTCGACACCCACGCCCGGGTCATTTTGCGCGGCGGCAAGTGGCCCGCCCCATCCCCGGAGACAGAGGAGAAGAAGTGATCGCCGGGAAGTGCCGCGTCTGCGGTCTGTGGTCGGCCGACGTGACCAAGTGCTCGCACGTCCTTTCTCAAGCTGCCGAGTGGCGCGAACGAGCGGAACGGGCAGAGGCCGACTTTGCGGATGCCGTAGGCGCAGCCGTATCCCGTGCCGAACAGGCCGAAAGCCAAGCGACGGACTTAGAGCATGAGAACGAGCGGCTGCGAGCGGCACTTACAGCGTTGGAACACTACCTGCCGGTCGTCCAGATGGATGGTTTCATCAGCCAACCACTGGATCGTATGGTCGAGATGGCCGAGGCTCACGATGCCCTGCCGGAGGGCTGGGAGGTAGGTGGAGTGGAGCATCGGCAGGCCGGATGGCAAGCGTTCGCCTACCGTTGGGACCCAACCCACCAGTGGCGCGACGCGATCTCTACTCGGCAGGACAACCCCACCCCCGCCGCTGCCCTCCGCTCTCTGGCCGCCAAACTGCGAGGCTCCCGATGATCGCCGAGTTCGACATAGCCCGCCCAATGGTAGGGCGCAGACCGGCGTACAAGCCGCAGCGGATGACGGTATACGTGCCCATCCTGAAGATGTGCGGCGACTGTCGGCGCGTCCTTTCAGGGACCGAGTTCGGCCGCGACCGCTACCGCGTCGATGGGCTCAACCGCCGCTGCAAGCTCTGCAACGCCGGGCGGACGCGGGTCTACGATGCGCGGAGACGGGCATGAGCGGCCAATCCGACGCCTACGTCCGGGTGTACTACTCCATCATCGATGATCCCAAGTTCGCAGAGATATGGGGCCACCACGCCCGCATGGGAGCCTGGCTTCACTGTCTACTGATAGCCGATGCGCTCTGGCCGGCGTCGGCTCCCCTGCCGAAACTGTCCAAGGATGAGCACGCGGCGCTTACCACGGCGGGGCTGATCGAGTGCGACGGCAAGGGCCAATTCAGGGTTCACGGTCTGGACGCTGAGCGCGGCAGGCGATCCGACATCGGACGTGCAAACGTAGAGTCTCGCTGGTACGGGCGCAGTACAGCCGTAGTACAGCCGCAATACAGTGGTAATACAAACCCCATACTAGCCGAGCCAAGCCTAGACGAGACGAGCCAAGACGAGCCAAGCCGCGCACTGACGGCACCCGAAACCGGCCCCGATGTCTGGGAGTGGGTGACGATGCGTCGGCCGTCCAGGGCAGCCCAACCGGACCTCTGGGCATGGCTCACCCGGCTCTGTGAGGAGTACGGCGTGGTACGCCTCTGGGAGGTCATGCGAGTCTGCGCTGCTCAGGACGCCAGCCGAAAGACCCTCGTGTCACGGACTGAGGCCGTGCTGTCGAGGGATGCCGACCGATCCGAGCGCATCGCGGAGACGGCCCGCCTTGCCGAGAAGCGCAGGCCCGTCGTGATCCAACCCAAACCCGAGGAAACCCCGGAGGAACGGGAACGAAGAGAGGCGGCGTTTGCCAAGATGCGTGAGAGCGTCAAGCAGATTGGGATAGCGTGAGATGAACGCTTGCGAACCAACCTCCATTCAGGGACAATTTCCACAGCCCGGTCATGCCGTTCCAGGCCCTCTCGCGGTCGATGAGACGGACAGCAGGGACTCGTCCCCTCGGGGAGCTAGTCACTCCACGGCAGACC